>Ga0206118_100751_pt1 | contig 12187 bp, 15 predicted proteins | sample 3A20Ametagenome_FD_177999 | JGI IMG/M metagenome (GOLD analysis project Ga0206118, IMG submission 177999) | Enriched microbial communities from leaf-cutter ant dump, University of Wisconsin, Madison, United States - 3A20A | ecosystem: Environmental > Terrestrial > Nest > Insects nest > Nest dump...
GAGACCGCTACGGTCCAGAGCCGGGCTCCGCGCCGCAGGCGTTTCCCACCCTCGGTCGCATCGACGAAGGTCGGGCCCGAGACCGGGCTCGAGCGGTTGAACCCCTCGACACCCTTCACCGGCGACACCTGCCCAAATCCCTGCGCCCGCGACCAGGAATAGACCGCCGGGGCCTCGTACCCGGTGTCAATGGCGAGCCGCGCGATCCTGAGATGCGCGCCGCGTTCATGTGGCCAGCTTCGATCCAGCAGCGCAGTCAGCTCCGACCACGCGTCGTGCCGATCAGGCCCGCCCTCGATGACGACGTGGTCGACGAGCCAGCTTTCGAGCCCACGGCCCCAGGCCCAGACATCGATCTCGATCCGGTCCTTCTGGACGTCGGCCCCGGCGGTCAGGAACAACCCGCCCGCAGGCACCGTTCCGGACCGCCATGCCTCGCGGCGGTCATAGAGCCGCTGCCAGTCGGGGGCTTCGCCGGTTTCGACCCAAGTCTCGCCGAGGATCGTGTTCCGAAACGCCTTGATCGCCTCGTCCGACCCCTGAGCCGCGTCCCATGCCCGCACGATCCGCTCCCAGCTCAGCCAGCCCACCGGCGAGTAAAGCGCCGAGAGGTGATACCCGACCGTGGTCGGATCGGCGGCCGTGGCGGTCGCGCGCCATTCGCCCCCCTCCAGCATCGCCGTCTTGTGGTGTTCCGCGATGGGCGTCTCGCAGCCCTCGCAGTGATATTCCGCCGTTTCTGGGCGGCCCTTCTGCCAGCGCAGCCGCTCGAACTTCAGCCATTGCATCACGCCGCAATGCGGGCACGGCACGAAGTAGCGTCGCTGATCCGACGCCTCGAACTCGCGCTCAATGCGTGACAGCCCCCGGATCGTGGGAGTCGAAACCAGCAGCACCTTGCGCCGATGGGCGAAGGTCAGCGATCGGGCCTCGGCCAGCGTGACCGGATCGCCTTCCTCGTCGGCCGAGGCCGGATAGGCATCGACCTCGTCGAGGAAGATGTAACGCGCCGGGGTGGACCGCAGCCCGACCGCCGAGTTCGCGCCCGTCATGATCAGGATGCCGCCCGCGAATTCCTTGGACAGCATCGTGTTGCCCGCATCGCGCGACCGCGCGGGCTTCACCCGCTCCCGCAGCTCGGGGCTTTCCTCAATCAGCGGGTCGATCCGCTGGCGTGAGTTGCGTTTGGCCAGTTCCACCGTCGGCTGGACGGCCAGCATCGGCCCCGGCGCCTGGTGGATGACGAAGCCGATCCAGTTGTTGCCCGCCTCGGTTGCGCCCACCTGCGCCGCCTTCATGAACACGACCCGCTGCGTGGCATCGCCGGGCGACAGCCGGTCCATGATCTCGCGCATGTAGGGCGTGCGCACTGTCCGATACCGCCCGGGTTCGGCCGAGGCACGGCCGGACAGCATCCGGTGCCGGTCCGCCCATTCCGACACGGTCAGGTCCGGGTCGGGCCGCAGCCCGTTGCCCCAGGCACGCAGGACCTCCGCCGCGCCGTCGAACCCGGTCAGCCCATCGTCACCATGCTCACCATCATCGGAAGTCGGGCCGGACCTCGGCGAGTTCGTCGAGGTGGGCGCGTACATGTTTCTCCAGAGCCTTCTGCATCGCGGCAGGCTCCACGCCGAGATCGGCCGCCATCAGCGCCGCCGCGCGCGCAGGCCAGTTCACCCATGCGTCCCGTGCCTCCCGCGCCAGCCGGAACACCAGCGCCAGCGCGCGGGCCCGGTCGATCAGTTCCCCCTTCAGCTTCTGGAGCCGGATGCGCCTCTCCTGTGCCTTCAGCACCTCGTTCGCGGTCTTCGCCTGCAGGAAGGTCGTGCCGCTGCCGACGATCGGCGGAGCGAACCCCTGTTCACGCAGCGTGTCGCCGACGGCGGCTACGGCCGCCTCGGGAACGGGCTTCAGTTTCGGCGCGGGCGGCTTGCGGGTCTTGGACGGGTCCGTCGTTTCGGCACGCCGCCGGTCGGAAGCCGCGGCGTCGATGGAGCCGTCGGGGAACAGGACCAGTCGTTCTGCCGTCTTCGCCTTCTGGATGGCGCCCCGCGACAGACCGACATGCGCGGCGTACTGGCGCTCGCTCATGCCCTGCATCTACGGCTCCGATTATCATTCAGATTCAGGTGCTTATTGAGTTGATAAGCAGCGCGACCGGAGCGAACGTCACTCCAACGACGCAATGCAACTCGACCACGGAGCCACCACGATGATCCGCCGCACACAGGACAACACGGAAGCCCTCGCCGCCTTCCTCGCCGCCAAGTTCGAGATCGACGCGATGCTGGAACGCCTCGCCACCCTCAGCGCGGAGCATTTCGAGACCAGCCCAGGCGAGATCCACTGGGGCCATGTCGGCACCCTGAACCACTACCGCGCCAGGCTGCGGGAGATCACCGACATGGCGTTCCGCGAAGGCGAACACGCCGAGTAGCGCCAGCCTCCCCGAAGCCTGCCCGCCGCGAGGCGGGCTTGGGGTCGTAGAAGGGTCGCGATGGGCGCGACCCGACCATGGAGACGATCCCGATGACCCAGCTTTCCGACACTCAAGCCGTGATCCTCAGCGCCGCCGCGCAGCGCGACGACGGCAACGTCCTGCCGCTGCCCGGTTCCCTGCGCGGAGGTGCCGCCGTCAAGGTGGTGGGCGCGCTTCTCTCTCGCGGACTGGTCGCGGAAACGGTGACCGACAGCCAGACGAAGGCCGACGCTGCGCTCAACCGCATCTGGCGCAACGACGAGGACGGTCGCGCCACCCTCCTGCACATCACCAACGCTGGTCTCGCCGCCATCGGCATCGAGCCGGAGGGTCCCGACACCGCGCCGAAGGCGCGCACGCCGCGCGAGGGCACCAAGCAGGCAACCCTGATCGCAATGCTGCGCGCGCCGGAAGGCGCGACCATCGAGGAGATAATGGCCGCGACCGGCTGGCAGTCGCACACGGTGCGCGGCGCGATGGCCGGGGCGCTGAAGAAGAAGCTCGGGCTCGAGGTCACCTCGGAGAAGATCGAGGGACGCGGGCGGGTCTACAAGCTCCCCGCCACCTGACGCGCCAACCCCAATGACGTGAACCGCCGTCCCGCCGGGGCGGCGGCTGTCGTTCTTGAAGCGGGGTATCTCAAATGGCGATTTTCCAGTAGGCTAGTACTTCCCTAACTTCGTCGCGAGGATAGTGGGGACCGGCGTTCACTAGATCATGGCGGATTCGCGCTAGTCGTCCGTCGGCAGCAATCTTGATGCGCGGAGAAAAGGAGGCCGTTCCAAGCGGGATGGTGGGCCTATCCGGCTTTGGCCAGCTTTCGGGATACGCATCCCACTCCGACCAGCCCTCAACTTTTGCAGCAAGCGCCGCGACCTCTGCGTGGTCGCACGACCACCCATAGAGGTGTCGGGCGCAGACCCGCAGTAGCATCTTCACTTCGGACATGACGTCAGTGAAGGCTTTCAGCGGAGTCGGAAGCAACACCATGTTCGCCACGCATGAGAAGAAACGCCTGTCCTGAACAACGGCGTTGCTCATTTGAAAGAACGCATCATCCACACCCCAGATATGGCAGCACGACCAGTTCGGCCTCTCATCAGAACGAAGCCCTAGCGCAAGGGTTAACGCCTTGTTTGCATGCACATTCCCCTCGGATTTGTGTACGGTCATGCGCGTCTGCCGATTGGTATTCATCTGTGGCTCTGACCAATTCGCCTTGTAAAAGAGGCTGCGCCGAGCATGTTCCGGGTACCACACCGGCAGATACTGAAATGTCTTCGGATCGACCCACCGGGCGGTTCGCTCGATCAGTTGCATCACATCCGCAAGGCTGAGCTCACGACGAAGGGCCTCAAGCCCGTCCGGAAGCGTTGCGCCGCTGGTGTCAACGATCTCTGTTGTCAGAATATCTCTCCATCACGATTTGCCGACTCGACAAACTCGAATCGCCTCGAATAACCGCCGTAATCCGAAGCTTCTCACTATACTCACGAGAGTAAAAATTGCGCCCATCTTCAGGTTCTGCGTCAGCGTCGTGTGCAACCCGAAGATCGGGAAGATCAGGATCTGCGTGACGACGGCGACTCCATAGCCGACGGCCACGTTGGCGATAGCTTCGGTCAGCGACATGAGGCGCGACTGCTTCATGCCGGCGCACCTTCACCCATCGGCCAGCAATTCAGCTGCGAGAGTTCTGAGCGCATGCGCCGCAACCAGCGGGACCACTCCGTTGCCACAGAGCCGAAGCCGGTCCACCCGGTGGGCCAGCCCATCAGCGCCTCGACGAACAGCGGGTTCAAGGTCCGGCGCGCTTCGGAGATATCGTTCCCAGCCATGGGCGTCACCAGGACCTGTCGGCCAAGCAGGCCGTTCACCGGCGTATTCGCCAACGTCGTCGCCCCATCCTTGTGGTCGCGCGCTGTTGGCGTCATCCATATTCCCGCCGCATGGGTCAGGTCGGCTGTCCGGCGGTTGTCGGCGCTCGGCTTGCACCCGTCGTTCGCCATCGGCGTCGGCCAGTCCCGCGCCATGCGGTCCAGGCCCTTCTCGTCCTTTCGGTCGCCACCCCGGCTGCGAAAACTGTCGGTCTGCGGCGTCGGCCATAACGCCGCCGTCGTCGCGAGGTTCATCCCGTGCTGACCCGCTTCCTGCGAGGGCGTCGGCTTCGTCTGCCGGTTCTCGTTCGCGCTGGCCCGGGGCGTCGGCCAGAGCTGCAGCAATTCGGTCCGGTTGCCGCCACTCGACCGGGTTCCAGAGCAGGCGCGCGGGGTTGGCCAGTTCGTCTCCCTCGCGGATGGCGAGGATGAAGAGCCGCTCACGCTTGTGGGGCGCGCCGACTTCCGCCGCTGTGAAGAGGCCTGCCGCAAGGCGGTAGCCCATGCCGACCAGTCCTGCGGCGACCTCGGGGAAGCCGAGGCGGAGATGATGGGCGACATTCTCGAGGAAGACGAAGGGCGGCTCGACCTCGCCGATGATGCGAGCGACATGTGGCCAGAGGTGGCGTGGGTCGTCGGCGCCCCGGCGTTTGCCCGCGACGGAGAACGGCTGGCACGGATAGCCCGCAGTGACGATGTCCACCGTGCCGCGCCACGGGCGGCCGTCGAAGGTTCCAACGTCGTCCCAGACAGGTGCCGGATCCAGGGCCGCGTCTTCCATCCGCGCCACGAGGATGGCTGCGGCGTAGGTTTCCCGTTCGACATGGCCCACAGCACGATATCCGGGGATGGCGATGGCGAGTCCGAGATCGAGCCCGCCCGCGCCGGAGCAGAGGGAGAGGCCGAACAGGCATGCGTCTCCGGCTCCGGAAGCGCATCCGGAGGAAGGTAGAGCCAGGTCATGCATGCCTCAGCGCGGCTTGTCCGCCAGCTCGGCGAAGGTTTGGCCCGTGCCGTCGAGCACGGCCTGCCGCCCGGTAAACTGCTGCCATCGGGACACGGCGACATCGACATAGGCGGGGTTGAGCTCGATCCCGAGGCAGACACGCCCCGTCGTTTCTGCCGCGATCAGCGTGGTGCCTGAGCCCATGAACGGCTCGTAGACTGCCTGGCCCGGGCTCGAGTTGTTGAGGATCGGCCGGCGCATGCATTCGACCGGCTTTTGCGTGCCGTGCACTGTCTCGGCATCCTGGTCGCGGCCCGAGATATGCCAAAGCGTAGTCTGCTTGCGATCGCCGGCCCAATGCCTCTTGCCGGTCTTCCTGACCGCATACCAGCAGGGCTCGTGCTGCCAGTGATAATCGCCACGGCTCAGCACCAGCCGATCCTTGGCCCAGACGATCTGGGCTCGGATCGTGAACCCGGCGACCTCAAGACTTTCGGCGACGGTTACCACATGCAGCGCGCCATGCCAGACATAGGCCACGTCGCCCGGGAATAGCGCCCAGGCATCGCGCCAATCTGCGCGGTCGTCATTCAGCACCTTGCCGGTGCGCCGGGTCGTCGCGGCTCCGGCCTTGTTACGCCATGCCGGATCGTATTCCACGCCATAAGGCGGATCGGTGACCATCAGGAGTGGCTTCACTGTATCGAGCAGCCGCTCGACGTCCGTTGCCACCGTGCTGTCACCGCAGAGCAGCCGATGATTGCCCAGCACCCAGAGATCGCCCGGCCGGCTGATCGGGTCTTCGGGCGTTTCGGGGACGTCGTCCTCGCCTTCTTGCGGGCCGGTGCCGTTCTCATTGATGCCGCTGAGGAGTCGATCGAGCTCCGGGTCGTCGAAGCCGACCAATGACAGGTCGAAATCCTCGGCCAGAAGCTCCTGCAGCTCGGCCGACAGCAGCGCCTCGTCCCAGGTGCCGAGTTCGGTCAGCTTGTTGTCTGCGATGCGGTAGGCCCGGCGCTGCGCCTCGGTCAGGTGACCGAGCACGATGACCGGCGCCTCCGTCAGCCCGAGTTGCGTCGCCGCAAGCACGCGCCCGTGTCCCGCGATCAGTTCGCCGTCCTCCGCCACGAGGCAGGGCACGGTCCAGCCGAACTCGGCCATGCTGGCGGCGATCTTCGCGACCTGGTCCACCCCATGCACCTTCGCGTTCTTCGCATAGGGCTGGAGCCTGGCCAGCGGCCACATCTCGATCCGCTCGGGAGCGAAGCGCAGCGTCATGGGCAGGTGGTTTCCGTCGTGCGGGTGGATTACCGGCTGGCTTCCGGACTCCGGATGCCGCGCTGGACTCCACGCGGGGTCCAGCGGTGCCGTAGTGTCCGGCCCGAAGGCCAGCGTTCATTGGGGTCTGCGCGGGGTTAGGGTGGATCCGGCTTCCGGGTGGCTTCCCAAAAATCCGGTCCTGTCGCTGGCGATGCGCCGCGCTTCGCCCGCCAGCATACGGTTTTCGCAAGGAAGGACCCGCGAAGTCGCCCGACGTGCCGGCTTCGGCGCGAGGCGCATCAATGCAAAAGGGAGAGCAAGCCCTTCGGCGCACTCTCCCCATCTTGTCCTTCGGATAGCACGATCATGTTGCAGATGTCGAAGGGAAAAGTGTTGCAACACATTGGAGTCACTGCGCATTCAGCCGCGCCGCAATCTTGGTCAGCGCCAGCTGCCAGCGCCGCCATGCGGTGGTGCGGTCGCAGCCGAGCTGGCCGCTGATCTGCTTCCAGGGCACGCGGGCGGCGCGGGACCAGACCAGCTTCCGTTCGGCTTCCTCGATCCAGAGCACCCAGTCGAAGGTCTGCTCGAGCCGCGTGATCGCCGCGGCCGACGGTCGGATGCGCATCGGCTCGGGGTCCATAAAGGCGATCTCGCGACTCGTCCGCACGATCTCCGGCCAGGTGTTGAAATAGCCCTGCACCTTCACCGGCGGCAGCTTGCGCAGGGTGCGGAATGCCTCCTCGAAATGGTCGGCGACGTCGTCGGCGGTCCAGATGCGGTCAGCCATGGCGTGCCTCCCTTTCTGAGGGGCGCGGGCCGTAGAGCTTCTCGCCCAGCTGCCGGACCAGTTCACGTTCGGGCCATGTCAGCCGGTCATCATCGGCGGAGACCGCAAGAACACCCTGTTCCTGCCAGCCCTCGCGCTTGACCTGCTCGGGATCCCGGCGTTCGCCGCCGTAGCCTTTGGGATGCCACCTCATGCGACACCCCCGTTCGTCTCGATCGCCCAGAGCAGGAGCGCGATGGCGTCCGCCTCGTTGTCGTCGGCGGGGCTGAAGCCGCGGGCGCGGACGGCGGCGATCATCGCTGCCTTGTCGGCATTACCCCTGGCCGTTGCGTGACGCTTGATCGTGCCGACCGGCACGCCCTCGTAGGGCACGCCCCGCAGTTCGGCCCATGCGGTCAGTGTTGCCATGAGCCCGCCGTAGATGTGGCTCGCGTCGGTGCCGGCGTGGCGGCGGACCTCCTCGAACCAGATCGCCGCGATGGGGCCGGACAGCCGATCGATCTCGGTCAGCCAGTTGGTGAAGCGCAGATAACGCATGCCGCCGCCATCGAAGCGGCCGGGACGAAGCGAAACGGTGCCGCTGGTGATCAGACCGTCGTGGCCGCGCAACGCCCAGCCGGTCGAGGTGCCGAGGTCGAGCGCAAGGATGCAGCGATTGCGGGGCATGTCGAGCGGCAGCGATTCAAACCTTGCGCCGTCGGAATTCGGGATCAGAGTCGGCTGAGCCATGACGGGTCTCCTTTGCCGGTGGCTTGTGGTGGTGGAAGACGACGGCGGTCTGGTGCTTGGCGGTACGGGGCCGCCGTCGTCGGATCTGGTGTCGGAAGCCATGGGCGGAGGCGCGCGAGGCCCCGCGACGTATGGGGGCGAGGCCAACCCTGACGGTGGCCGCCCCATACGTAGTATGGGGGTTTCCCTATCAGTCCTCGGAGCGACGCAAGCGTTTGCGAAGAAAGGAGTTTTCGCCGTTTCGGAGGACAAACAAGGAGGACGTGGTTGTTGGACCTCGTCCTCCGCAAGCCATTGACTTTGTTGGCTGAGGACAAATTGAGGACGAGGACTGACAACTTCGTCCTGAGGACGAAGAAGATTTCGGAGAGGACGAAGTCAGTCATCGAGACCCTCCGGGTAGACCCAGATGGCGGGGTTCTCGACCTGCAGGCAGGCTCCCGTGCTGGCGCATTTGTAGTGGCTCGGCAGCACCGGCTTGCCCTCGCCCAGAACCTCGCCGGTATCGGGATCGATCTGGGCTTCCGTCCCGAAGCGCATGTCTTCGACGACGAGATAGCCGAAGCGGGAGCGCACTACGGCCATGCCGAAGGGCCGGCCGTCACGCAGGAACTTGATCTGCCCCTTGGTCGTCAGCACACCGATCCGGTCGCGGATCGTGTACTTGCTGCCCAGACCTGCCTTGTTCTCGAAGGCCTCACCGAACTGTGTGGTGGTGTAGAGCCGCCCGGCCGCCGCTTCCTCGTGCAGGATCGTGAGGATCACGTCTCCCTTGCGGAGCCGCTCAGCATCGAGCTTCGCACCGACCTCCTTGCGCACAAGGCGCTCGTTCATCGGGTTCAGCTCGACCCATTCGCCCTTCACCTTGTCGATCAGCTTTCCCGGCAGCGCAGGTCCGTTGCGCAGCTCGATCTCGAGCCTGCGGACGGAGCTGTCCTCGTCGGGAAGGTGCATCAACAGGCCGGTGGTGTAGAAACCGCGCAGCGCGCTGGCGCCGGAAAGAGCGAGGAAGGGATCGTCCTTGACCTGTTGCCTGGTGGCCTTGCGCGTGTGGTGGGCGAGGATGACGCCCGCCTCCGGATTGATCACCTCGCGCAGGGCCTCCACCCGATCCTTCAGGAAGAACATCATGGCGGCGTTGTCGTTCTCGCCGCCGCCGTCGGGGCCGCCGTCGAAGAGGTTGCGGATCGGGTCGATGACCATGATGTCGGACGGCGCGTCCGGAAATGCCGCCCGGATCGCCTCGGCGACGCGGGCGACGCCCTTGGCGTCGAGGAGCAGCCTGAGTTTCGGCGTGGCGATGAATGTGTCGCGCGCGGCGGCGATCACGGTGGCGGGCAGCGCGATCTGCTGCATGCGCTCGCGCAGGTAGTGATACTGGATTTCGGCCTGCAGGTAGAACACGCGCAGCGGCCGGGACGGCGTAAAGCCGAGGAACGGCACGCCCGCCGCCATGTGCACGAGCCAGGAGATCAGGAAGTCGCTCTTGCCGACCTTGGGCGCGCCGCCCAGCACCAGAAGCCCGCCCGGGGTCAGGACACGCGGGCCGATGATGTCCTCGGGCATCGGGCTCGTGTCATCGAGCAGCGCGCCGAGACTGAAGGTCGGAAGATCGGCCGGTACCGTCATCGCGCTGTCGAGGCGAAGGAGCGGCGGTCCGTGCCGCTTGATGTGCAACTCCCACAGGCGGTTCGTCTCGCGCTTCAGCCGGTCGAGCGGCCAGGACGGACGCAGCATCGCGGCGTTGTAGCCGCAGATCGCCGTCCAGCCCTCGTCCATCGACATCCGACCCTCATGGACGAGGCGCAGGAAATAGCCGATGGCGGCTGAGGCGCCCTCGAAACGGGACCAGTCGTCCGCGCCACCTTCGTGGACCGGGGTCACGAGGACATCGTCGATGACGGGTTTCTGGCGCGGCTCGGCTGTGCCCATGCCGACGCCGGGCATGGGCGGCATGTCGGCGACGCGCTCGGCCATCTCGGGGAGATCGACCTCCATCCCGGTCGCCTCGCGGATCTGCACGAGCCGGGTCAGCCCGCCCTTGTGATAGACGGTGCCGGGGACGCGGATGGGCTGGTGGGCCGAGCGAAAATGCGTGTCGCCGCCAACCTTCAGCGCGATCTCGCCGCGAAGCTGGCAGAGCATGGCCAGGTCCGCGCCTTCCGCCGGCTCGGTCAGTTGCCACCAGACATGGAGCTTGGTCGCGCCTTCGAGCGTGCGCCCGCCGCTCTCGACGATCAGCGTCGGACGGCCGAGATGGTGGACGAGATGATCGAGTTTCGCGGGGATGTCGCCCGAGTCGAGATCGACCACGAGGCTCTGCATCTGCATCACGTCGGCGGCGCGAGCCTGACCGGTCTCCATGACCGTGCCGGGGATGACATAGACCGCGGCACCCTCGCGCGAGGCCCAGCCCGCGAAGGTCGCGAGCTTCTCGGGCGCCGTGGCGTCCGCCTCGATCCAGATGTTGTGCGGGCGGCCGTCCTTGCCCTGACCCTTGTCGACGAAGCCGCGAACCGGGATCAGACCCTCGCAGTAGCCGAAAACCACGTCGACGAAGCGGGCGATCTGGCTCGCATCCGGTTCGACCGCGAAGGGGTCGGGCAGCGGCGGCGCGTCGTTGAAATCCCGCCAGGGGTTGAAGTGGAGGATGTTGTCGTCGCTCATGCTGGCAGGCTCCAGCAGCGTTCGGCCCACGGGCAGAAGCGGCATTCGAAGAAGTCGCGATTGGCGGCGATGCGCGGCAGCAACTCGCCCGCGTCGGTCGCCTGCAGGATCCGCACGCCGCGATCCGACATGCGCTGTGCGAGATCGGCATCGAACGGGACCAGTTCGTGATGAAGCTCGGCCGTATCCTTGTTGATTGCGGTGAACACCGCGGGCGCGGCCGAGATGCCGGGGACGGTCCCTTCCATGTAGGCTTGGTAGAGCGCGATCTGGGCGGCGTAGACCGGCTTCGACTTCGTCACGCCGTCCTTGACGCAGGCACGCCAGTTCTTCGCGTTCATGGTCTTGCATTCCCAGAGCGCGGGAACGACGAGACCGAAGCCCTCGGGTCCGGCGGCGATGATGCCATCGACATGGCCACGGATGCGCCCGCCCGCGACCGAGAAGCCGAACTGGCCGCCATCGGGCCGGTGGCCCTTGCGCGTATAGAGATCGAAGCCCGCGCTCCGCAGCCAGACCACCGCCAGATCCTCCAGCGCATGGCCGATGGCGAAGATGCGCAACGCCTGGCCGGTGAACTCCTGGCCATCGTCCTTCGGCGTCGCGGTGAGCTCGAACTGCAGGGCGCGCTCGCAGGCATGGCCGAGGCGCGAGCCCCCGAGATAGTCGCGCGGTGGCCGCGTCGCCTGATCGGTGGTCAGCGCGTGATCTACCGCGGCATTAACCTGGTCGGCGAAGCTGGGGCGGTGGTTGAAATCCAGCATCAGAACGGCACCTCCGGCGTCTGCGCCCAGGCGATGCCGGACATGGCCTCGCGAAAGCCCTCGACAGCCTCCTCGATCAGCGCGCGCACCTGCGCCTCGGTCAGATCGGCGAGCGGGGTCGCCCAGCCGATCTCGTCCATCAGCAGCGCCACACGTTTCATCGTGGCGGTGATGGCGGCACGTTCCTCCTCGGTCAGGTCAACCATGGCGACACGCCGCCGCGCCAAGCGCGTCCAGAAACCCTGGCAGGACATCGAGCAGAACCAGACCGAGGGCCGGGGCTGCTTCGACCGGAACGGATCGGACCAGCCAAAACCATGGCTGGGTTGCCGGCAGACGGCACAGAGCGTCCCACGCGGATGCCAGAGTCGCCGCCGGTCCGCGGCCGTGATGGTAGTGAAAGGGGTCATGGATCATGCCGCCCTCCGTTCGGGAGCGGCCGCCGCGTCGATCAACTGGCGGACGGCGCGTTTGTTGAAGCCGAAGGTCATCAGCGCCGAGGCGCGATAGCGCGTCAGGCCGAAGTCGTGCCGGCACTCGGGCGGCAGGTATTGCAGCTGCTTTTCCGTCGGCGGCTGACGCAGCCAGGAGCGGGTCTTGAAGGCGCTCTCGTCGCTCTCGTGGGTGTTGAGCCAGTCGTCCGCCTGCGCGAGGCAGACTGTGCGCTCGCCCACG
>Ga0206118_100752_pt1 | contig 12186 bp, 7 predicted proteins | sample 3A20Ametagenome_FD_177999 | JGI IMG/M metagenome (GOLD analysis project Ga0206118, IMG submission 177999) | Enriched microbial communities from leaf-cutter ant dump, University of Wisconsin, Madison, United States - 3A20A | ecosystem: Environmental > Terrestrial > Nest > Insects nest > Nest dump...
GCAAGGCGTTTGGTGCGCACAATGCCGCCGAGGGTGCGCTGGCCTATATCGAGACCATTGCCAAGAGCGGTTATCGCTTGATGGCGGCCGTGGTATGGGAGCCGGTGGAAGCGGAGCTGGATGACGACCGGTCTGCGCTGGAGCCGCAGGCCGCGTCATCGACGGAGCAGGAAGCCGACCTGCTCACCGAGCCGTCGAGCCGCAATGCCTGGCGCAGGGCGAGGCGGCATGTGTTGCTGGTGCTTGGGTTGGTGCTGTTGTGCAGTTGCGTGGTGATGGCGTGGCTGCTTTGGCGGCGACCGGCCGTGGAGACGTTGCCGGAGGCGGTCACCAGCGATGGCACCCGGGTGATCGGCAGCCCCGAGCGTCCCTATCGCCTGATCACCGCTACCGAGGGTTTCGAGACCTGGCCGGCGTTGTCGCCGGATGGTGCATTGGTGGCCTATGTCGACGAGCGCGATGGCGACTCCATCCTCAAGATGCAGGGTACCGGCAGCAATGCCGCGCCAACGGTGTTGGTGCAGGTGCCCGAAGGCATGCAGGACCGTTTCCCGGCATGGTCGCCGGATGGACGTGAGATCGCCTTCGCCCGTTTCGGCATGCAGGGGCAATGCGAAGTGCTGGTGATGGGCGTCACCGGCGGCAGCATGCGGCGTGCGACGCGTTGCGATGGCGCCGACATGCTCAGCTTCGACTGGACGCCGGACGGGCGCGGCCTGGTATTTGGTTCCATGACCGGCCCCTTTGGGGCGCCGGGTATCCGTGTCCTCGATCTGGCTTCGGGGCGCTGGACGGCGCTGGAGTACAAGCATGGGCCGGATGATTTCGATTACGCGCCGCGCTATTCGCCCGATGGCGGACGTCTGGGTTTCGTGCGCAACCCGCAGGTGGGCGACCTGTGGATGATGGATGCCGATGGCAGTGACGCCCGGAGGCTGACCGGGGATGCCGCCGAGATCCGGGGCTGGAACTGGCTGGGCGACGGGACGATGGTGTTCGGTCGACGGGTGGACAGCGAATCGCGGCTGTATCGCCTCGACGTCCGCTCGCGCACTTTGCGCGACATGGGTGTGGACGATGCACAGAGCCCATCGGTGGCGCGGCTCGGGCACATGCTCGCTTTCATGCAACGGCGCCCGCAATTCGGCCTGTTCAAGGTGTTGTTGGAGGGGCATGGGCACAAGGAGCGGTTGTTCGCTTCCTCCGGCCGCGATACGCAGCCGATGGTGTCCCCGGATGGACAGCAATTGGTGTTCACTTCCGACCGCTCCGGTGCGTTTGCTTTGTGGTGGGCGCGGCTGGATCAGCCCGGATCGTTGCATCCGCTCGAAGGCCTGCGGCCGGAAACGCGACAGGCTCCGGATTGGTCGGTCGATGGCCAGTATCTGCTGGTAAGCGGCCGCGATGATGCCGGCCACTCCGGCATCTACGAGGTGCAGCCGGAGCAGGGGCAGTGGAAGCGCCTGCCGGTCCCGGTGGCGGAGCCTTTGCAGGCGATCCACGGGGCGGAGCCAACGCGGGTCTACGTGATCGAACGCGACTCCGCCAACCGGATGGCGCTGGGCTTGTTCGATCGTTCGCATGTGCCGTGGCGACGACTGGCCAGCGTGCAGGGTGTTTCGCAGGTGCGTTACGACCGCAGTGGTCGAAGGGTGCTGTTCACCCGGCTGGCCGGCGGCGGCTTGTGGCAGGCCGATGCGGACCTGTCCGCGGGCAGCATCCGCGAACTCCATCCGTTGCTGCCGACCCGCTGGCGTTATCGTGCCTGGGCAGTGGCTGGCAATGGCGTGGTGGAATATCTGCATGGCGATGCCGATTGCCCGGTGCGCCTGAGCCGTCTGGATGGCCCGGAGCAGGTACGCAGACGTTGCCTGGAACCCGATGCCTCCAGCAGCAACAATGGCCTGAGCATCTCGCCCGACGGTGGCGCAGCCTACATCGCGCTGGCGGTGAGCGATGGTACCGACATCGGGGTGATGGATGTGCCGGACGAACGGCCGGCATCGTTGCTGGGCGTCCTCAAATGGTTGCCAGCGTTGAGAAAAATGGATTCGTGATTCCTTCGTCCGGTTCTCCTGAAGAATTCGGAGCGATCTCGTGGAACCTTCCTGACGGATGATGCCAAGGCTGGCAAAACCATCGGCCATTGAAGGCAAACAGATGGTGTGTCATGCGGCAGTTGTCCTGGGTCGATCGCGGACAGGTGGTTTCGTTCGAAAAGCAGTACGAGGACGGGCCGAGACCGAATTGCGTGGGCGTGGCGCGGCTGGGCAGCCTGCAGACTTCCGGAACCGTGTTCACGGTTTGGATGCAACTGCGCGGCAGTGCCTGGGTCGAGTCCAAGGAAGGCAAGTTCCGTCTGTACCAGCGCGAGTGGATTGCATTCGAGAAGGAATCGCGGCCGCTGATCCAGGCCGGACGCGACGGCATCTGCATCGGCGTCGCACTGGATGCCGATGCCCTGCGCATGCTCGGCACGCTGGCCGACTGCAGCCTCTATACCGGGCGCGGGCACATGGGCCGTGGCGAGGTACGGATGGCGCTGCGGCTTTGGCGCGAGGCCCAGGCCAGTGGTGGCGACGCCCAGGCGCTGCGGCCGTTGCTGCTGCACGTGGCTTCGCTGCAACGCATCCTGTCCGACGGCGTGCAGCGCTGCCCCGGCCGCTCGCGCCTGCGCAAGCGCCAGGTGTTCGGCCGCATGCAGCGTGCGCGCATGTACCTGGAAGGCAACAGCCACCGGGTGGTACGGGTCGGCGAGCTGGCCGAGTTGACCAATTTCTCCAGTTGGTACCTGTCCAAGACCTTCCAGAGCCTGTACGAGGAAAGCCCGCAGTCGCTGTCCGCGCGCCTGCGGCTGGAGCGTGCGGCGATGCTGTTGCGCGACACCGACATGATGATCGGCGAAGTGGCCGTGGCCAGCGGTTTCGACAATTGCTGCAGCTTCGCCCGCGCCTTCCGTACGCGCTTTGGCGTTCCGGCCAGCCGCTACCGTGAATGCGCCGGAATCCTGCCGCCAGATTCGGCAAAGTCTGCCGGTGGTTCGCGCAAACCCATCGCTTCGGTACGAACGTAACTTTCAGGGGTGTTTAACACACCACTAACGTAACCGGAGAGATTGATGAAATTCCGTACTCCCGCAATGCGGCTGGGCCTGCTCCCGGCCGGCATCGCGATCGCGTTGACCCCTGCCTTCGCCTCGGCGCAGGACAGTGCCCAGGGCACCACCGACCTGGACCGCATCCAGGTCACCGGCTCGCGCATCCGCCAGGCCAGCATGGAAACCGCGCAGCCGGTCATCGCGCTGCAGCGTGCCGACATCGAGAAGCAGGGCTTCACCAGCGTCGCCGACATCGTGCAGAACCTGGCCGCGACCGGCTCGCCGGCGATCAGCCGCGCCGATGCGTTGTCCTCCGGTGAAGAAGTGGGCGGGCAATACGTCGACCTGCGCAATCTGGGGCCCGAGCGCACCTTGGTGCTGCTGGACGGCAAGCGCATGGGCGTCAGCTCCGGTGGCTACACCGACCTGGCCTCCATCCCGACCTCGGTTATCGAGCGCGTCGAAGTGCTGACCGATGGCGCCTCGGCGATCTACGGCTCGGACGCGATCGCCGGCGTGATCAACATCATCACCCGCAAGAACTTCGATGGTCTGGAAGCCAGCGTCTACCGTGGCCAGTACGGCCAGGGCGATGGCGACAAGGAAACCTACAACTTCGTGTACGGCCAGGTTGGCGAGCGCGGCTCGCTGACTTTCGGTGCCGAGTACAGCAAGGAAAAGCCGGTATGGGCCAAGGATCGCCGCTTCAGCCGCTCTCCGAACGGCCAGTGGCACCCGGTTCCCAGCGGCGATGACGCCAATGGCTGGTCGGCCGCTTCCAACAAGGGCATCCTGATCGACGGCGACGACAACTGGTACACGCTGAACGATGGTGGCGATCCGAGCCAGCTCGGCGATTACCACGAAACCGATTTCCCGGATTTCACCAATCCGAGCCGCGAGATGTGGCTGCAGACGCAGATGGAGCGTCGTTCGGTGTTCGCCAACGGCAACTTCGACCTGACCGACAACATCCGCGCCACCGCCAGTGCGCTCTACACCAAGCGCAACACGCTGCAGCAGATCGCCGGCTATCCGTACCAGTCCGAGGTCTACGAGACCCCGCTGTCGGCCGACAGCATCTACAACCCGCTGGGCGAGGAAGCGCACTTCATCCGCCGTACCTCGGAAGTGCCGCGCCAGACCGAGTCGCAGCTGGAAACCTTCCGCTTCAGCGCGGGCCTGGAAGGCTCCTTCGAGTTCGCCGACAGGTACTGGGACTGGGACGTGGGCTACGTCTACAACCAGAACCACGGTGTCAAGACCGGTACCGGCAACCTGTTCATCCCGAACGTGCAGAATGCGGTCGGTGCGTCGTTCATCGACGCCGACGGCATTGCACGCTGCGGTACCGCGACCAACGTCATCGCCGGGTGCACGCCCTGGAACCCGCTGCTGCCGTACGGCTCCACCGGTGAGGGTTCGCTGAGCGATCCGGCGCTGCAGGCCTACCTGTTCCTGCCGAGCCACGACACCTCCACCACCACTACCAAGGTGTACAGCGCGAACCTTTCGGGCTCCGTGGTGACGCTGCCGGCTGGGGACCTGGCCTTTGCCGCCGGTTACGAACACCGTGAGGAAAGCGCCGAGTACAGCCCGGACGCGCTGCTGCAGTCCGGCCTGAGCACAGACCTGGCGGGTGGCCCGACCAAGGGCGGCTACAAGCTCGACGAGTTCTACCTCGAGCTGAATGTGCCGATCCTGGCCGACATGCCGTTCGCCCGGGAGCTGTCGCTGGACATGGCCGGCCGCTATTCGGACTACAACACCTTCGGCAACACGGTGAACTCCAAGTTCGGCCTGAAGTGGAAGCCGATCGACGACCTGCTGGTGCGCGGCACCTACGCCACGGGTTTCCGTGCGCCGACCGTGTCCGACCTGTATGGCGGCACCTCGCAGACCTATGACTCCTACACCGATCCGTGTGATTCGAGCTTCGGTTCGGCTGCCCGCAATCCGGCGGTGGCCGCCGCATGCGCCGCCCACGGTGTCCCGGCCGACTTCCGCCAGATGACCTCGGGCGGCGCTACCGCCACCGGCCCGGGCGCGCAGTCCTACAGTGCGTTCGAATCCGGTTCCAACGACGAACTGCTGCCGGAAACCTCCAAGACCTGGACGGCTGGTCTGGTGTACAGCCCGAGCTACGTGCAGGGTCTGGACTTGAGTCTGGATTGGTGGAAGATCCGCATCGACAACGTGATCGCGGGTGAGTCGGTGACCTCGATCCTCAACCAGTGCTACGTGCTGGGCATCGATTCGGCCTGCGAGCGCTTCACCCGTAGCACCGAGGGCCGCGACGTCAACCAGGTCGACAGCGTGACCCGCACGCTGATCAACGGCGGCTACCAGGAAACCTCCGGTTACGACCTGGGTGTCCGCTACCGCCTGCCGGAACTGGCGATCGGCAACTTCATGATCGACTGGAAGACCACCTACGTCGATTACCTGGAGTACCGCCGCGACAACGAGGCCAGCACTCCGATCGAGCAGTCCACCAGCTGGGCCGGCAACTTCCGCGTGCGTTCGAACCTGAACGTCGATTGGAGCTACGGCGACTTCGGTGTCAACTGGGGCGTGCGCTACTACTCGGGCATGAAGGAAGAGTGCGCTTACGACGAAGAGTGCAACCTGCCGGACTTCAGCTCGCCGTACACGCAGCTGTCGCCGACCCGCAAGGTGGGTTCGAACACCTTCCATGACGTGCAGGTGCGCTACAACGCTCCGTGGAATGCGACCATCGCTGTCGGCGCGAACAACGTGTTCGGCCATGAAGGCCCGGTCATGTACAGCCAGCCGAACTCGAGCTTCTCGTACTACGGTGGCTTCGACATCGGTCGCTTCGTCTACGCGAAGTACACCCAGCGCTTCTGATCCATCGAAGCCTGGTGCAGGACGAAAAGGGTGGGCCGCAAGGCCCACCCTTTTTCTTTGCCGTGCCCGGCGAGGCAACGGAATACCTACCGGTATCGCTCGGTCACCACGGATTTCGCCGGACCCCAAAACGAAACGGCCGCGTCAGACGCGGCCGTTCGGCAGTAGTTCCGTGAGATGCCGCCTCATCAGGCTTCCGCGGACAACCCTGCGTACTCGTTGGCCAGGTCGCGCCAGCCGTCGAGCTTGGACAATACGCCGGTGCGTTCCAGGTACTGCTCGTCGACCGGGGTGCCGCTGGCCAGCGCGGTGGCCACGTGCACCGCGCCGCTCACCCAGAAGCTGCGCACGTTCGAGCGCTGCGGCTGCAGGTGGAAGGCGACGGCTTCGATGATCGCCATCGGCAGGCCCCACAGGCCCAGCAGGTAGGCGCCGGCCTCGGCGTGGCCGGGGCGGTCGTCGCCTTCGGCCAGCGCTTCGCGCTCGTTGCGCACCCCGGGCAGCAGCAGGCCGATGTCGGCCAGCAGGGCCGCGGTCGCGCCCAGTTCGGCGCTGCTGGCCGGCAGCATCTTCGCCGCCAGCCGCGAGGCCATCAGGGCGCGGGCCTGCAATGCGTTGCGCTCGGCCGGGGAAATGGCCGGCACGGCGAACACTTCGCTGGCCAGCACCAGGTCGCGCAGGGTGGACAGACCCAGCCGGGTCACCGCGCCGCGAAGGTCGGTGATCGAGCGGCCGCTGTTGAAGAAGGCCGAGTTCGACAGCTGCAGCACCTTGGCGGCGATGGCCGGGTCGGCGGCGACCAGTTTGGCGATGTCGGTGGCGTCGCTGTTCTCGTCCTCCTCCAGCGCCTGCATCAGGCTCAGGTACAGGTGCGGCGGCGAGGGCAGCTTCTCGATGCGGCCGATGGCGCTGCTCAGGCGCGGGCTGTACAGCAGGTCGCGCAGCTCTTCCAGGCTGGTCAGGGCGTCGAGCAGCACTTCCGGCGACAGCGGCAGCGGCAGGAAGCGGTGGGCGACGCCGATGATGCGGGCGGCGGGCGCGCGCTGGCTCTGCGCGGCCTCGATCAGCGCGATGCGGATCGTCTCCGGGCGCAGGGTGCGGATCTGCCCGAGCAGGGTGGCCGGGGTGAGGTCCGGCAGGGCCGGCGCGACGATGACCGCATCGACCGTGCTGGACGCCACCGTGGCAATGGCGGCATTGCCGTCGGCAACGCCCTGGACATGCCATTCGTCGCCCAGGTCGGCGATGTATTCGAGGAGTTCGGCCGACAGATTGGCATCGTCGCCGACTAGCAGGATACGCAAGGCACATTCCCCCAATGGAACCGCTCGACCATCATGTGGACGGGCCGGAAAATCTGGCCGCCAATGTAGCCGAATGCCCCGGCAAGGTCATGTGCCGGGCGGATGAAACGTGATCGTCGGCACCGGTACCGCCCGGGGCGGTACCGGTGCGCAGGGCTCAGCCCTGCTTGGCGACGAAATTCTCGTGGGCCTGGACCAGGATGCGCTTGGCCTCATCGGCGCCGCCCCAGCCTTCGATCTTGACCCACTTGCCCTTCTCCAGGTCCTTGTAGTGCTCGAAGAAGTGGCCGATGCGCTCCAGCCAGTGGCTGGACACCTGGCCGATGTCCTCGACGTGGGCGTAGCCGTTGAAGATCTTCGGCACCGGCACGGCCAGGATCTTCTCGTCGCTGCCGGCCTCGTCGCTCATCTTCAGCACGCCCACCGGGCGGCAGCGCACCACCGAGCCGGGCACCAGCGACAGCGGCAGCACCACCAGCACGTCGGCCGGGTCGCCGTCGCCGCACAGGGTGCTGGGCACGTAGCCGTAGTTGCAGGGGTAGCGCATCGGCGTGGACAGGATGCGGTCGACGAAGATCGCGCCGGAGTCCTTGTCCACCTCGTACTTCACCGGCTCCGAATCCTTCGGGATCTCGATGATGACGTTGATTTCTTCCGGCGGGTTCTTGCCCGCGGAGACGAGTTCCAGACCCATGCGCTGCTCCGAATCGTGCGTTTGACAGAAAGGCGGCATTCTACGCCTGCTGCTGGTGCGGCGCACCAAACGATATCGGTGGACGGGACGGTGTGGTTCCCGGCCGCTCCCTTCCCCCAGGCGGGGGAAGGGAGCCGGGTTCCGGGGCGCCTTACAGCAGGGGCACCAGCAGCAGCGCCACGATGTTGATGATCTTGATCAGCGGGTTGATCGCCGGGCCGGCGGTGTCCTTGTAGGGGTCGCCGACGGTGTCGCCGGTGACCGCGGCCTTGTGCGCCTCGCTGCCCTTGCCGCCGAAGTGGCCGTCCTCGATGTACTTCTTGGCGTTGTCCCAGGCGCCGCCGCCGGTGGTCATCGAGATCGCCACGAACAGGCCAGTGACAATAGTGCCGATCAGCAGGCCGCCCAGCGCCTTCGGCCCCAGCAGCAGGCCGACCACCACCGGCACCACCACCGGCAGCAGCGATGGCACGATCATCTCCTTGATCGCCGAGCGGGTCAGCATGTCCACCGCCCTGTCGTACTGCGGCTTGCCGGTGCCCTGCATGATCCCGGCGATCTCGCGGAACTGGCGGCGCACCTCCTCCACTACCGCGCCGGCGGCGCGGCCGACCGCTTCCATCGCCATCGCGCCGAACAGGTAGGGGATCAGGCCGCCGATCAGCAGGCCGATGATGACGGTGTGGTCGGACAGGTCGAAGGCGAAGGTCTGGCCGGGATTGGCGGCCTGCAGGTTGTGGGTGTAGTCGGCGAACAGCACCAGCGCCGCAAGCGCGGCCGAGCCGATCGCATAGCCCTTGGTCACCGCCTTGGTGGTGTTGCCCACCGCATCCAGCGGATCGGTGATGTCGCGGATCTCGCTCGGCAGCTCGGCCATCTCGGCGATGCCGCCGGCGTTGTCGGTGATCGGCCCGTAGGCGTCCAGCGCGACGATCATGCCGGCCATCGACAGCATCGCGGTGGCGGCGATGGCGATGCCGTACAGCCCGCCGAAGTGGAACGCGCCCCAGATCGCCACGCACACCGCGATCACCGGCAGCGCGGTGGACTTCATCGACACGCCGAGGCCGGCGATGATGTTGGTGCCGTGGCCGGTGGTGGAGGCCTGCGCCACGTGCTGCACCGGCTTGTACTGGGTGCCGGTGTAGTACTCGGTGATCCACACGATCAGGCCGGTCAGTACCAGCCCGATCAACGCGCACAGGTACAGGTTGGTTGCACCGTAGGGCGAATCGGCCATCAGCTGCGTGGTCACCGGCCAGAAGGCGATGGCGGCCAGCACGCCGGAGACGATCACGCCCTTGTACAGGGCGCCCATGATCGAGCCGCCCGCCTTCACCCTGACGAAGAATGCGCCGATGATCGAGGCGATGATCGACACCCCGCCCAGCACCAGCGGGTACAGCACCGCGTTGCGACCGACCTCGGCCAGCATCAGCCCGCCCAGCAGCATCGTGGCGATCACCGTCACCGCGTAGGTCTCGAACAGGTCGGCGGCCATGCCGGCGCAGTCGCCGACGTTGTCGCCGACGTTGTCGGCGATCACCGCCGGGTTGCGCGGGTCGTCCTCGGGGATGCCGGCCTCGACCTTGCCCACCAGGTCCGCGCCGACGTCCGCGCCCTTGGTGAAGATGCCGCCGCCCAGCCGCGCGAAGATCGAGATCAGCGAACTGCCGAACGCCAGCCCGACCAGCGCGTGCAGCGCCGCCTCGCCGGTCACGCCCAGGTGGCGGGTCAGCAGCAGGTAGTAACCGGCCACGCCCAGCAGGCCCAGCCCGACCACCAGCATGCCGGTGATGGCGCCGCCGCGGAACGCCACGTCCATCGCCGCGCCGATGCCGTTGCGCGCAGCCTCGGCGGTGCGCACGTTGGCCCGCACCGACACGTTCATGCCGATGTAGCCGGCCGCGCCGGACAGCACCGCGCCGATGGCGAAGCCGACCGCCGTGTACCAGCTCAGGAACACGCCCACCAGCACGAACAGCACCACCCCGGCGATGGCGATGGTCAGGTACTGGCGGTTGAGGTAGGCGCGCGCGCCTTCCTGGATCGCCGAGGCGATCTCCTGCATGCGCGGGTTGCCGGCCGGCTGCCGCAGCACCCAGCGGGTGGAAATGAGACCGTAGACGATGGCGATGGCCGCGCAGGCCAACGCAATGACGAGACCGTGGTTTTCCAGCATGACCCCTCCAGCACAGGTGGATTCGTCCAGCGAAGCGCTGAACGCGGGACACGCCGGGGGTGAAGCACTGGAACAGACCCGGAGCCAAGCAGCGGCCGTGGTGCGTGTCGCGGTGTTCAACGTTTCCTGGAGCCGTGGCGAGTATGCGGTCAGGCGGCGTTCACTGTCATGACGCAGTGCGCTTGCCGCGCCGTTCAGCGGCGAACCGGCACCGTTCCGGTTCCGCAATGCGAACGAGGCAAAGCCGATGAACAACCGATGCAGGTGGTTGCCCGTCCTGCTGCTGGCGCCGCTGGCCGTGGCTGCGCGGGCGCAGGAAATCCAGCGCCCGCCGGCCGCCGCGCAGGCCGTGGGCGTGCTGCATACCGTGCGGCAGGTGCCCGAGGCCTGCACCCGCATCGAAGGCCGTTTCACCGGCCAAGCCGATGCGCCCTACGACATGCGGCGGGTGCGTACCGGCGCGCAATGCCAGCCGCGCGCGGCATGGCTGGATTTTGCGCAGGTCACGCCGGGCGAGGGCGGCTGGAAGCTCAACGACCGCATCCGGATCCCGGCCGCGGAGTGCCCGGGGCAGCAGGCGCTGGTCGAGGTCTGGCGGCGCCCGGTCGAGCAGCCGCTGGACCGCGATGGTCAAGGTCAACTGCGGGTGTATCTGGATGAGGCACGCAAGCAGGCCGGGGCCGGACGACTGGCGGCATTGCCGGCCTACGCGGCATGGCTGGAGATGGAGGGGCGGCCCTGCCGCTGAGCCGGATGAGTGCTTTCCGGGAACGCCCGTCCGCAGGTGCCGGGCTTGCCCGGCACGGGGCATTGCCGGGAAGGCCCCAATGCGGGGCAAGCCCCGCATCTACGGCAGGATGCCATCGCGATCAGCGCGACAGCATGTCCACGATCAGCTGGTTGGCGATTTCCAGCAGCAGGTAGTCGCCGCCATCGGTGCGCACCCATTGCTGGCCATGCGCGGGTTGGCGCAGGTGGTGGCGGTCCCAGTCGCGGACCACGTTGACCGGGCCGTCGTAGCGGCGGCCACGCTCCCAATGCGGATGGCTGCCATGACCGGCTGGATGGCCCTGCGCCGCGGCCCGGCGCCGCTGGATCGCCTCCTGCTCTCGCTGCCACGCCGCATCGTGCCGGCGTTGCTGCTCGGCCCGGCGGCGCAGTTCCTGCTCCTGGCTGCGCTGCCAGGCTTCATCACGCCGCCGCTGCTGCTCGGCGACACGGCGTTGCTGCGCTTCCTGCCGCAGTTGCCATGCCTCGTTGTGGCGCTGCTGTTGCTCGGCGAGGCGCCGCTGTTCTTCCTGCCGCTGGCGCTGCTGTTCCTGCTCGCGTTCGCGCCGGGCCTGTTCGCGCTGGCGCTGTTCCTCGCGGACCTGCCACTCGGGTTTGCCGGACGGGGCGTCGTTGCCGTGGCCCTGCCAGCGGCCATCGTCGTGCGCCATTGCCGGGGCCGTTCCGGCAAGGGCGGCGAGCGTGAGGACAAGACCGGCGTTGCGCAGGCTGGGGAACATCGCTGTCTCCTTTCGTGGGGCCGGCGCGTGGCCGGTGGTGCGAGCGTGCGGTGCGGTGGCTGAATGCCCGGCGCATGGCCGGGCGGCGAGCGTTCGGCTCAGCCCTCCCACGCCAGCAGCTTCTTCGCCACCGCCACGTTCTTCAGCGTCACGTACTTCGGCAGGCCGTCGCGGCCCCAGGGCAGCGGCGCCTCGCCGCGGATCAGCGGCTGCAGGTAGCGGCGCGCCTTGTCGGTGATGCCGAAGCCGTCCTTGCGGATGAAGCCGGCCGGCATCTTCTTCTCGTGGTTGGCCACCTTCGACAGCGGCGCGGCCTCGATCTTCCAGCGGTAGGGCGCGTCCGAGGTGCGCACGATCACCGGCATCACCGAGTTGCGCCCCTCCAGCGCGAACCGCACCGCGGCCTTGCCCACCGCCTGCGCCTGTTCCCAGTCGGTCTTGCTGGCGACATGGCGGGCCGAGCGCTGCAGGTAGTCGGGCAGGGTCCAGTGCACCTTGTAGCCGAGCCCGGCCTTCACCCGGCCGGCGAG
>Ga0206118_100753_pt1 | contig 12178 bp, 7 predicted proteins | sample 3A20Ametagenome_FD_177999 | JGI IMG/M metagenome (GOLD analysis project Ga0206118, IMG submission 177999) | Enriched microbial communities from leaf-cutter ant dump, University of Wisconsin, Madison, United States - 3A20A | ecosystem: Environmental > Terrestrial > Nest > Insects nest > Nest dump...
TCGTCGGCGCCGTACTTTAGCTTCATCGCCTTGGCCCAGATCCTTCTGGCGACACGCCCTATAACGGCGTATTCCGGATCGACGCCATTGCTGAAGAAAAAGGACAGGTTCCTGGCAAAGGAATTGATGTCCATGCCGCGGGACAGGTAATATTCCACATAGGTAAACCCGTTGGCAAGGGTAAAGGCAAGCTGCGAAACAGGGTTGGCGCCGGCTTCGGCTATGTGATACCCGGAAATGGAAACGGAATAAAAATTATTGACATCGTGTCCGATAAAGTATTCCTGCAGGTCGCCCATGAGGCGCAGCGAGAACTCTGTCGAAAATATGCACGTGTTCTGGGCCTGGTCTTCTTTCAGGATATCGGCCTGTACCGTGCCTCTTACCGAGCTTAGGGCCCTGGCCTTGATCGTTTCATACACATCCGGTGGCAGCACCTCATCACCTGTTATGCCCAACAGCATCAGTCCCAGCCCGTTATTGCCTTCCGGAATGGATCCCTGGTATTCCGGCCTTTTCAGGCCTTTGCTGTCATATTTTTCTTTCAATTTGTCTTCGACCAGGTGTTCCAGGCCATGTTCGGTTATATATTTTTCACATTGCTGGTCGATGGCTGCGTTCATAAAAAATGCACAGATGGTGGCTGCGGGTCCGTTGATCGTCATGCTGACAGAGGTCCGCGGGTCGCACAGATCGAATCCTGAATACAGTTTTTTTGCATCGTCAAGACAGCAGACCGAAACACCGGAATTGCCGATCTTACCATAGATATCCGGCCTGTAATCGGGATCCTCACCATATAGCGTCACCGAGTCAAATGCTGTGGATAGGCGGTTGGCGGGCATGCCGATGCTTACGTAGTGGAAACGGCGGTTGGTGCGTTCCGGATGGCCTTCGCCGGCAAACATCCGGGTCGGATCCTCTTCTTTTCTCTTAAAAGGAAATACGCCGGCAGTAAATGGAAATTCTCCCGGCACATTTTCTTTCAGTATCCATTTCAGGATATCCTGCCATCCCTGGTATTTAGGGAGGCTCACCTTGGGAATCTGGAGGTGGGAAAGCGATTCTGTCCGGGTTTTGACCCTGATCTCCTTGCTCCTTACGAAATAGGAGAAATACTCTCCTTCATAATTGGCTTTCTTCGCAGGCCATGCTGCCAACAGCTCTTCGCTTTCTTTTGACAGCCGGCTCTTTATTTCTTCATATACGGTGTTGAGCTTATCTGCCGTGGTCTCTTCGACCCCGACCAGCTTTATCGTCTGGCTGACAGCCTGCATCTGGCCGGCTATAGCCGACTGGTTTTCGGTCCATGCATCATATTTTCTGCATTCTTCCGTAATTTCTGAGAGATAGCGTACACGTCCCGGCGGGATGATAAATATCTTCTCGGAATCTCCGCTGCTGAGCCTGAGATTGCCGGCAAAATGACCGTTGGTCTTTTCGTTGACGAGCTGCATGACCTTCAGATAGAAAGCATTTGTGCCCGGGTCATTGAACTGAGAAGCGATCGTTCCGTATACCGGCATTTCTTCCGGCGGCTTGTTCCAGAGCTGATGATTTCTCTGGTATTGTTTCCGGACATCGCGAAGCGCATCCGCTGCACCGCGTTTGTCAAACTTATTGATAGCGATCACATCGGCAAAATCCAGCATGTCGATCTTTTCCAGCTGGCTGGGGGCTCCGAATTCCGGTGTCATGACATAGAGCGATAGATCGGAATGATCCGTGATCTCGGTATCAGATTGCCCGATACCGCTTGTTTCCAGGATGATAAGATCAAATCCCGACGCTTTGAGGATGTCCAGGGCGTTTTTGACCTGTTTGCTCAGGGCGAGGTTGGACTGTCGTGTAGCCATGGAGCGCATGAATACCCGGGATCTGTTGACTGCATTCATTCTGATCCTGTCACCGAGCAATGCGCCTCCCGTCTTTCTTTTGCTGGGATCTACAGAGATGATGCCCAGCGTTTTGTCTTTATATTCCAGGAGAAATCTCCGGATGAGCTCGTCGATCAGGCTAGACTTTCCGGCGCCGCCTGTGCCTGTGATCCCCAGGACGATGACATCACTGGCTTCAGCCCTGGCATGAAGCCGGTTCAATAGCTCCTCGTGTTTTTCGGGAAAGTTCTCTGCGGCAGAGATCATTCTCGCTATCGTATGTGGATTGTGGGTATTGAGATGATCCGGATCGCTGTCGATCTGTTCTCCGACAGCGAAATCACATTGTCGCAGCAGATCGTTGATCATACCTTGCAGGCCGAGGGACCGTCCGTCATCCGGGCTGTATATACGGGCTATACCATAGGCGTGCAGATCGGCTATTTCTTCAGGGAGGATCGTGCCACCGCCGCCGCCGAATACCTTGATATGGCCTGCATGCCTTTCTTTGAGCAGGTCATAGATATATTTGAAGAACTCATTGTGACCACCCTGGTAGGAAGTGATGGCTATGCCCTGGACATCTTCCTGGATGGCCGTCGTGACGATCTCATCCGCAGTGCGGTTGTGCCCCAGGTGTATGATCTCTGCACCCGAAGATTGCAGTATTCTCCGCATGATATTGATGGCGGCATCATGGCCATCGAAAAGAGAGGCGGCAGTAACGATCCTGATCTTGTGGGTGGGCTGGTACGGCGTGGTTTCTATCGACATTTATCCTGAACTTTGAGCGCTTCGGAATCCTTGCTTAGTGTCGTGAATACAATAAGTTTGAGGATCCCAAATTTAGCGCAAAGATAGGAATAAAGGCTTCAAAAGACAAATAGTGTTTGATCTATACAGAGCGTGTTATAACAGATCTGACCATAGATCGGCCATGGTCAGGCTATAAAAAAATACCTGCCTGTCTCTCCGGAGCAGGCAGGTATCGGTGTGATACTAATGATCATATCAGCTGTTACTGACCAGGCTTCACATTCGGTGACTCAGCGGGGCGAACAGGTCTTTGGCCTTTTTTGTCCCTTTTGTCCTTCATGCTTTTCTTCATCTTGTCTTTCTTTTCCTGCTGATGTTGGATCATTTTGTTGTATTGTTCATCAGTCAGGACTTTTTTGAGTTCGGCATTACGTTGGTCCATTTTGCTTTTTGCGTCGGCCATCTTTTCACTGCGCTCTTTTTCCGCTTTTGCGCGTTCAGCCTGCCTTTCTTTCTGATGTCTGAGATTGATCTCGTATACTTTTGTAGTTTGGTCATCAGTCAGATTGAGCTCCTGCTTCATCCTGTCGGCATTTTTACGGGCCATGGATTCAGGAGAACGATCCGCAGACTGTTTTTTATCCTGGGCATAGCTTGTATGTACAAAAGTTACGAGCAGGAGAAAGAGGAATAAATTCAATACTTGTTTCATTTTCTGGTAATTTTAATGATTAATACCCCTTTGATTCATCCGGCGGCGATCCGTTTAATCTATCGGGCAAAGGAACCAGGCATTTAACAAAATTTTAAGGATCGTATGATGATATTTCCGTTGAAACGCTACATTCTAAATGAAAAGATTTATAGAAACAGAGAGACTCGAGATTCAAATAAAATCCTAAAAAAAACTGGACTGGATTTTATTGAGATATTTGATCTTGACAGAATTAAGCATATTTGGTATAAAATTGAAAGGACTGAATACAAGAACAAAAAGCCAAAATGATAATAAGAGTTTGTGTCACAGACTGAAGAGCAAAACTTAACTGTTGAGCTTCTTTCCGTTTTTTCGCTAAGCCCCGGAGCGTTAATGATAAGCTAACAAGCATATATAACTAAAACAAAACATTTATGAAGGAGCTTTCCATTTGCAATAATTCGGAGACTGCTTCTTTCCTATGAAAAGTAAAAAACAAACTGCAGAATTACAAATTTCCAAATCACAAAATTTTGATGGATGTGAAATAAAGAATGCTGTTTTCTGCAACAAAATATTTCCGAAGCATTTTCATACGGAATGGAGCTTGGGAACGATAAATTATGGTATTGAAAATATTGGATTTGAAAATAGTGAACTCCAATTATTTTCTAAAGCGACCATCTTAATTCCGCCATATTCCGTTCATTCACATTTTGGAAATGAAGACACCAAATGGAGCTATAGATCCATTTACCTGAATGAAGATGTTGTAAAATATTTCACCGGAAAGTTTTCGTTTGATTATAAGATACTCTCAGCACAACCTTATTTTATATCGTACAAATGTAGTTTAAGCCTCAATGACTCCAAACCGCACATTCAGGATATTGAAAATATGCTTTTTTTACTTTTTTCGGGGACTGGCATCATAACACCGGGATCAAATAATAATATCCCCATAAATGATATCCTGGAGTTTCTTAAGATTGAATATTCAAATAAGATCACATTAGAATTACTTGAACAAGAATTTCGCGTTGACCGCTTTAAACTCATCCGCACCTTTCAGAAACAGGTAGGATTGACCCCACAGCAATATCTGACCAATCTGAGAATTGAAACTGCCAAAAAAGACTTATTCGACAAAAAAAGTATTGTAGAGATCGCCTTACAAAACGGGTTCTATGACCAAAGCCATTTTGTGCATACTTTTAAAAAATTTGTAGGAGTAACGCCTTTTGAATACAAATCAAGCTGCAAGATTTTACAAGACAGTACAGGCCTATAATCATACCTTCGTGCCTTGCTAAATTACGAGTTACAATGACAAGATTTTTAATAACTCTTCTGGTTCTTGTTTTTATATCAGAAGTTAATGCGCAAGGCATAATAATCCGGGGCATCAATATTATCCCGATGACATCAGATACTGTGATCGAAAATAAAAGTGTTTTGGTACAAGACGGGAAGATAAAAGCGATCGGAGATTTCAAAAAGCTGCCAAAAAATAAGGAAACGAAGGTCATCAACGGGAAAGGAAAATATCTTATGCCCGGGCTTGCAGATATGCACGTCCATCTTCCGGAAGAAAATGAGATTGAGCGCCTTTTACTTTCAAATATTGCTGCCGGAGTTACACAAATAAGAATAATGAATAGTAGTGTTTCTCAAACAGATCTGAAAGAAAAACTAAAAAACAAGGGAGATTTGATCAGCCCCAAAATTCATTACAGCCATTTGGTCAAACGCAGCGAAACCTACACCGAGACACAAGCCGACAGCTTGATGCAACAAATCAAAAGCAGCGGGATCGATTTTGTAAAGCTGTTAAGCCTGTCTGACGAAGCAACTTTTGACCATCTTATAAAAGCTGCCAATAGGTATAACATCACTATTTGCGGGCATTATCCGGTTTATCAGGATGATGGGCGATCCATAATGATAGATATGGAGAAGGTCATTAAAAGTAATTTCAAAAGCATTGAGCACCTGGCGGGTTATATCTGGTTGCGGGATAAAGACCAGATCGATAATGTTCTGAACCTCACGAAAGAATATAACATTTACAATTGTCCCACACTGGACTGGGATATTATGTCAGGCGATCTGCAATATCCCGATGAATACAAAAACAGGCTGACCTATCAATTTTTGCCAAAATCAGTTACAAAAGATTGGGAAAGCAATTACCAGCTTGCAATAGAAAAAGCAGGAGGAAAGGAAAAAGTGATCGAGTCGAGAGATAAAAAATTGCCCGGCTTTGAATTGAAATTAAAGATCCTCAAACGCCTTTACGAAAACGGGTGTCTCCTCTTGATAGGCAGCGATGCAGGAAATGATTTCCAGGCAGACGGGTTTAATATTTATGAGGAAATGATGAATTGGAAAAATGCGGGAATCGATAATTACACCATTCTGAAATCCGCAACGGTCACACCCTCACAGTTTTTCAATGAGCAAAATATTTGGGGAACGATTGAAGCGGGTAAAAATGCGGAAATGGTAATCCTGTCAAAAAATCCTTTGAACGATATCAGGAACATAACAACCATCGAAACCACGATCACAGGAGAGAAAGTTTACGATAATAAAGAGCTTATCGATAAATTATAGCGTGATGCTAACGATCTAATATCCCAAAAGAATGGTCTTTCTGCGGGTTACCTCCCAAAAGCATATGAAAATAAAGTCTGTAAATTTTGCTTTACTTATTTTTCTGACAACAACTTTCACAAATTGTCAAAATACTAAAAGTGGAAATTATTTTGAAAGGGTAGGAGATCTAAAGCTGAATTTTACAATACGGGGAAGTGGACCGGTAATGCTGGCCGGACATCCAAATTCCGGTAAAATTGGCTATGAGCTTTCATTGCAACCATTGGAAAAATACTTCACGATGGTTTATTATGAGCCAAGAGGAACCGGGAGATCTGAGGCTCCTGAAACCATTGAAGAGTATAAGCAAAACTATTTGGTTGAAGAAATTGAAGACTTGCGAAAGTTCCTGAGCGTTGGTAAGATCTGGATCTTCGGACATTCAGACCAAAGTGCTGTTGCTTTAGAATATGCTTTAATGTATCCTGGTAATACTTCGGGATTGATAATTACAGGAACAAGCTTAATTGGAACACAACAAGAATCGATTGACCGGAGAAAAGAATTTGAAAATCAAAGAGCCAGGGAATCTGAGTGGTTTGCACAGGTGATCGCCAACCTGGATCATATGGAGCGAAATAATACGGACAAAGACCCGGAAGGAAATGACCTGTCAACTTCGCCGATAAAATGGTGGTGCTTCAATGAAAGATCTTCGCAAAAAGTAATTCCAATTGTAAAAGTAATTTCAAAAACAGGGCGAAGAAAGCCCATAGATAATCAGTATTATTATGAAACGCCAGAGGAAAGACAAAAGTATTTAGAGCACCAGATGAATTTTACAAAGATTAAAATACGAACACTTATCGTTAACGGGAGATTTGACACAAACAACGCTCCAAAATATGCCGAAGAGTTGCACAAAGTTTTACCAAGCTCCCGGCTTGTGCTGATAGAAAAGGCAGGACATTTCCCCTGGATAGAAAATGCTGATGAAACATTTCATGAAATTGAGAAATGGTTAGATCAAGCTAAAAATGAATAAGCCGACTCTATTCCTCTTTCACCTGAAAACTTTGAAATAAGGGCATAAATTTAAGCTGCGATATATTTTAGCTCTTTTAATTAAGATGGATAAATATGCTGAATTATTTTTGTGTATTCCTGGTATGTTCCTATGCAACAGGATCGCTTGGATAATCAATCCCTAAGGATAGAATCATATTACATTACGTCAGCTATGGCTATATACAGTAACTGCAATAAATATTAAGACCTGACGGGTAAGAGGCTGCCTAAAAAGTACACAAACTGCTGCGTTGTTTTCGGAGTCCGGTTTCAGTCACATACTACAGTATTCTCCTTTGTCCTCATTCTCAACGTCTTGCACTTTGTGCCCCTGTTAAACACCTTCGGTATATTCAAGCAACGAAGCCCTTTCCGGACGGCCTCTTTTTCTATGTAACCCTGGTCACAGCTTCGGTGTAAAGCTCATATTCGACCAGATAAAGGCGTAGATATAAGCCATGGTCTCAATGTTCTTCTTTGTATTGCTGGCACCGTGCCCACTATTGACATCAACACGGATCAGTAAAGGATTGGTTGTCGAAGGACCGGCTATCTCCTGCAATGTCGCAGCGTATTTGAAGGAGTGAGCAGGCACCACACGGTCGTCGTGGTCAGCCGTTGTGACCAGCACTGCCGGATAGTTCACGCCGGCCCTGATGTTGTGCAGAGGAGAATAGGCCCGCAATACCTTGTATTCTTCAGGATTGTCGGACGAACCATAGTCTGCGATCCAGTTCCAACCGATGGTAAATTTCTGGAAGCGCAGCATATCCATAACGCCGACCTGAGGTATGGCTACTTTGGCCAGGTCGGGACGCTGATTGATGACAGCTCCGACCAGGGTACCACCATTGGATCCGCCTCTCAGTGCCAGATGGCCGGAGTCACAGTATTTTTCCCTGATCAGGTATTCACCGGCTGCTATAAAATCGTCAAATACATTTTGTTTTTTGAGCTTCATGCCCTGCTCGTGCCATGATTCCCCGTATTCCCCGCCGCCGCGTAAGTTAGCCTGCGCGTATACGCCGCCCTGTTCCAGGAAGGGGATCAACAACGGGTTGAAGCCGGGATTGAGGCTCACGTTGAATCCTCCATAGCCATACAATAAGGTCGGATTCTGACTGTTGAGCTTAAGACCTTTTTTGTACACGATAAACATCGGGATCTTTGTGCCGTCCTTGCTGGGGTAGAATACCTGCTTTGTTTCGAAGTCCTCTGATCTGAAATCGATCTCCGATCTGCGGTATATTTTTGATTTTTTGGTCGCTATATCGTAAGTATAGATGGTGGAAGGATCGGTGAAGGAAGTAAATGTATAAAAAACAAATTTGTCATCTCTTTCACCACCAAATCCACCTGCCGTGCCAAGTCCCGGAAGCGTGATCTCGTTTTCCATTTTTCCGTTGATGTCATATACGTACACCTTGGTTGTGATGTCTTTCATATAGGCGACAAATAGCTTCCCGCCCGCCGATGTTACATATTGCAACGGCTCTTTTTTCTCGGAAATGATCGTTTTCCACTTACCGGAGGAGAGATTATATACCATTACCTTTTTATTTGGAGCTTTTTCGTTGGTTACAATGACAAGATCTTCACCGTAATTGTCAACAAACGAGTAATCGTCGTTGGTTATTTTTTCCACGATAGGTTTGAATGCTGACGTTCCTTTCTTCATATAAAAGAGAGAATTACCATCCAGACCCTTACCCCGGTCGGACCGTGTGAGGAATGTAAACATCTCATCGTCGGAAGTGAAGGCGATATTGAAGCTCTGTTTGTTTGCGCTGTCTTCAAAGATCAACCGGTCTTTGTCCTGGCTGTCGCCGATCTTATGGTAATATACTTTATGGTCTTCATTCTTAGATGCCAGGGCGCTGCCGTCCGGCTTCGGATAACGGCTGTAATAGAATCCGTCTCCCTGCCATGATGCACCCGAAACCTTGATCCAGCTCAGAGTGTCCCTGAGATAAGTGAGATTGGACATGTCCAGGATCTTAGCCTCGTTCCAGTCCGATCCTCCCTTTGAAAAGTACACGGCGGCATATTTACCGTTCTCGGAGAGCGAAAAAAGAGCAAGCCTGGTAGTACCATCGGCCGAAAAAGTGTTTGGATCCAGCACGAGCTCGGCTTTTCCGTCGAGACCTTTGGTGCGGTACAGGACCGATTGATTCTGCAGGCCTGAATTGTAATAATAGTAGTAATATTCTCCTTTACGGAAAGGGGAGGAATATTTAGGATAGTCATATAACGCATTGAGCCTGTCGGTCAGTTTGCCGATGTAGCCGATCTTGTCGAAGTATTGTCCGCTTACCTCATTTTCCATGGTCACCCATTTTTTGGTCTCTTCAGAATTGTCATCTTCGAGCCAGCGATAAGGATCTTCAACTTTTTCGCCATGATAGAGGTCGGCCTGGTCTGCCTTTCGTGTCTGAGGATAATTATACTGAGCCTGCATGTACATGGGGAGTATCGTTGAGATAAATAATAAAAATTTGTAATTCATAAGTTAAGATTTACGGGAAGCCTAAAAGGCTCAGACTTCGCTGCCTGGATTTTATAGAATTCTCGTTTACAAGCAGGTAAAACCCGGTTCTATAAAACACTGGCGCCACGTCTGAACGGCTTTTAAAGACCCCTTATGTTATTAAGCAAAGTTGGTAAATTTATTTTGTGTTTGAAAAAATCTCTGATGATTCATTTAAAGTTGACAAGCTTTTTTATATAAACCGGCTCTTTTTTTCTACCAAAACTTTCCCAGATATTATATTTAGGTCAATCTTTAGCGGATGAGATCCGTCATTGGCCTGTATTGCTGCAATTCCGGCCAATGGGGTTGAAACCGCCAATGGGATATGGCCTGTGCGCTCTCTGCTAACATCGCAGTCATTAACTTTTAATGTAAATAAAATATATCAGATGGCTTACAAAATCAAAGATCTGGAACATTATTTTAAACAATATAAAAAATCCATCAAAAACCCTGTAAAGTTCTGGGACAAGATCGCTGCAGAAAATTTTGACTGGCACCGGCGATGGGACAAGGTAGTGGAGTTTGACATGAACGAAGCGCATTTTGAATGGTTCCGGAACGCTAAGCTGAATATTACACAGAACTGTATTGACCGGCATCTTCAGGCATTGGGCGATAAGACGGCCATTATCTTCGAGCCTAATGATATTAATGAGCCGGCACAGCATATTACTTATAAGGAACTGTATGCAAGGGTGGCGAAAATGGCCAACGCCCTTGTGGGCCGAGGCATCAAAAAAGGGGACAGGGTTTGTATCTACCTGCCTATGATCCCTGAGCTGGCCATCGCCATACTCGCCTGCGCACGGATCGGGGCAGTCCACTCGGTCATTTTTGCCGGGTTTTCCTCTTCAGCTGTTGCCACACGTATCAATGATTGCGACTGCAGGATCGTGATTACTTCCGACGGCTCTTATCGGGGTAATAAAACGATAGACCTCAAAGGCATTGTCGACGAGGCCCTGAAAAAATGCCCCGGCGTTGAAAATGTGCTTGTAGTCAAACGCACCAATACCGAGATCAATATGCAGGAAGGCCGTGATCTGTGGCTGCAGCCGTTGCTGGATGAGGCCGCGGCATTGCATGTAGCAGAGATCATGGATGCGGAAGATCCGCTTTTTATCCTCTATACGTCCGGCAGTACGGGCAAGCCCAAGGGTATGTTACATACGACGGCGGGATATATGGTTTACACCGGTTATACATTCAAAAATGTGTTCAATTATCAGGCGGACGATGTCTTTTGGTGTACGGCTGATATCGGGTGGATAACCGGCCACAGCTATATTGTATACGGACCGTTGCTCAATGGCGCGACGACGCTGATATTTGAAGGAATCCCTTCTTATCCCGATTTCAGCCGTTTCTGGAAAGTTGTGGAAAAGCATAAGGTCAACATTTTTTATACCGCTCCGACCGCTATCCGTTCCCTTGCCAAAGAAAGTATCGAATATGTGCATGGTCACGATCTGTCAAGCCTGAAGGTAATAGGCTCCGTAGGCGAACCGATCAATGAAGAAGCATGGAACTGGTATAATGAAAATATCGGGCACAAGCGCTGTCCCCTGGTCGATACATGGTGGCAGACCGAAAACGGTGGTATCATGATCTCACCGCTGGCCTTCGTTACCCCTACCAAGCCAAGCTTTGCCACACTGCCTCTGCCCGGTGTTCAACCGGCACTGATGGATGAACTGAGCAATGAGATCCATGGTAACCAGGTAAGCGGCAACCTCTGCATCAGGTTCCCGTGGCCGTCCATAGCGCGTACGATCTATGGAGATCATCAGCGGTACAGGGAAACTTATTTTACGGCTTATCCGGGTAAATATTTTACCGGTGACGGGGCATTGCGCGACGAGACAGGATATTACCGTATTACGGGGCGTGTCGATGACGTCATTATCGTATCCGGGCACAACCTCGGCACAGCGCCCATCGAAGATGTGATCAATATCCATCAGGATGTTGCTGAGAGCGCTATTGTGGGCTTCCCACATGATGTCAAGGGGAATGCCCTTTACGGCTATGTGATTTTAAAGGATGAATTGGAAGAGAAGGGTCATAATACACTGCGTAAGGAGATCAACGACCTTATCTCCGAGCACATAGGCCCGATCGCCAAGCTGGACAAGATACAGTTTGTCCGGGGCCTGCCGAAGACCAGAAGCGGTAAGATCATGCGCCGCATCCTGAGAAAGATTGCGGAAAATGATTTCAGTAATCTCGGAGATACTTCTACCTTGCTCAACCCTGAGGTGGTCGACCAGATCAGGGATACCAGGATAGGATAAGGTTTTGGTCACAATCAGAAAAAATTATAATCAAAAGCCGGCAATTAATAGCTAAAAGCATAGCTTTACGTGCTTTAACCGATAACTAAACCGAAAAATGATGAAAAGATTAAACAGACTTATGGCCTTTGTTGCCTTGTTTTTCCCGCTGTTTGCCAGTGCACAGGACATGGCCGTCAGCACTACTTTTTATAAGACCTTCGTATCTTCTGCCAATCTTGATTATATGGATCAGGCAAAGGCTTCCGATCTTTTATTGTATTCAGAAAGCTTTGCTGGCAAGGATAAATGCAGATCTTATAAGAGCATGAGGCGAGCCGGTACTATTATGACGATTGTCGGTCCGGTGGTCTTT
>Ga0206118_100759_pt1 | contig 12096 bp, 9 predicted proteins | sample 3A20Ametagenome_FD_177999 | JGI IMG/M metagenome (GOLD analysis project Ga0206118, IMG submission 177999) | Enriched microbial communities from leaf-cutter ant dump, University of Wisconsin, Madison, United States - 3A20A | ecosystem: Environmental > Terrestrial > Nest > Insects nest > Nest dump...
CGTGTCGAAGATGGAGCACGGCGACGTCGTCGAGCTGCGCCCGTACGAAGGCAAGGCGCTGAAGAACGGCGAGGTAATCGCCGAATTCCAGGTCAAGTCCGACGTGCTGTTCGACGAAGTGCGCGCCGGTGGCCGCATCCCGCTGATCATCGGCCGCGGCCTCACCGCCAAGGCGCGCGAGGCCCTCGGCCTGCCGGTCACCGAGCTGTTCCGCCTGCCGGTGCAGCCGGCCGATACCGGCAAGGGCTACTCGCTGGCGCAGAAGATGGTCGGCCGCGCCTGCGGCCTGCCGGAAGGGAAGGGCATGCGCCCGGGCACCTACTGCGAGCCGAAGATGACCTCGGTGGGGTCGCAGGACACCACCGGCCCGATGACCCGCGACGAGCTGAAGGACCTGGCCTGCCTGGGCTTCTCGGCCGACCTGGTGATGCAGTCGTTCTGCCACACCGCCGCCTACCCGAAGCCGGTGGACGTGAAGACCCACCACACCCTGCCGGAGTTCATCTCCACCCGTGGCGGCATCTCGCTGCGCCCGGGCGACGGCGTGATCCACAGCTGGCTCAACCGCATGCTGCTGCCCGACACCGTCGGCACCGGCGGCGACAGCCACACCCGCTTCCCGATCGGCATCTCGTTTCCGGCCGGCTCCGGCCTGGTCGCCTTCGCCGCCGCCACCGGGGTGATGCCGCTGGACATGCCCGAGTCGGTGCTGGTGCGCTTCAAGGGCCAGCTGCAGCCGGGCGTGACCCTGCGCGACCTGGTCAACGCGATCCCGCTGTACGCGATCAAGCAGGGCCTGCTGACCGTGGCCAAGGCCGGCAAGAAGAACATCTTCTCCGGCCGCATCCTCGAAATCGAAGGCCTGCCGGACCTGAAGGTGGAGCAGGCGTTCGAGCTGTCCGACGCCTCGGCCGAGCGCTCGGCCGCCGGTTGCAGCGTACGCCTGAACAAGGAACCGATCATCGAGTACCTCAACAGCAACATCGTGCTGCTGAAGAACATGATCGCCGAGGGCTATGCCGACGCCCGTTCGCTGGCGCGCCGCATCGAGAAGATGGAAGCGTGGCTGGCCGACCCGCAGCTGCTGGAGCCGGATGCCGACGCCGAGTACGCCGCGGTCATCGAGATCGACCTGGCCGACGTGCATGAACCCATCGTGGCCTGCCCGAACGACCCGGACGACGTGAAGACCCTGTCCGAAGTGGCCGGCGCGCAGATCGACGAAGTGTTCATCGGCTCGTGCATGACCAACATCGGCCACTTCCGCGCCGCCGCCAAGCTGCTGGAAGGCAAGCGCGACCTGCCCACGCGCCTGTGGATCGCGCCGCCGACCAAGATGGACGCCAGCGAGCTGACCAAGGAAGGCCACTACGGCACCTTCGGCAACGCCGGCGCGCGCACCGAGATGCCCGGCTGCTCGCTGTGCATGGGCAACCAGGCGCAGATCCGCGAAGGCTCCACCGCCATGTCGACCTCGACCCGCAACTTCCCGAACCGGCTGGGCCGCAACACCAACGTGTACCTGGGCTCGGCGGAGCTGGCGGCGATCTGCGCGCGCCTGGGCCGCATCCCGAGCAAGGAGGAATACATGGCGGACATCGGCGTGATCAACGCCAACGGCGACACCATCTACCGCTACATGAACTTCGACCAGATCGAGGAATACCGCGAAGTGGCCGACACCGTCGCCGCCTGATCCACGGCAACTGCTGAACGATGAAGCCCGGCGCACGCCGGGCTTCGTCGTTTCCGCCGCCACTGCAAGGTCCGATACCGGCGAGCGCGGCGCGCGGTTGCCGGCCAGTCTCTGTACTCCATCACCAAGGAGCAGGACATGAAGGCATTGCACGGCAAGACCATCTTGATCACCGGCGCCAGTTCCGGCATCGGCCACGCCACGGCGCTGCTGTTCGCCGCCGAGGGCGCGCGCGTGGTCCTCGGCGCGCGGCGTGGCGACATGCTGGAAGCGCTGTCGTCGCGGATCCGGGCCGAGGGAGGTTCGGCCACTTGGCTGGCCGGCGACGTGCGCGAGGAGGCCTATGCGCAGGCGCTGGTGCGGCATGCCGAGGAGACCTATGGCCCCCTCGACGCGGCGTTCAACAATGCCGGCACGCTCGGGCCGCTGCAGCCCACGCCCGACGTCGCGCTGCACGACTGGCAGGACGCGCTGGACGTCAACCTGACCGGCGCCTTCCTCGGCGCGAAGCACCAGATCCCGTCGCTGTTGCGCAATGGCAATGGCGGCAGCCTGGTGTTCACCTCGACCGTCGTCGGGCACACCACGGGCTTCCCGTGCACGGCCGCCTATGCGGCGAGCAAGGCCGGCGTCATCGGCCTGGTGCATGCGCTGGCGACCGAGTTCGGGCCGGCCGGCGTGCGGGTCAACGCGCTGTTGCCCGGCGGCACCGACACGCCGATGGCACGCGAGATGAACCCCGACGAGGCCGCGCTGGGCGCGGTGGCGCGCCTGCATGCGCTGCGGCGGCTGGCCCGGCCGGAGGAAATCGCGGCCGCGGCGTTGTTCCTGGTATCGCCGGCGTCCTCGTTCGTCACCGGCAGCGCGATGCGGGTCGATGGCGGGGTGTCGGTCCAGCGCGGTTGAGCCGCGCGCTCCGCGGCGGCACCCGCCTGCACCGGAGACGGGTGCCGTCAGCGGTTCGGATCGCGCTCCGGGCTGGGCCGCTTGAGCAGCTTGCGCTGCAGCGAGCGGCGGTGCATGCCGAGCAGGCGCGCGGCGGCGGAGATGTTGCCGCCGGTTTCGTGCAGGGCCTGCTGGATGTGTTCCCACTGCAGCCGGCTGATCGGGGTCATCGCGTCGGGGGGCTCGACTTCCTCGTGCTCCTCGCCGCCGTCCTCGTCGGTTTCGCCGAGGGCGCGCAGGATCATCTGCACCGTCGCCGGCTTGGGCAGGTAGTCGTCGGCGCCGAGCTTGATCGCCTCCACCGCGGTGGCGATCGAGGCGTAGCCGGTGACCAGCAGGATGCGCATGTCCGCGCGCAGTTCGCGCAGCGGCTGGATCAGCGCCAGCCCGGACTCGCTGCCCAGCTTCAGGTCGATCAGGGCGAAGGCCGGCGGCGCCTGCGTGGCCTGCTCCAGCGCGCTGGCGATGTCGTGGGCGGTGACGGTCTCGATCTCGCGCCGGGCGAGGCTGCGTTGCAGGGTGCGCAGGTACAGCGGGTCGTCATCGACCAGCAGGCCGTGGGTGGGCAGGTCGGTCATGCGTTCGCTTCCAGGTTGGCAAGGGGCAGGCGGAAGCCGACGCGGGTGCCGCGACCTTCGGCCGGGCGCATCCACAACTCGCCATGCAGTCGTTCGATGGTGGCATGCGACAGCGCCAGGCCCACGCCCATGCCGTGGGTCTTGCCGCTGTTGAACAGGGTACCGGGCAGGGCGGCCTGGTTGGCGTTGAAGCCGGGGCCATAGTCGCGCACCTGCCCGTGCAACTGGCCGTCGTGCACGCGGATGTCGAGGTCCACCTGCGCCTGCCCGGCCTGTTCGCCGGCATCGGCGGCGTTGTTCAGCAGCACCTGCAGCAGGTGGCCGACGCTGGCGTCCAGCGTCAGTTGCAGCGGCGCGTCGGCGTTGCGCTGCAGTTGGACGGTCGGCCGCACCAGCCGCCATTGCTCCAGCACGTTGCCGATGGTGGTGCGGGCGCGGTTGCGCGCGCCTTCGGCCGGCGCGGCCAGCGCCAGCACCCGTTCGCGGCATTGCACCAGCAGCCCGCTCAGGGTTTCCAGGTCGTCGCGCAGTTCGGGGGTGTCGGCGCATTGCTCGGCGATGTCGTCGGTGAGCAGGGTCATCGTCGCCAGCGGCGTGTTGAGCTCGTGCGCCACCGAGGCGGCGTGGGTAGCCAGGGCGACGATGCCCTCGTTGCGGACGAAGCGCTCGCGCAGCAGCGCCAATTGGTTCTCGCGCTCGCGCAATGCCGCGGCCAGCCGCGTGGCGAACACCAGCACGACCACGCTGGACAGCAGGAAGTTGGTCGCCGTGCCCCACAGCAGCAGGTGTACCGCGTCGAGATGGCCGCCGTGCAACGGCCGCCCGAACGCCGCGCTCGCCGCATAGCCGGCCACGCAGGTGGCGGCCACCGCGTGGGTCCAGCGCCGGGGCAGGGCGAGGGCAGCCAGCGCGATCAGGATCAGGAACAGCGAGCCGAACGGATTGGCGATGCCGCCGCTCCAGCCCACCATCCAGGTCAGCATGATGACGTCGACGAGGATGTGGCCAAAGGCGGTCAGCGGCGCCGGGTTGCTGCCGTGCACGCGCAGCTGCACGTACAGGTTGAACAGCGCCAGCACGCAGACCCCGCTCCATAGCGGCAGTTGCGGCAGGTCCAGCCCCAGCAGCCAGGTGGCGATGACGATGGCGATGGCCTGGCCGGCGGTGGCGAGCCAGCGCAGGCTGCACAGGGTGCGCAGGAAGGAGGTGTCCGGGGAATCCATCCGCACTATCGTATGCGCTTGCGGCCCGCGCCGCGCGGGGTTCATGCCGCGGGCGGAGGCGGCGCGCTAAAATGCGCGCCATGCACGACGCCGTCACCCGCCCGACACCGCCCACCGACGCCAGCGCCTGGCCCCGCCGCATCACCCACGCCGTCGACATCGGCGGGGTGAAAGTGGGCGGTGGCCACCCGGTGGTCGTCCAGTCGATGACCAATACCGACACCGCCGACGTCGCCGCCAGCGTCAAGCAGGTGGCCGAGCTGTGGCGCGCAGGTTCGGAAATGGTGCGGCTGACCGTCAACAACGCCGAGTCGGCCGCGGCCATCCCGCGCATCGTCGAGAAGCTGCGGATGATGGGCGTGGACGTGCCGCTGATCGGTGATTTCCACTACAACGGCCACCAGCTGCTCGCCGGCGAGCCGGCCTGTGCCGAGGCGCTGGCCAAGTACCGCATCAACCCCGGCAACGTCGGCTTCGGCAAGAAGCGCGACACCCAGTTCGCGCAGTTGATCGAATTCGCGATCAAGTACGACAAGCCGGTGCGCATCGGCGCCAACTGGGGCTCGCTGGACCAGTCGCTGGCGGCGAAGCTGATGGACGAGAACAGCCGCCTTGCGCAGCCGCTGGACGCCGCGCGCGTGCTGCGCGAGGCGCTGATCCGCTCGGCGCTGGATTCGGCGCATACCGCGGTGGAGCTGGGCCTGCCGCGCGAGCGCATCGTGCTGTCGGCCAAGGTCAGCGGCGTGCAGGAGCTGATCGCGGTGTACCGCGACCTCGCCAGTCGTTCCGATTTCGCCCTGCACCTGGGCCTGACCGAGGCCGGCATCGGCAGCAAGGGCATCGTCGCCTCGTCGGCGGCGCTGGCGGTGCTGTTGCAGGAAGGCATCGGCGACACCATCCGCATCTCGCTGACGCCCGAACCCGGCCAGCCGCGCACGCAGGAAGTGATCGTCGCCCAGGAGTTGCTGCAGACCACCGGCCAGCGTGCGTTCACGCCGATGGTCACCGCCTGCCCGGGCTGCGGCCGCACCACCTCCGAGTTCTTCCAGGAACTGGCGAAAGTGGTGCAGAACCATGTGCGCGAGAAGATGCCGGTATGGCGCGTCAGCCACCCCGGCGCGGAGAACATGACGCTGGCGGTGATGGGCTGCGTGGTCAACGGCCCCGGCGAATCGCGGCAGGCCAACATCGGCATTTCGCTGCCCGGCACCGGCGAGGCACCGGCCGCGCCGGTGTTCGTCGATGGCGAAAAGAAGGTGACATTGCGGGGCGAAAACATCGCGCAGGAGTTCGTGGCGCTGATCGACGACTACGTCGAGACACGCTATGCGCGCAACGCCGGCTGAGTCGCGCCGCGAGGCCGCCGGCCTGCGCGACTGGCTGGCCCACAACGCATGGCGCATCGCCGTGCTGTTCGTCGGCCTGCTGCTGCCGCTGGCCGGTTTCGTGATGCTCGCCGAGGAAATCCACGAGGCCGAAGCGCTGCATTTCGACGATGCGCTGCTGTGGCGCATGCGCGGGCTGGCATCGCCGCCGCTGGACGCCTTCTTCGTGCTGGTGTCGAAGCTGGGCTACCAGTGGGGCGTGATTCCGCTGGACGTGCTGGTCGTGGCGCTGCTGGCGTGGCAGCGGCATTGGCGCAATGCCCTGTTCGCCGCCACCGCCTTCGTCGGTTCGGCGGTGCTGAACCTTGGCAGCAAGCAGCTGTTCCAGCGCGAGCGCCCGAGCCTGTGGGAATCGATCGCGCCGGAGAGCACCTTCAGTTTCCCCAGCGGGCACGCGATGGGCTCGATGACACTGGCCGCCACCGTGGTGTTCCTGGCCTGGCCCACGCGCTGGCGCCGGCCGGCGCTGCTGGCCGCGGCGCTGTTCGTGCCGCTGGTCGGGCTGTCGCGCGTCCACCTGGGCGTGCATTACCCCTCCGACATCCTCGGCGGCTGGTGCGCGGCGCTGGTTTGGGTCTGCGGCGTGCACGCGTTGATGTTCCGCCGCCGCTGGTCGCCGTCGCCCGCGGCGCACTGACCCCCGCGCGGCTTGTGCCGCCCGTCCATCATCCCCATGCTGGTGCCATGACCGACAACGCCCTTGCCCTCGCCGAATCCCGCCTGCTGCTGCCCGCCGGGCTGGACGCCAACCGCCTCGAACGCACCTTCGGCACCCTGCTGGGGCCGGGCATCGACTTCGGCGACCTGTATTTCCAGCATTCGCGGCGCGAGAGCTGGAGCGTGGAGGACGGCATCGTCAAGGACGGCGCGCACTCCATCGAACAGGGCGTGGGCGTGCGCGCCATCGCCGGCGAAAAGACCGGCTTCGCCTATTCCGACGACATCCAACCGGCGGCGCTGCTGGCGGCGGCGCAGTCGGCGCGGGCGATCTCGCGCGATGGCGGCACCTGCAACGCCAATGCGCTGGTGCGCGGCAACGGCCGCGCCCTGTACCCGGCGCTGGACCCCGTGGACAGCCTCGGCAACGAGGCCAAGGTCCAGGTGCTCAAGCGCCTGGACCGCTACCTGCGCGCGGCCGACCCGCGCGTGCAGCAGGTGATGGTCAGCCTGTCCGGCGGCGTGGACACGGTGCTGGTCGCGCGCAGCGACGGCGTGCTGGCCGCCGACGTGCGCCCGCTGGTGCGGCTGAACGTGCAGGTCATCGTCGAGCAGGACGGCCGCCGCGAATCCGGCTATGCCGGCGGCGGCGGCCGCTACGGCTACGAGGAACTGTTCGCCGGCGAGCGCCCCGAGGCCTTCGCCCGCGAAGCGTTGCGGCAGGCGCTGGTCAACCTCGACGCGATCCCGGCGCCGGCCGGGGTGATGCCGGTGGTGCTGGGACCGGGCTGGCCCGGCGTGCTGCTGCACGAGGCGGTCGGCCACGGCCTGGAGGGCGACTTCAACCGCAAGGGCACCAGCGTCTACGCCGGCCGCATCGGCGAGCGGGTGGCGTCGAAGGGCGTGACCATCGTCGACGACGGCACCCTCGACGGCCGCCGCGGCTCGCTGAACATCGATGACGAGGGCACGCCCACGCAATGCACCACGCTGATCGAGGACGGCATCCTGGTCGGCTACATGCAGGACACGCTCAACGCGCGGCTGATGGGCGTGGCGCCCACCGGCAACGGCCGCCGCGAGTCGTTCGCGCACATGACCATGCCGCGCATGACCAACACCTACATGCGCGCCGGGCAGCATGACCCGCAGGAAATGATCCGCTCGGTGAAGAAGGGCCTGTACGCGGTGAACTTCGGCGGCGGGCAGGTGGACATCACCAGCGGCAAGTACGTGTTCTCGGCGACCGAGGCCTACCTGATCGAGGACGGCAAGGTCACCGCGCCGGTGAAGGGCGCCACCCTGATCGGCAACGGCCCGGAAACCATGCAGAAGGTGTGCATGGTCGGCAACGACCTGGCGCTGGACGAGGGCGTGGGCATCTGCGGCAAGGACGGCCAGAGCGTGCCGGTAGGCGTGGGCCAGCCGTCGCTGCTGATCGACGGGCTTACCGTGGGTGGTACGCAGGCGTAGGCCGCCGCCTGTCGTGGATGCGGGGCCTGCCCCGCATGGCGCATTTCCGTGAAAGCTTCGCATGGGGCAAGCCCGCGCCTACGTTTCGGGACCCCGCATGGCGCATCCGCGGGAAGGCCTCGTGTGGGGCAAGCCCCATACCTACGATTCGTCGGCCTCGTCATCGACGTCGTGCCCGGCGTCTTCGTCATCCAGCCCGACCACCGCCTGCGCCGGCAGCATCAACTCGCGCAGCACCTGGTAAATCTCGCGGAACGCGCGCGGCGGCTTGTTCTTCGCCTTTTCCGCCAGCGCATTGCGCACCAATGTACGCAGTTGCTGGCGGTCGGCTTGCGGGTATTCGTCCAGCAATTCGGCCAGCGCCACGTCGCCTTCGGCCAGCAAGCGCTCACGCACGTGCTCGATGCGATGCATCAGCGCCACCGCGCGCTTGGAGGTTTCGCTGTTGGCCTCCAGTGCGTCGCGGATGGCTTCCAGCACGGCGTCGTCCTCGCGCCGCATCTGCTTGGCCAGGAACGCCAGCTGGCGCTTGCGCGCGCCGTGCGCGGTGATGCGCTTGCTGTACTCGATGTGCTCCAGCAGGTCCTCGGGTATCGGCAGGCGCGCCAGCTGCGCGGCGGTCAGCTCCACCAGTTTCTCGCCCAGCGCCAGTACCTCCAGCGCCTCGCGCCGGTTCTGGCTGCGGCTCTCGCTGAAAAATTCGCCGGTTTCCTCGTCGCGTCCGCGCATTGCCTTGTTACTCGATTAAAGTTCGTGTGTACCGCAGCCTGCTTTGGAAAGCCCCTCTCCCTCCGGGAGAGGGGTTGGGGTGAGGGTACGGGCGAAGCCTCGTGCAATCAGGTAGTGCGAGGCTTCGCCCATACCCTCATCCGGCGCTTCGCGCCACCTTCTCCCGAGGGGAGAAGGAAATCATCGGCTTCGGCTGGATTTTCGAAAGGATAAAGCATTGAACACCAACCCCACCGAAACCCGCGCCACCGACGACAGCCTGCAACGGCTGGAGCAACTGGCCGGCATCTCGCAGCAGCTGCTGGAAAAGGCCCGTGCGCTGGGCGCCAGCCAGGCCGAAGTCAGCTGCAGCGAAGACCGCGGCATGGACGTGAACGTACGCCTGGGCGAGGTGGAGACGGTCGAATCCACCCATGACCGCGGCATCGCCGTCACCGTCTATTTCGGCCAGCGCAAGGGCAGCGCCAGCACCGCCGACCTGCAGGAAACCAGCCTCGATGCCACCGTCGCCCAGGCCTGCGCCATCGCCCGCCATACCGAGGACGATCCCGCCGCCGGGTTGGCCGATGCCGCGCTGATGGCGCGCGAATTCCCCGACCTGGACACCTGGCACCCGTGGGCGCTGGACGCACGCCACGCGGTCGACCTGGCGCTGGCCTGCGAGGCGGCCGGGCGCGAGGCCGATGCCCGCATCGGCAACTCCGATGGGGCCTCGGTGGCGACCGCGCAGAGCCTGTCGGTCTATGCCAATTCGCACGGCTTCATCGGCCGCGAGCGCAGCAGCCACCATTCCATCGGCTGTGCGCTGATCGCCGGGCAGGGCGACGGCATGCAGCGCGACGGCTGGTACAGCAGCGCGATCGCCCATGCCGACCTGCAGGACCCGCAGGCCATCGGCCGGCGCGCGGCCGAGCGCACCGTCGCCCGCCTGCAGCCGCGCTCGCTGCCGACCGGGCAGGTGCCGGTGCTGTTCGCCGCCGAGGTGGCGCGCTCGCTGGTCGGCCACCTGCTCTCGGCCGTTTCCGGCGGCGCACTGTACCGCCGCGCCAGCTTCCTGCTCGACAGCGTGGGGACGCGGCTGTTCCCGGAGTGGTTCGCGATCGACGAGCAACCGCTGCTGCGTCATGGCCTGCGTTCGACCGCGTTCGACGGCGAGGGCGTGGCCACCCGCGATTCGGCGCTGGTGACCAGCGGCGTGCTGCAGCGTTACGTGCTGGGCAGCTATTCGGCGCGCAAGCTGGGCCTGCACACCACCGCCAATGCCGGTGGCGTGCACAACCTGAAGGCGGCGGCCAACGCCGGCGACCTGCCATCGCTGCTGTCCGGCATGGGCAGCGGCCTGCTGGTCACCGAACTGATGGGGCAGGGCGTCAACGGCGTGACCGGCGACTATTCGCGCGGTGCCGCCGGCTTCTGGGTCGAGAACGGGCAGGTGGCCTATTCCGTGGACGGCGTCACCATTGCCGGCAACCTGAAGCAGATGTTCGCCGGCATCGAGGCGGTGGGCAGCGACGTCGATCCGCGCTCGCACGTCGCCACCGGCTCGATATTGATCGGAAAGATGACCGTGGCGGGCAACGATTGAAGTATTCTTTCGCTGCTGCGGAACCAGCATGATCGGTACGCGGGAGATTGCAGTTCACCACCCACATACGGACCAACAGGAAAAGGGGAGTTTCATGAGCGATTTCGACAACCTCACCACGCCGCCGCCGGCACCGGAAGGCGAGGTCCCGCAGGATCAGCGCACGATGGCGCTGCTGGCGCACATCCTCGGCATCTTCACCGGCTTCATCGGCTCGCTGATCATCTGGCTGGTCAACAAGGACAACCCGGAAAAGGGCTTCGTCACCGACCAGGCCAAGGAGGCGCTGAATTTCCAGATCACCCTGATCATCGCCTCCTTCGTCTCCGGCATCCTGACGCTGGTGCTGATCGGCTTCCTGATGCTGGCGGCCATCGGCATCGCCAACCTGGTGCTGTGCATCCTGGCCGCGATGAAGGCCAACAACGGCGAAGCCTACCGCTACCCGTTCGCGCTGCGCCTGATCAAGTAATCCAGCGGCAACGCGAAACGAAAAGGCCCGGGATTCTTCCCGGGCCTTTTCGTTCACGGCTTTTTGTTTGTGCTTTTGTAGGAGCGACGTCAGTCGCGACTAAGCTTTTCCGGTGAAGCTCCGATCGCGACTGACGTCGCTCCTGCAAACGCAGAAGCAGATGCATGAAACGAAGCCCCGTTTCCGGGGCTTCTTTTCGCATGCGGGTCAGCCGCCGCGCGGGCCGCCACGGCGATTGCCGCCGCCCGGCGGACGGCCACCGGGGCCGCCATTCGGGCGGTTGCCACCGCGCGGGCCACCCGGGCCACGATTGCCGCCGCCGGGACGACCGCCCGCCGGGCGCGCGCCATATGGACTGAACGCCGGGGTGGCATGGTCGGACGGGAAGCTCGGGGCATTGCCCGGATGCCCATAGGGATGCTTGCGCTGGCCCTGCTGCGCCCCGGCTGCGGCGCCGGGGCCGCGCCCCTTGCCCTGGCCTTGGCCCTGACCGGCGAAGCCGCCGCGGCTCTGGCCGCCACCGGCACCGGGCTTGCCACCCTTGCCGCCACCCGGACGGCCAGTGCCGCGCGCGCCGGGACCGGCGTTGCGGTGGCCGCTGGGGCCGGTGCTCACGCCCTCGGGCACGTACCAGGTACGGAATGCGGCCGGGTTGCCTTCCGGCAGGCTGCGGTCACCCTTGACCTTGCGCTGCTTGAACGGCTTCTGCGACTGCTTGGCCGCCGCTTCGCCGCTGACGGTCAAGCCGCCCTTGAAGCCGCCCTTGCCGCGGCCACGGCCGCGGTCCTCGCGCACGTTGTCGAAGCGCCGCAGCTCGCGGCCTTCGTCGGCGGTGTTGTGGCCGTTGACGTAGGCATTGCCGTGGCCACCCTCGCGGCCGACGCGCACGGTGGTCTTGGCCGCCCTGCGCTGGCCGATCACCGGCTGCAGGGTCAGCGCCGACGGCGTGCCTTCCTCCAGCTTCAGCTCGGCGCGCAGTGCCTCGACCTGGGCGGCCGGCAGTTCCTGCGACTGGCCGCGCAGCAGCGGCTGCGGCAGGCCGACCTTGCCATAGCGGGTGCGCTTGAGGCGGCTGACCTGGCAGCCCTGCGACTCCCACAGCCGGCGCACCTCGCGGTTGCGGCCTTCCTTGACCACCACGCGGAACCAGTCGTGCGAGTCGGTGCCGCCGATGCGCTCGATCTCGTCGAACCTGGCCGGGCCGTCTTCCAGCGCGACGCCGCGGGCGAGGCGGTCGACGATGTTGTCCGGCACCTTCTCCTGGCCTTCCGGGGCGCGCACGCGCACCACGTATTCGCGCTCGACCTCGAAGGACGGGTGCATCATCGCGTTGGCCAGCTCGCCGTCGGTGGT
>Ga0206118_100760_pt1 | contig 12086 bp, 10 predicted proteins | sample 3A20Ametagenome_FD_177999 | JGI IMG/M metagenome (GOLD analysis project Ga0206118, IMG submission 177999) | Enriched microbial communities from leaf-cutter ant dump, University of Wisconsin, Madison, United States - 3A20A | ecosystem: Environmental > Terrestrial > Nest > Insects nest > Nest dump...
TTAAAATATTTTTCAGACATTCGAGATCAATACTATTTCTTATGTTAGCATCTCCTCTACCGCCTTCCAATTCCTGTCAATCATATACTCCTGCGCTTCCCCTTTTTCTTTCGGGATTGCAAAGGTAAATCGTTTTTATCTAAACTTCCAAATCTTTTTTATAAAATTTTTGAATGTTTTTTATTTCAATTTTTATCTCTTCGCTCCCTCTCTTTTGGGATTGCAAAGGTAGTCTGATTCCTGTAAACTCCAAATTGTTTTATGTCTTTTTTTTAAACAATTTTATAAGATACTGAGTCATAGCGTGAAAAATTACGTTTCTGCCTTGATTAGCCCCGATTGAACGGCGTGTCTGAGCTCTTTTTATAAGCCAAAGGAAAGTGATGGAATAAAAAAGCGAGTAGTGAAAGCGGGGAAAAGCTCCTGAAAAAAATTATTTTATCTGCTGATAAATGGTGGTTAAAAATTCTCCGTAAGATCTTTCGAGGGTTATAATATCTCCGGATTTCAGATTGATTCCGGCTGTTCCGTACGGATTTGAGCGGATTTTTGCTGCCAATAGTTGAAAATACTGAACCGGCTGCCCCTCTTTTCCGGAAAGCTTGATGCCTGATCCTAAAAATTTTCTGGTGGATACGGTGTAAATTTTATTTTCCTCCAGAGTCTTTTTAATATAAGTTCTCGGACTGAATTCTATATTTTCGTCATTGAAAGAAATCTTCTGTGATTTTTTGGAGCCGCTTATTATATATATGGTATTGTCTTCGGAGGGCATATCTGCTTTTTCGGTGTAATAGAGTTTGAGCTTGTAATTGGCAGGATCGAACGTTTTTTCCGTGCCGTCTACTTCTATAAATGGCTGAAAGCTGAATGTATTGGCTCCTATTTCCTTGGCTTTTTTGTAGATTTTCCCGAAAACTTCCTCATCATTATTGGAAAATCCCTGTACTTCCAGCTCACCGAGATATTCCGCACCGGTTTGTGCCGGATCGATTTTGTATAAAAATTTATCGGTGTTATCGGAAACTTTGGAAACCGTATTGAGAATTACGTTCTGGGAAAACGCAGAAACCGATATTGCAAGACAGATTATGGAAATGAGGTTTTTCATTATTATTTTATTATAACTAAATTGTTATGCCCTTTCAGGGCTTATATGATCTTTCATCGGGCTTTACCCGATGCTATTTTGATAACGCCACTTCGTGGCTTGCGGAAATTTCTTTTATTATTCCTGATTCAGGATTTTAATACATTCTTCCAGGCTGTTTTCCCAATGCTTCGGCTCGATGTGATAATCCTTTTCAATTTTATCAAGGCACATTGTGCTTCGTTTCGGGCGTTTTGCAGGTGTGGGGAACTGTTCTGTGGTTATCGGATTCAGACGAATGCTGCAATTTGAGAATTTGGCGATTTTTTCAGCAAAATCAAACCACGAGGTTTCGGGATAATTGGAAAAATGATAAATCCCGTATTTTTTGTTTTCGGAAAGAATGATCTGCATTACCGCTTCCGCAAGATCATTTGCATTGGTTGGCTGACCAAACTGATCTGCCACAATTCCCAGTTCATCTTTCTGGGAAAACAGGTTCAGCATTGTTTTTACAAAATTTTTATTGAATTCCGAATACAGCCACGATGTTCTGATAATGATGGTTTTCGGATTGATCTCCAGTGCAAGCTCTTCACCCTCTCGTTTTGATGCACCGTACACTCCGACCGGATTTGTAAAATCGTCTTCGGAATACGGAATTTCGGTATCGCCATCAAAAACATAATCGGTGGAAATGTGGATAAGCGTGGCTTTATTTTCCAGACAGGCTTCTGCAAGATTGGCTGCACCTTGTGCATTTACGGCAAACGCTTTTTCCTTTTCGGTTTCCGCCAGATCGACAGCGGTGTAAGCAGATGCGTTGATACAAAAATGCGGCTTGTGTTCTTCAAAAAATTCCGAAACCGAATCCGCATCAGTGATGTCCAGCTCTGCCGAATCCGTAAAAATAAATTCAAGCTGACAATGATTTTCATTTTCCGAAATTTTCCGGAAACAGTTTCCTAATTGTCCGTTTGCTCCGGTTACCAATATTTTTGATTTCATTTTAAATTCAGGCTGATTTGTTTTGTTTTCTTAAAAATGATGCTCTGCTCTGAAAATCTTTCTGATCAAGTGTTACCAGAAATTTTCTGAACAGGTTTTTGGTTTCTTCCGGCTGGATTTCGGACTGGCGGGTTTTCATATTAAAATAAATCACCGTGATCCAAAGCACCGCATAGATTGTTTTTCCGTCGGGACTTTTCATCAGGATTTCGACTTTGGAAATACGATCCTGAATATCTATTGTTTTGCTGCTGATCTGCACTTTGGAATTCGCACGGACTTCTTTCAGGTAAGCGATCTCATTCTGAATGGCAATCCAGGTGCAACCCGTTTTTTTCAGGTATTCCTCATACGTGAAACCGTAAAAATCCTCAACGTGATCTTCTCTCGCGTTCAGCATATATTCAAGATATTTGACATTATTGAGATGACCGATCGGATCACAATCGCTGAAACGGATCTTCGCAGTGGTAGAGATTTCTTTTTCCATATCTGCAAAAATAAAAAAACCACTCCGATATGGAATGGTTTTTATGATAAACTATGTTAAAATTATAGTCCTAATTCTTTTTTTACCAACGGTGTTGCATCAGCTCCTCCTTTGTAGATCAATGCGCTTGCATCAAGAATGAATTCAAAGCTGTTCGCTTTAGCCACTTTATCTACTGCCGCGTTGATTTTATCAATAATCGGTTTCAAAGCATCTTCTCTTTTTTTAGCCAGATCGTTCTGAGCGGTCATCTGCAATTGTTGCAGGCTTTGCTGTTTTTTCTGCAATTCCGCTTCTCTTGCATCTCTTTGCGCTTCAGTCATTTTCGGACCGTCAACAGTTTGGTATTGTTTTACTTCTGCTTCAAAAGCTGTAGCCTGTTTGTTCAGCTCCTCACCTTTTGATTTGCTGAAAGCCTCAAGATCCGACGTTAATTTTTTTGCTTCCGGCATTGCAGCCAAAACGCTTTCATAATCCATTGAAGCAATTTTCTGGGCATCCATCGTTCCTGCGCTTAAGCACAACATCATTGCTACCAATAATACACTTATTTTTTTCATAAGAGGTTAATTTAATATTTATTAAGGTTTTTTATTTATCTTCTTTTAAATTGAATTTCGCATTTTCATTCCCTCGTGAGCTTTTATTGGTTTCAGCTCCTTTTTTTCCCGGAACGGTATTGCTTTTATTATTTACCGGTTTTCCTCCTTTTTTGGTGTTAGAATCTTTTCCGGATTTTTCAGGCTGATTTTTAACGAGCAAATTTAACACTTTATCTGTGTAATCATATCTTTTTTCAAGAAAAATAACACTGATGTTGTTGCTTTTATCAAGAACTATGCCCAAACTGTTCTTCTCTGAAACGGTTTTAATGGCATTCCATATCTGATCCTGAAAGGGTTTTGCAAGATTGGCACGTGCGTTATTGATCTCTCCTTTCGGTCCGAAACGAGTATTGATAATGTTTTTTATTTTTTTATCAAGCTCATCCACTTCTTTTTCGCGCTGCTTCAGCTGATCGCCTACCAGCAGCACTCTTTCATTTTCCAGCGCAGATCTCTTTTTTTCGTATTCCGACTGCATATCCTGAACTTCCTTTTTCCATTGGTCAACCTGGGAGTTCATTCGTTTTTCCGCTTCTTTATATTGCGGAAGCTGGTTCAGAATATAATCGGTATCCACTACACCGATCTTCTGGGCAGATACAAAACCTGAAGCAAGAATCAGGAAAACTGAAATTATCTTTAAACTTTTCATCTTAATAATTTTTATGATTTATAATGATTGGTTCATCAGGAAGTGTGTTTTCCAGCCTGAAGGTTCAGATGATCCGATAACGCTGTCGAAACCATACGCAAAATCAAATCCTATCAATCCGAAAGCTCCCATATACACTCTGATTCCGACTCCCGCAGAACGTTTCAGCTGGAACGGATTGTACTGTCCGAAACCATTCCACGCATTTCCTGCTTCCAGAAATGTAAGCGCAAAAATCTTCGCGGTCTGGTTCATAGAAATCGGATAACGCAGCTCTGCAGTGAAACGATTGTAAACTGTCGCTCCTCCGTAAGGTGTGATGTCATCCGTTCCGCCACCCGATTGAGAAGCATTTTCATAACCTCTTAACGGAATGAGCTCTCTACCATCATATCTTCCGCCGAAAAGCCCGGTTCCTCCGATATAAAATCTTTCAAATGGCGGCGCTCCGAGTTTTTTGTCGTAACCGTTCATAAATCCCATTTCGGCAGCACTTCTCAGAACGAGCTTTCCGACAACAGTGTTATATACATCGGCTTTCAATTTTACTTTATAAAATTCCATCCATTTGTATTTTTCCATTGCCGACATACTATCGTAATCTTTATTTCTGAAAAGAGAATACGGAGGTGTGAATTTTACGGACGCTTCGATATTGGACCCCTGATCCGGGAAAATAGGATCCATACCTGCGGAATTTCTGCTTAAACCGATGTTGAAACTGAAATTATTTGCAGAGCCATTCGTTTCCTGAGTATCCCCGAACTGGAACGGATAATTTTCAAAATTATAGCTCTGGAACTGAATCCCGGTGTATAAAGAAAAATAATCATCGGGCCATCTTAAATATCTGTTCAGCCCGGCACTTGCGGAGAAAATATTCAGTTTTTGCGATGCTCCCGTAATATCGGTATAACGTACCAGAGATTGATTCAGGCTTAAAGACAAAGCCGTTGGTTTTGTTCCGAAAAGCCAGGGTTCTACAAAAGATATTCCGTAATTCTGAAAATATTGTCCGGCTTGTGCTTGAATGGAAAATGTTTGTCCGTCTCCCTGCGGAACCGGTTTGAAATCTTTCAGTTTCAGGAAATTTCTCAACGAAAAGTTATTGAAAGTAAGTCCCAGCGTTCCGATGAAAGAGCCACCTCCGTAACCTGCCTGAAGCTGAACCTGCGAAGATCCTTTTTCCACCAAAGTCCAGTGAATATCCACCGTATTATCCTGTGGCTGCGGATTGATTTGCTGCCCAACCTGCTGCGGATCGAAAAACTGCATTCCGGCAAGATCGAAATAGGTTCTTTTGATATCGATTTTCCGGAAAAGATTTCCCGGTTTTGTTCGTAAAGAACGCAGAATTACGTGGTCGTGAGTAGTTACGTTTCCACTCCACGTTACGTGGTTCCAGGTTGCTTTTTCGCCTTCGGCAATTCTGATTTCCAGATTTACGGAATCTCCTACTACCGATTTTTCAACAGGTGTAACGTTGGAGAAAAGATACCCGTTGTTCAGATACAGCGATTTGAGATCGGAATCGTCTTCCTTACCGCCGTCTTCTCCTACTTTTTTATTAAAGCCTACTACATCATAAATATCCCCGGTTTTATATCCGAGAATTCTCTGAAGGTATTCCGTAGAATAAGCAGAATTTCCAAGAAAAGTAATATCTCCAATGTAATATTTTTTACCTTCAGTAAGATTTACTTTTATTTCGTAATTGTTTTTATTGTTTCTCCATACCGAATCGGAAACGATCCTTGCGTCACGGAAACCGAGTGAATTGTAATATTCCACAAGATGATGCTTATCTTCCTCATATTTATCCTGAATGAATTTTGAGGGTTTCAGAATTCCCTTGATCCCGAATCTTTTCTGCTTGGTATCTTTGAATCCTTTTTTGCGGAGCTTTCTGTCGGTAACGTTTGTATTGCCTTCAAATTCGATATGGTCGATTTTCACACGTTTTCCTTTTGCCACCTCAATCGTCCAGTTCACCATATTTTCATCCTGCGTGCTCATTCCTTCTTTGATGTTTATGCTGGCATCCGCAAATCCTTTTTTGATGTAATCTTTAGGAATATTGGTTTTTAAGGTAGAAACAAGATTCTGGGTGATTTTGGTTCCCGGTTTCAGGTTGTTGTCTTTGGCTAATTTTTCGCTTTTGGATTTTCCGATTCCTTTTCCGGTGAATTTTACTTCTCCCAATTCTTTCAGATCCTGAAGCGAAAACTGAAGCACCACATTCTGTCCTTCCACACTTTCGATATACACTTCCACTTTGGAGAACGATTGTGTTTCCCAAAGCTTTTTAATAGCATTGCTGATCTTCTGTCCGGGAATATCCACCTGTTCGCCTTTGCTCAGCCCGGTAAATCTCAGTATCTGTGCAGGAGAATATTTTTTTACACCATCCACCACAATATCTTTCAGCACATAGCTTCCCGGCTGTTCTGCGTGGTAAACCTGCGTGCTGTCCTGAGGAATTTCAGGGATAACCTGTCCATAAAAATGAGCCGAAGCTGCAAACATTATGATAGGGAAAAGTTTAAACTTCATCTTTATATCGTTCTATTCTATTCTTAATTATTAATTACTGCGGAGCTGCTCACTTGTTTTTCCGTACCGCCTTTCTTTGTTCTGATAATTCAGGATACACTGGAAAAATATATCTTTTGAAAAATCCGGCCAAAGCACATCCAGAAATTGAAGCTCGGCATACGCAATCTGCCAGAGAAGAAAATTGCTGATCCGGATTTCTCCGCTTGTACGGATCAGAAGATCTACCGGCGGAAAATCTTTTGTGTAAAGATGATTTTCAAATATGGTTTCATCAATATCTTCAACATTCAGCTTTCCTTCTTTTATTTCGGTGCTTATCTCTTTTACTGCTTTCAGGATTTCCTTTTGCGAACCATAGCTCAGGGCAAGGATCAGATTTCCTTTTGTATTGTTTTTGGTAAGGTCTATTACATTCAGCAACTGTTCCCTCACCAGTTCCGGAAGTTTTCCGATATCGCCGATTACGTGCATCCTCAGTCCTTTCGAAAAAATTTCTTCAGCTTCCAGAAGAAGCGTTTCCGAGAGAAGATTCATCAGCGTATTTACTTCTTCATCAGGGCGGTTCCAGTTTTCGGAAGAAAAGGTGTAAAGCGTAAGATACGGAATATTGATTTCGTTACAGGCATTGATGGCGTTGCGAACAGCTTCAATGGCATTTCTGTGACCGAAAGTTCTTTCTTCTCCCCGGGATTTCGCCCATCTTCCGTTCCCGTCCATAATAATGGCAACGTGCTGCGGAAGCTTTTCCGGATCTATTTTATCTTTAATCAGCGACATTTCTTAATTTTCACAATAACACGGAGGTCTTCCGAAAGAGTAGGTTAAACCGATACTCACCGTATTTACCCAATCTTTGGAATTGGTATTCCCGACCTGGCGGTCTTTCAAAAATTGTTCTGCTCTCGCTTTTGCTACTTCCGCATAAGGTGAGGACTGCAAAAGTGATTTATTATTAGTTGCCGGATCCAGAATATCTTTGTTATAGGTAATCTTCATATCCTTTTCATCAATCACACTGTAATCGATGGAATCCGAAAATGTGGGGCGAAACATTATTTCCCCGAAAAGCGCCCAGTTGTAATTGAACTTATATTTCAAACCGATCCCGAACGGAATGGAAAATGCCATTTTTCTGGAGGTCTGATACGTAGGTGTTGTGGTAAAATCGCCGTCGGAAGTCGGTGCAATTGCATTTCCGGAAAGATCTCTGTTGAAATCATTGGCAAGGACAACCTGCGGTGTTTCTGCAAACAAAGCACCCAAACCTCCGAAAACATACGGACTGAGCATACTTTGCTGCTCGTCATTCACCGGAAAGAAATTATATTCAAAAAGCGCATCGGCTTCAAAAATATTGTTGGTTCCGTACAATCCTCTGTTCCTGCGGTAATATTCCGTAGCAACACGATCCGAAAACTGGATATGACTGTATCCGAGATTCAGCCTTACTGTTTGGTAAGGATTGAAATTCATCCGATAGAGAATTCCGCCATAAAATGGAACTCCGAACTGTGAAAAATTTCCTGTAATAACGGGCTGGAATATGTAATTGGTTCTGCCGATATCACCAACCAGATTGCTCATACCCAACTGAATCCCGACTTCGTGGCGTTGTGCTTTCGCAGGAGTGCTAAGCATAAACAGAATAACAAGGGTGTAAATTATTTTTTTCGCCATAAATCTCTTTCCGGATTTTTTTTGAATAATTGTGCAAATATAAAACATTTTTATGTTAGGGAAATTCTTAATTTTTAGTTAAATAAGTTCAAAAAAATATAAATTATTATTAAAAATAAACGGCGAATTGAAAATAATATTCTTTCAGTAAGAAAAATCCTCATTGGGTGAGGACTTTCGCTTAGTTCCGGTTAAAGAATTTTCTCAACGTATTTCTCATTCTGATCAGGAATGGCTCCCTGTAATTTTTATCTTCATCGAAATAGCCGTAGCCATATCCGTAACCGTAGCCATACCCGTAACCATATCCGTAGCCTTGTTTTACCTGATAATCGTTATATACAATACCTAAATGCTTCACTTCCTGATTATGATATTTTTCGGTAATCATCTTCAGCATATATTTCTCAGTATATTCGTGGCGGATTACATACACATTGGCATCAGTGTGCTTCATCAGCTCAAAGGAATCGGCAACGAGACCAACCGGCGGAGAATCGATAACAATGAAATCGTATTCTTTTTTGAGTTCCTCAATGAAATCAATATTCCTGTCGCTCATCAAAAGTTCCGAAGGATTCGGCGGAATAGGTCCGGAAGTCGCAACGAAAAGATCCGGAACCTGTGTTTTGTTGATAATCTTATCCATCGTCACTTCTCCGGTGAGATAATTGGAAATACCGTATTTATTATCAATTTTAAAATCTCCGAAAATTTTCGGCTTCCGCAGATCCATTCCCAGCAAAATGGTTTTCTTTCCGCTCAAACCAAGCACCGAAGCAATGTTGATGGAAGTATAGGTTTTCCCTTCACCGCCAATGGAAGAAGTTACCAGAATTACTTTGCCTTTCCCATCTTCATTATATAGAAAACGAAGATTAGCCCTGATTCCGCGGAACGCCTCCGAGATGGAAGATTTGGACTGCTCGATTACTGTAAGGTTATTATCGTGGTTATTTTTCCCGATAACTCCGAGAAGCGGAATTTTGGTCGCGGAAAGAATCTCTTTGATATTTCTGACCTTATTGTCCAAAAGCTCACCGAGTATCAAAAACAACAACGGAATGGCAAGCAAACCTCCGATAATGGAATATTTCGTGCGCTGGATATTGGGAGCGATTGGTCCCTGTCCGAGATTTTTCGCCGGATCGATCACATTGATATCCGAACGGTTGGTTTCCACGCGCATCTGCGTTTCCGCCTGTTTGGTAAGCAAAGTATTGTAAGCGTTTTCAATGATTTTATAGCCGCGTTCCACATCCAGATATTTTCGCTGCTGTTCAGGAAGACTTACTAATGAAGATTCCGCATTTCCGATATCATTATTCAGTTTTGAAAGCTGATCATAATATACCGAGTAATATTTTTTCAGGCTGTTTTGGGAGCTTCCTTTCGCTTCATTGATCAGGCGGTCAATTTCCCTCATCGGCTCAGAATTCGGAGTGTAAATTGTTGCCAGTTCCCGTCTTTTTGCATACAAATCTTTCAGCTCGGAAATGGTTGCGGTAAATGATCCGTCATTCACACCTGCAATCTGGAGATTGATAATTTCATCAAGCCGAGATTGCGATACAGAATTCCGGATGCTGTTAAGAGAATTGATTTTGGAAACCAAGTCTGCTTTTTTACTTTCAAGTTCTGTCAGCTTATCCAGAATATCCTTGTCTTTTCCGGTCATATCATACAATCCGTCGCTTATTTTCATACTATTGAGTTTCGCAGCGGCGGAATCCAGTTTTTTCTTAATTTCTTTCAGGCTTTCCTGAATATAATTCACCGTATTTTTATCCACTTGATTCTGGTCGCGGAGCCGTTTCATCTGAAGCTGCTCCACAGACGCGTTCAGGAAACTTACCGTTCCGTTCAGATTATATCCCTGTTTGGTGATAATCATAATCGAACCGATTTCCTTATCAAAAGAAACATCCATATTGCGGATGATTTCGTTCACACCATCGTTTACAGTAGAAAGTTTAATGATAATATTGTCAAATTTGATATCGCTCGGTTCAGGATTTTTCAGCAACCGGAATTTCAGATTCGGGGAAGTGTACCACTGGTTGATGGAGATTACTTTGTTGGCAGGTCTAGGATACCCTTTTTTCAGGCGTTCATAGGATTCCGTTTTGTAATTATAGAGATTGGCGGACTGTCCTTCTTCCGGAAGCACAATTTCGTATTTGTCGCCGCCTTTCGGGATAATGGTAATCGGATAATTCACCTGCTGAAGATGAGTATCATCGATTTCAAAAATCACGGGTGAATCGTTTTTATCCAGATATGTTGCTTTTATAAGACCTTTTGTAGTGTAATTAACATAAAGATTAAGCTCTTTCACCAAAAACTCGTTGTGGGAACGGGAAAGAAGCATTTTTTTCAAAAGAATTCCGTCCTGATTTCCGCTTTGTCCCCAGATAAAGTTGATGGACTGATTCGGCGTAAAATAACTTGTGGTATTATTGGAAATACTTAATGACAGGTTGGATGCGTAAATCCGCTGCGCGTAATATTTGCTGTACAGATAGGAAATTCCTAATCCCAATACGAACATCAGGACAAACCAATACCAGTTGCGGATCAGCTTCCGTACAAAATTTTCGGGATCGAAAACCGAAAATGATCCGATCTTTTCTTTAGCGTCTTTTTCCGCGCTTTCCTTTTTTGTGTTTTCGGGGATCATTGTTCAGCTTATAATTTTGTAATGATTAAATAAATGGACATTGCGGTAGTAAGCACTGAAACTCCTGTGGTAAGGGTTTGCAAAGGATCTTTACCAAAACCATAGAAGCTTTTCGGACGTGTGTTCAGATAGATCATATCGCCGTTCTGAAGCCAGTAATACGGCGAATTCATTGCATCTTCACGGGTAAGATCGAGACGGGCGGTTTTGATGCCTTCCGGATATTTTCTCTGAATCATAATATTTTTACGGTCAATGGTTCTGTTCAGCCCGCCGTTTTGTGCAAGCGCTTCCATAATATTCAGTCTTTGCGTGTAGGAAGTTTTCTCACCTGTAAGTCCGGTGGTTTCGATATCTCCGAGAATGTAATAGGTAATTCCGTCCAGATTCAGGCGGACTTCAGATTTTCCGTCAAGAAAATTTTCGTTTACTTTTTCCTGAATTTCTGCGGAAATATCTTCAATTCTTCTGCCTTCTGCTTTAATGTAACCTATTCCGAATACATAAATATCACCTCTGGAATCCACTTTGATTCCATCAAAATAAAACCTCTGATTCCCGCCGTTTCTTCCGCCACCTCCATTAACAACTCCTACTGAAGAAGTAGATGTAGTACTCATCGTTCCGTTTCCGGAATTTTCTCCGCCCGAAGTATTCAGCTTGGAATAAAACTGCGCAGCATCACCTTTCGGAGTAGTAATGATATTAAGTGTAAAGATATCGTTTTTGGTAACGCGGTATTCCTGAATGTTATACGAAACCAGCCCTTCTTCATCAATCACAAGGCTTTCGCTGGGCTGCAAATAACGAACATCCTTCGTAGTAATACATGAAGTAAGCATTATGGAAAAAATAAGCAGTAAAAGTATTTTAATGTATTTCATCATTATAAAGATTGAGTGCAAAAATAAAACTATTTTACGATTTTCTGAATTTTAATATGAATTTAGGGATATAAGCTCCGATAAATCCGATGGCAAGGATAATCACGAGCAGCAGATTATTATCAATATGTCTCAGATAATTCGCGACCGCTACCACAAAAACATAATATAAAAGAATATAAAAAGTGGAACGCCGGTGCGAAAGCCCGAGCTGCAAAAGTGTATGATGAATGTGATTTTTATCCGCGTCGAAAGGTGATCTTTTTTGTGAAAGGCGGATAATAATTACATTCAGCGTATCCACAATTGGGAAGATAAGAATGGCAACTGCGATTACAGGTGCGGATTGCAGAAAGTAGCGGGGAACTCCCGCCATTTTTTTATCAATAAAAATATCAATAAAGCAAATCGCCGTAAATGCCAGCAAAAATCCGAGAATCATTG
>Ga0206118_100761_pt1 | contig 12069 bp, 8 predicted proteins | sample 3A20Ametagenome_FD_177999 | JGI IMG/M metagenome (GOLD analysis project Ga0206118, IMG submission 177999) | Enriched microbial communities from leaf-cutter ant dump, University of Wisconsin, Madison, United States - 3A20A | ecosystem: Environmental > Terrestrial > Nest > Insects nest > Nest dump...
CAGCGATCCGTTCACGGCCGCGGCGAACGACAAGATCTACTTCGACTGGCGCGCCTACTACGGCGGCGACAACTTCCACGTGTTCGGCTACATCCTGAACACCGTCACGGGCGAGCAGACCACGGTGCTCGACGCCACCGGCGACAACTACGCCGCCGCGGCTTTCCAGACCAAGGAGACGACGATCCCGGCGAACGGCACGTACCGCTTCGTGTTCGTCGGCGGCACCCACGACTTCAGCTGCGGCCAGGCCGCCGGCGCCCGCCTGCTCATCGACAACGTGCGCGTCTACGGCAGCAAGGTGACCGACGAGGTCGTCACCGCGATCGGCCACAAGCTGCGGTACGCGAGCACCTCCGACGATCCTGCGAGCACCCGCACGGTGAAGATCACGGTCGCCGATCAGGGCGGTTCCGAGACCGCGTCGGGCGAGGTCGACATCGACATCACGCCGGTCGACGACGCACCGACGCTCGCGGCGGTCGATCCGATCTCCCTGGTGAACTCCGAAGGGCCCGACGACTACGCGAACACGACGGGCGTGCTCGCGGCGACCGACCCCGATTCGGACGAGATCTCGCACCGTATCATCGGTGATCACGCCGAGGCCGCGACGATCGGCGGCCTCTCGTACACGCACGCGCTGGCCGGCCGGTACGGCACGCTGCACATCGACGAGCAGTCCGGACGCTACGTCTTCGTGCCGGATGCCGACGCCGCCGACGCCTCGCAGTTCGACGACGAGGAGGAGTTCGTCTTCGAGGTCTCCTCGACGGATGAGCGCTCGACCGTGGCCAGGCCCGCCGTGCTGACGGCTCGGCAGACGCTCACGGTGTCGCTGGAAGTCACTGCCGGCGTGCCCGGCGCACCGACGTCGGTCGAGGCCGTCGCCGGTGCGGAGTCGGCGCTCGTCTCCTGGGAGGCTCCGGCGTGGATCGGCGGGGCCGATGTCACCGGATACCGGGTCGAGCAGTCCCTCGACGGCGGCGACACCTGGACGGATGCTGTCGCAGACACCGGTTCGACCGATACGTCGTACCGGGTCACGGGGCTGCCGGTCGGTGTTCCTGCGCAGTTCCGGGTGTCGGCGATCAACGCGAACGGCACCGGTCCTGCGAGCGAGGCCGCCGATGCGGTGACCGCCTACACGATCCCCGGTTCTCCGGCGATCGGACGGGTGCTCGCGTCCAACGGCGCGCTGACCGTCCTGTTCACGCCGTCGGACGACGACGGCGGCTCCGAGGTGACCGGCTACGAGTACTCCCTCGACGGCGGTGAGACGTGGACGCCGGCGTCGTCGGCATCCAGCCCGCTCACCGTCACCGGCCTGCGCAACGGCACGGCTTACGACCTGGTCCTGCGGGCCGTGAACGCAGCGGGCGGCGGAGACGTCGCCGAGGTCACGGCGACGCCCGTGCTCGCACCCGTGTCCTTCCTCGACGAGGACGGCACGCCCGTGCTCCCGATCCAGTCGCGCGGTTCGGCTGCGGCGACGCTCGCCGCCGCCACGACGCCTGTCACCGCCTCGACGCAGGGTGCGGATGCCGTGGTCACCGGCGACGGGTTCGAGGTCCGTGCGAGCAGCCTCGACGCCGACGGGGCGCAGCTGGCGCTGCGTGACGGCGTGCTCGAGGCCGTGCAGGGCGGATCGCTGCGGGTGAGCGGCGAGGGCTATCTCCCGGGCAGCGTCGTCGACGTCTGGCTGCTGGACTCGAGTCTTCTGCTCGGACAGGCCACGGTCGGCGAGGACGGCACGTTCTCGGCATCGTTCGCCGTCCCCGCGGATGCCGTGCTCGGCGCCGACACGCTCCAGGTCAACGGCCTGAGCGAGTCGGGCCAGGTGCGCAGCGTCGTCCTCGGCCTCTCGGTCATCGAGCCCGAGGCCGGCGAGCTGGCGACGACGGGCGGCACCTGGGCCGCCGGCCTGACCGGCGTCGGCGCCGTGATGCTGGCCGGAGGCGCGGTGTTCCTCCTGACGCGCCGCCGCGCGCTCGCCGCACGGAGCTGACCGCTCCCGAAGACCGCAGCGGGGGTCGCCTGGTTCCCTCCCAGGCGATCCCCGCTGTTTTCATCCTGATCTCTCGCCGAGCAGCATCCGATCCGATCGAGCGATATGACCGACACAGATCCGTTCTCTCCGACTCTTCGCGGCCGGGCGTCCAGGGGCGACGGGAGTCCCCGGCCGACCGTGCTGATGGTGTGCACGGGAAACGTGTGCAGGTCTCCGATGGCCGAGGCGATGCTGCGCAACGCGGCGGGCGACCTCGGCATCCGGGTCCGCAGCGCCGGCACCCGCGCGCTCGTCGGCCGGCCGATACCGCGTCGCGCGCGAGTCCTGTCCATCCGCAGCGGCGCGCCGAAGGCGGAGGTCAGGGCGCATCGCGCGCGCTGGCTGGACGACGCCGACCTGGCCGACGTGCAGCTCCTGCTGGGCATGTCCCGCAGCCATGTCGAGGCGTGCACCGCGCGAGCGCCCGGGCTCATGCGGCGTTCGTTCACCGCCAGGGAGTTCGCCCGGCTCTCCGCCGGCCTCTCGGACGGCCTGATCCGGGAGACGGCGGATGCCGTGGGAGACGACCCGCTCGCCCGCGTCGGAGCCCTGACGCGGCTCCTGGATTCCCGGCGGCCCCTCTCCGCTGCGGTCTCCGCGGGCGACGACGACGTCATCGACCCCTATCGGGCGGGGCGCCGGGCGTACGACGCATCGGCCGCGCAGCTCGTCCTCGCGATCGAGGAGATCGCCCGCGCGCTGCGCGTGACGCTCCGCTGAGGCCGTGATCGTTCCGGATGCCGGCGGCGCGGCATCCGACGTCCTGGAATCGAGACCCGGCGAGATGTCCTGGAATCGAGACGCGCGGGGAGGCGGATCGGCGTCCGCAGCTGACCCGGCCCGGCCTATCCCAGCAGCGTGCCGACCACGGTCAGGCCGACGCCGGTGAGGTTGAAGACGAGGTGCACGAGCACGGCCGGCCAGATCCGGCCGGTGATCACGACGAGGAACCCGGTCGCGACGCCGAGAAGGGACAGGGCGACGGCGTCGCCGAGGGCGAGCGGCGACACGAGCTGGTGGGTGACGACGAACAGCCCGGCCGAGACCACGATCGCAGTGAAGCCGCCGAGCCCGATGCCCGCCGTGTCACGACCGGCGGCGGAGCGTCCTGCGAACCGGCGCACGAGCGTGAAAACCACGATCAGCAGCAGCCCGCGGAAGAAGAACTCCTCGACGACCGGGGCGATCAGGGCGCCGGCGATGAGGTCGGTCGCCCACCAGAGCGGCGGCAGACGCCCGTCGAGAGAGGCGTACGACGGGAACGCTCCCCCGCTGAGCCATCCCTGCACGATGCGCAGAAGTCCTCCGATGACGATCCCGTAGAGCAGGTCGCCCGCTCGGAAGGCGAGCAGGCCGCGCGGCACGCCGCGCCGGAAGGCGAGCACCACGGGCACCGCCAGAGCGACCCACATCGTCACGGTGCCGGCGATGCCGCCGAGCAGGGCGCCGCCCAGCATCCCCGCGCCCAGGCCGAGCGCGGCCCAGCCGAGCACCTCGACGTTCCACCGGCGCACCGACGATCCGCCGCGCCACCACGGCCGATGGCGGCGGGAGCGTCGGACGGGCGCGGTCGAGGACATCTCCTCCACCGTAGCGGGTGGCGGAATACCAGCATGCGCTATGGGACAATGAACCGCGAACGGGGACCCGACGAGAGGCGCCATGGAACTCAGCGACTACATCCGCATCCTCCGCAAGAGCTGGCTCGTGATCGTGATCACGACTCTGCTGGGTCTTGCGGCGGCCGCCGGCTATTCCCTCACCCGCACCCCGATGTACGAGTCGCAGAGCGTGGTGTTCGTGCAGTCGCAGGCGGGCAACACCGTCTCGGAGCTGCAGCAGGGCTCGACGTTCGCGCAGTCGCGCATCACCACCTATGTGAGCCTGGTGCGCGAGCCGGTCGTGATGAACCCCGTGATCACCGAGCTCGGCCTCAACGTGAGCGCAGACGAGCTCGCCGGCAGCGTCAAGTCATCGAGCCCGCTGAACAGCACGCTGATCCAGATCACCGTGCAGGATCCCGATCCGGTGATGGCGGCCGACATCGCGAACTCGCTGGGCGCGAGCCTCGCCGCCGCGGTCGAGCGCATCGACACGCCCGCGGGTCAGGACCAGAGCCCGATCAAGCTGACCCGGGTGCGGGATGCCGTGGCGGCGTTCTCCCCGGTGAGCCCGAACGTGCCGCTGAACCTCGCCCTCGGCGTCCTCGTCGGTCTCGCGGTGGGCATCGGCATCGCGGTGTTCCGTTCGGTGCTCGACAACCGCGTGCGTTCGCCGCGCGACGTCGAGGAGCTCACCGACCGCCCGCTGATCGGCGCGATCCCGTTCGACCCGAAGGCGAAGGAGCGGCCGCTCATCATCCAGGCCGACCCGCTGAACCCGCGGTCCGAGGCGTTCCGGTCGCTGCGCACGAACCTGCAGTTCCTCGAGATGGACGGCGGGCACACCTTCGTCATCACCTCGAGCATCCCCACCGAGGGCAAGTCGACGACCGCGCTGAACCTCGCGATCGCGCTCGCCGACAGCGGCAAGCGGGTGGCTCTGGTCGACACCGATCTGCGCAAGCCGAAGGTCGCCGACTACCTCGGCATCGAGGGCGGCACCGGGCTCACCGATGTGCTGATCGGCCGCGCCAAGGTCTCCGACGTGCTGCTCCCCTGGGGCAACCGCTCGCTGTACGTGCTTCCCGCCGGCAAGATCCCGCCGAACCCGAGCGAGCTGCTGGGCTCGGCCCGCATGCAGAAGCTCCTCGACGCGCTGAGCCAGGAGTTCGACGTCGTGCTGTGCGATGCGCCGCCGCTGCTGCCGGTGACGGATGCCGCGGTGCTGTCCCGTGTGACCTCGGGCGCGATCATGGCGGTAGCCGTCGGCAAGACGACGACGCATCAGCTCGAGGGCGCGCTCGACGCCCTCGAAACGGTCGGCGCGAAGGTCGCCGGCGTGGTGCTGACGCTGGTGCCGACGAAGGGTGCGGACGCGTATTCCTACGGGTACGGCTACGGGTACGGCGGTTACGGCTACAAGACGCCGGCCGCCGCCGGCGCGGGCAAGACGCCCCGTCGTCGTGTCACCTCGAAGCCCGACATGCCCAGCGACAGCGACGAGGCCGACGCCTTCGACGACCTGCTCAAGTCCAGCTGAGTCGTGGCGCGCGGGGCGGAGTTGCGCGGCGCCGTGCGGGGCTGGGTCCTCGGCGGAGCTCTCGCTGTCGTCGCCGTCGCCGCGGTCGTGCTGAGCGCGCTCGCCCTGGCGCACGTGCGTCAGGAGCCTCCCGCCGAGACGGTCGCGCCGGTGCCGACGTTCGGACCGGAGCCGACCGGGACGCCGACTCCGACGACCGCTCCCCCGGTCTCCTACGACCGGTCGCTCGAGCGCTTCGTCGCGGTCGGGGACGGCGTGATCTGGCGCGGGACGGCCGGCAGCTGTGGCACGGTCGCGCCGACTCTCGAGCGCTCGGCCGACGACGGCGAGACGTGGACCGACGTGGCGCCGGCGTATCTCGGCATCGGCGGCCTCGTCGCGGTCGATGCGTTCGCTGGTTCGGAGGCCGAGATCATCGCGACGATGGGCGATGAGTGCGAGGTGCAGCTGCTGCGGACCTTCACGCAGGGCCGGTTCTGGGCGCCCTACCCTGACGTGCTCGCCGGTGCCTCGTTCGTGGACCCGGCGGATGCCGGCAGCATCCGCCGGCCCGAGGGTGCGCTCGACGCGCCCTGCGACGACGCTCGCAGCCTCCGCGGCGCCGCGCTGGTGTGCGACGCGGTCGCCTACGAGCTCGAGGGCGACGTGTGGACGGCCCTGCCGTCGACGAACGTGGCCGCGATCGCCGCCGACGACGAGGGCCTGGTGATCGCGCACGGGGCCGACGGCTGCGACGGGATGGCGCTCACCCGGTACTCGCCCGAGGGGGTGGCGACGGATGCCGGATGCGTCGCGGGCCTGTCCCCGGAGAACCCGACCGCGCTCGCGATCTCGGGTGACGACGCCGTGCTCTGGTCGGGTGACGAATGGGTCGTTTCCACCGTGTAACGGGTGGGTGAATTTCCCCACGTAACAGGCGGGAATCGGCGGTTCCGACCCGCCCCGCTCTGATAACCTTCCACCTGGGGAGATACCAGAATATTACGAGGGGTACCTTGACGTCGACGCATGAGATCGACGCGACGATGACGACGCAAGAAGAGAGTGGCACCGGGTTGGGCGTTGGGAGGCGCGCATCCGGGATCGGTTGGCGTGCGCGCTACGCACGCAATCTCCTCATCACGGATCTTCTTGTGCTGGTCTGGGTCGTGTACGGCACGCAGATCGCCTGGCTGGGCTTCAGGAATGCTGCCGTCGCCCCAGAAATGGCGCTCGGCATCCCTGACATCTCCTACTGGCTGTTCTCCGCAGGGCTCATCGCCTCGTGGACCTGGGCGCTGGGACTGATCGATTCGCGCAGCTATCGCGTGATCGGCACGGGCACGACGGAGTATGTGCGGGTCGCACGCGCGAGCACGACCCTGTTCGGCGTCGTCGCGATCGTCTCGTTCCTGACCAAGGCCGAGGTCGCGCGCGGTTACCTGCTGATCGCCCTCCCTGTCGGCATCATCATGCTCATCCTGGTGCGGTGGATCTGGCGGCAATGGCTGATCTCGCATCGGCGTGCCGGCACCTACTCGGCTCGCGCGCTGCTGGTCGGTTCCGAGACGGCCGTCGCCAACATCGCAAGCGAACTGCACAGGGCGACGGATGCCGGCTACCACGTGATCGGCGCCTGCACCCCGACCGGCCGCATCGCGGACACCGTGGCGGGCACTGATATCCCTGTGATGGGCTCGGTCACCACGATCGAGCGGGCCCTCGAGGTCACCGGCGCTGACACCGTGATCGTCGCGAGCAGCGGAGACCTGCCACCCGGTGGTGTGAAGCGCATCTCGTGGGCGCTCGAGGCGGGCCGGCAGCATCTGGTGCTGGCTCCGAACATCACCGACATCGCGGGTCCCCGCATCCATACCCGGCCGGTGTCGGGTCTGCCGCTGATCCACGTCGAGACGCCGCGGTTCAGCTCAGGCCAGCGCTTCGCGAAGCGTGCGACTGACATCGCGGGTGCGCTCGCGCTGATCGTGGTGTCCTCGCCGTTCCTGCTCGGAGTGGCTTTGGCCGTGAAGCTCACGAGCCCCGGACCGCTGCTCTACAAGCAGGAGCGCATCGGCCTGCGCGGAAAGCCGTTCCGCATGCTGAAGTTCCGGTCGATGCGCACCGGCGCCGATCTCGAGCTCGCCGCGCTGCTCGAAGCGCAGGGAACGGCCACCCAGCCGCTGTTCAAGGTGAAAGACGATCCGCGCATAACGCCGGTGGGCAGATTCATCCGCAAGTACTCGCTCGACGAGCTGCCCCAGTTCTTCAACGTCCTCGGAGGCTCGATGAGCCTGGTCGGTCCGCGCCCGCAGATCGCCGCCGAAGTGGCGCTCTACACGGATGCCGCGCGGCGGCGTCTGTTGGCCCGGCCCGGTATCACGGGGCTCTGGCAGGTCAGTGGACGATCGACGATGTCGTGGGAAGAGACTGTGAGACTGGACCTGTACTACGTGGAGAACTGGTCGTTGATCGGAGACGTGGGGATCCTGTTGAAAACGTTCAAGGCCGTCGTCGCGCCCGGGGAGTCTGCGCATTGAGCGGGCTCCGAAGTGTTCAGGGTTCGTCGCAGTTTCACCCTCGAGACAGAACCTATTCAGCATGATGCCCAAGTCCCTGCATGCCAGGAAGGAAGGCCCTTCAACGTGACGCGGGTTCGAGCAATCTACGTATCAGCAACCGGCCAAGACGACAATCTTGGCGACTCGGTGTTGCGCCGAGGCTATCTAAATTCGCTACGTCGCCCCGGTGTGGAGTTGAACGTCTTGGTTGGCCAAAACTCAACCTCCTACATCGGTGGACTCGAGCTGAGAGATACGGACAACGTTTATACGAGCCCATCGCTCTTTCGTCGTTCGTGTGCCCTTAGCGCGATCACCAGAAAGACGATATTCGCCTTCAACACGGGCGAGATGAGACTCGATAATGACTACCTCAAGACGTTCTTAGGCCATTTACCTCTCGTGCTGCTGACCAGGGCCCGCGGTGGCGGGGCAGTCCATCTTGGTTTCGGCATTCGCAACACAAGTCCGAAATGGCGTCGGACGATCAGATTCGTCTTGTCATTGTGTAGAGCTGTGAGTTGGCGGGACGAACAAAGCCAGCAGCTCATGCGCTTAGGGCATGTGCAGCCCGACTGGGCGTTCGCTGAACTCTCGCGTTCCCGAAATCCAGAATCTCCTCGCACGAAGATCGTCGTCTCACTGCGCGGCGATCGCCCCGCTCCCCCCATCGAGTGGATCGCAAGAGTCCGCGCGCTTGCGGCAGCGACAGGATTCACCGTCGCCGTGCACTCTCAGGTTCGCAGAGACAACGAACGCGCCGAAGAACTCGCTAATCAGTTGGGCGCCACTGTGGCCATCTGGCCGGAGGAGGCTGACCATGCACAGTGGGAGTTGACGACCACCCAAACCTACGGTGAGGCTGCGATAGTCATCAGCGATCGGCTGCACGCGCTCATCATCGCGGCTCGCGAAGGAGCGGTGCCCTTCGGTCTTGCTCCGGCGTCTGCAGAGAAGCTCAGCCGGACGATGAAGCCCGCCGGACTCGATCGGTTCGTCTGCTCAGCAACCTCCTCCGAAGCGGAAGGTACTCAGGCCGACGTTATCGAAGCCGCACTCGACCCGGCTCACCGCGGCTCCTTCTATCGCGTAACGTATGAGAAGCTCGTCGATCCGATCTCCAGCCCGTTGACCGATGTCCTCCGATAGCTCCAATCACCCGAAGGATCGGAACATGCCCCCGAGCCGACACAGCGCACTTGTTCACGAGTGGATCGCACCATCCGGCGGTTCCGAACGAGTATTGGAAGCGTTCGCCGAGGTATTCCCCGATTCCGATGTGCACTGCTTGTGGGACGACGGCCACCAAGGTCTTGCTGATACGAACGTAAAAGAAAGCTGGCTTGCACGAACGCCTCTTCGGAGGTCTAAAGTCGCGTCGATGGCCATGATGCCACTCACATGGCGGCGAAGGCCCGGGAGCTACGACTGGGCGCTAATCTCATCGCATCTTTTCGCCCATCACGCAAGATTTCCCAAATCCCAAAAATCGCTGGTGAAACTCGCTTACGTACACACGCCCGCCCGCTATATCTGGGAACCTCAGCTAGACGGCCGAGGCAATGGACTACCTGCCCGCGCGATCGCTCATCTATTGAAGAGACTCGATAAGCACCGCGCTCGCGAACTACACGCTGTTGCGGCCAACAGCGAGTTCATCCGTCAACGCATCTGGCGCGCATGGGGAATCGATTCAACAGTCATCTACCCTCCGGTGGATTCTGAGTGGATCGCCGACGCTAGGAACTGGCGAGACGACCTGAGTTCCGAGGAGGTAGAAACTCTGTCGAATCTTCCAGAGACCTTCCTTCTGGGTGCCTCCCGTGCGGTGAAGTACAAACAACTCGATCGTGTCATCGAGGCGGGGCATCGGGTGGGAATCCCCACGGTAATCGTCGGAGACGGCCCCGAGCGGCGACGACTGGAGTCATTGGCGGCCGAGCTAGGACACGAAACATACTTCCTTGGCCGAGCCTCTGATCCACTTCTGTATTCGCTGTACCAGCGAACTCACGCCTTCATCTTCCCGCCCATCGAGGACTTCGGAATCATGCCTGTCGAAGCGATGGCGGCTGGGGCACCGGTCATTGCCAATCAAGTGGGTGGTGCCGCCGAGACCGTGATCGACGGGCAGACCGGATTCCTCGTCGACTTCGAATCTCCTGAATCCGTCGATCTCGCGGTCCTTGCAATCACCCCGGAGCTGAAGGATGGCGCTCGGCGACGCGCATTGGAGTTCGACCGAGATATATTCAAGGCTCGAATCAAAGAGTGGGTGGAGATCAATGTCGTCAACTGAACAGCCGCCTCGCATCGCATTCCTCGTCGTCAACTATTTTTCTCACACGGGCGTCGATCAGCTGCTCACGTCGTTGACCTCGAATAGCAACCATCGCGTTACCGTGTCAATCGTGGACAACAGCAACGACCCGCAAGAATTCGCCGATCTCGAGCGAGTCGTCTCAAATCATCGCAAAATGGCAGATATTCAGTCCCATCCCGCCGATGAGAATCTTGGATATGCCGCCGGCAACAACCTCGCGTTCGAAAACTTAAGTCAAGATTTTGATTTTATTGCAGTCGTAAACCCCGATGTGAAGATAGTGTCAGGTGACCTGGCTGACGCAATTCACACATCCGGCTCCGACTCTACCCGCTCGATCTTCGTGCCCACGACCGAAGAAGGCCTGCGCCGCTTGAGTGGAACCAGCGCGATAAAGATCTGGAATGGCAAGTCTCGCAAACTGGAGGAGGGCGAGAAATCAGCACGAAACGAGCTCGTCTATCCAGACGGACATTTCTTGGTGTTACCCATGTCCATGTGGAGACAGCTAAACGGATTGAACGAGACATACTTCCTTTATTGCGAGGAGATCGATTTCACACTACGCGCAATGCAGGCTCACGACCTCAAGATTAAGACACTCCCCAATGTGACCATCCAGCACGTCGGCGGCATGACGACCGGATCCGAGACAATGAAGTCTCTCGTGACGTTGCATCACTCGAATCGAAGCCGATTGATCACTTATCGCGCGCATGCTTCTTTGAGGCGTTACGTCCCGTCCCTTGTTGCCACGCGACTCGCCTACGCGGTTTTTCTTGGCATCCGCGCACAGTTCTCTCCTATGCGTGCAGTTATCAGCGGACTGCGTGCGGGGGCAACAGCATACGTACCGCGAAAGAAGACCGACTGATGGATTGGTTTCAGACCACTTGCATCGCAATCCTCACACTGGCCACGATAGTCATCCTTCTCCGTTGGCCCGTCGGATACGTCGTTGTGCTTCTGTTGCAATTGTCGCTACGCGAGGTTGGAATCATCGCCAATGTCGATGCTGGACATTTTGAAAGTTGGACAATATGGTCATTCGGGGCGTCGATCATTGCGCTCCTTGTTGGCTTTTCAGCAGCATCGGCACTTCGCAATGGCCACACCCCGAGAAGAGTATTAGCCCCTTGGCCAGACCGCTCAATCTGGGCCGCGGTTATCCTATCCGCGGGGTTAGCCTTTTATCACATCGCCGTAATAGGCCCCCCGATCTTCGCTTCAAATATTGAGACCTCCCGGTTCGATTTCACCTCGTCTGGACTATTCGGACTGCCGGGACGAATGTACTTGTTTGGAACGACAATCGCGTGGATGATGGCTTCTGCGAACGCAGAGTTGCGTGGCGTGCGCTGGCGCTCCTATCGTCCGTGGCAGGCCGCAACATTCGTGATCGTCGCGCTTGCGTTACTGAGTGGCTTCAAAGGAGAACTGCTTGCAACCGGCGTCACTCTTCTCGTCTCGTATGTCATCATCACCGGCCGAGTAATTCGGTTCGGCAGCATCGCAAAAAGATTCTGGTGGGCGGCGACGATCGCGGTCTCCTATTTTCTAGTTGTAGCCGGTCTATATCAGACCTATGCGACAAGCAGCGAAAGCACTCTGGAACTGTCCTGGAAGAGGCTGACGACAGTAGCGGCAGAGCCGACGCAGTATGCCTTGACTCGCACCTTCGGAGACGCTGACGTGATCAGTGACTTCACTTATTTCCTAGCGAAGTACAGTGGACAGTCAACCGTCGGGGATTACACGTACGAGCGAGCCGTATCCGCCTCTATCATCGGCGTGAACCCAGCTTCGCAGGCTTGGGCCCCGCCCGTCACGATCGGAGCGTTCGCCGAACTCTCTGGCATGTATGGGATTGCCTTCGGACTTGTCGCCTGCATAGCGACCGGGGCTCTTTTCGCGATTCTGAGCACTCCTCGATCCGCGAGCCTCATGCGTTTGACAACGGCGTCCGTCGCCGCGCTTGCACTCTACCAATGGGTCCTGAAAGGCGGGCTCGCCTATCA
>Ga0206118_100774_pt1 | contig 11903 bp, 15 predicted proteins | sample 3A20Ametagenome_FD_177999 | JGI IMG/M metagenome (GOLD analysis project Ga0206118, IMG submission 177999) | Enriched microbial communities from leaf-cutter ant dump, University of Wisconsin, Madison, United States - 3A20A | ecosystem: Environmental > Terrestrial > Nest > Insects nest > Nest dump...
GTCCTTATGTTTGTGGGCATTATGAGCCGTATGGTTCCTTCGCAAGCCCTGAACTCGGCTATTCCGGATGCCGCAGACAGGGGCGCTTATATGAGCATTAACTCCTCCCTGCAACAGCTGGCAGGTGGCTTAGGGGCGATCTCGGCAGGCTTTATCGTGGTCAAGGCCGATGCCACCAGCCCGTTGCAGCATTTTAATACGCTCGGCTACGTAATGGTAGGCATTATGTTGCTCTGTATTTTCCTGATGTGGCGGGTAAGCAGGATGGTGAAAGCCAAAATGGCTAAGCGTACCGGGGTATAGTTTGTTTAGTAAGGATTGATTATCTGAAGGTTTGAATATGTTAGCAAAGAGAAAAATACAAATAGCGGGACTGGTATTCCTGGTGGCTACCCTAGTAGTTATCGTATTTCCTGACCTTATAAGGTCCGGATCTACGGATGGCCGGTTTGTTACCGAGGCGACGTTCAACAGCAACCTGGACAAGCAAATACAGATGATCCCCGGGATACTTGATCAGCTAAGGCGGGCAAATGTAACTTCGGACAAGGCACTGAAGCTGGAATACTTTTTCTACACAAACACTGCAGAAAAAGCAGAACGGCTGGCTGCCGAAATCGCAAAGCTGAACTATTCGGTTCGGCACGGTGTCTCTGCCGGTGATCAAAACCTGTTTGTTGTGACCGGCTGGACCACTAAAATCGAAATGAAAGAAGAAGTCATCCAACAATGGACCCGCCAAATGTCTGAGTTGGGATATACCTTTGACTGCGAATTTGACGGCTGGGGAACGGATGCGGGGAGTGAGAATTAATTAGTTATTCGCAAATTTCTTTCAGTTTTTCCAATGCCATAGGGCAGGTGGTGTTGTAGTAATCAATAAAATCTTCGGTTACATCCACTTCTATGGTTACCGTGGTCATGCCGTTGTTTTCGTCGTACGTATAATTTTCGTGTCCGCCTGCCCATTTTTCAACTTCCGGGCCTGTGGTAATTTCTTCGCCTCCCTGAAACAGGCCGTAATGACGGATAGAAACAAATTTATTCGGGATGTTTTCTTCAATTTCAGAAACCATACCGCCACGTTCACCGTCTTCGCCTATACCCACAAAAAGCATTTTACTGCCCTTTTCCCAGGTCCCCTCGTAAGTAGAAGTGGGATTGAACGGGGCGGTCCATTGTTCGTAATTTTTAATGTTACTGATACCCAGCATGGTATCGTAAACTTTTTCGGCGCCGGCCTTTATACTGATGGTGTATTGTAATTTTTTCATTGTATCTGATGATTATTGATTTTTTGGCTGTGTTTTCACTTGTTCGTTACACGCAGCCAGGTTGAAAAGTGCTGAGCCTAAAAGTATCCCCGATGTCAGGATTCTGCCGGAAGTTTCGTCATATCCATGTAAAAAATCTCCCAGGTATGCCCGTCAAAATCTTCAATGGTTCTTTGCTGCATAAACCCGTAATCCCGTATCTCATTGGGCTCTATGCCTCCGGCATTCAGTCCGCCAGCCATGATGTTATTCATTTCATCCACGCTGTTTACCGATAACGAGAAAAGTCCTGCAATATTCGTTTTCGTGTCAGCAATGGGTTTAGCGGTAAAGTCTGAAAATTTTTCGTGGGTCAACAGCATCACAAATATACTGTCGCTCCAAACCATACACTTTCCCGCATCGTCCGAAAATTGCGGATTGTTCGTGAAGCCTAATGCCGTATAAAAGTCCTGCGATTTTTGCAGATCCGTTACGGCCAGATTGATAAAAACTTGTTTGGTCATGATGTTGATTATTTGATTTTTTATTCATCTCCAGCCTCAAAATATTCCTGTGAAAAGTAGGGCTTGTCCGGAGACAGGAAATGTATTTTGCAAAGATATTATACGGATTTGCTTTTATGGCAGGGAAAAATGGCCAGCTTTAAGGGGGATTTAAGACAGAAAGCTATTTGGCTGAATATGAAAAAGATAATAAATCAGGGGGAACAAAATGTTAAATAGGATTTGTTATTTGTTTATGTAGATATAAAGAATAAACTTTGTATTCACAGCTACATTTAAAGAAGATGAAAACCTTACAAGCACGGTCAAAAGCGGAAAAGCTGAATTGGAAACCCTTGAAAGAAGTTGCGCCTGTAAACATCACAGCCGATACCTTAAAGGGTAAGAGAGCGGTAATTACAGGGCATCAGAAGAAGACGGCTATTTCTAAAATCGTGATTCCTTAGTGTATGCGTTGAAGTTTATACAAAAAGAGCCATGCAATGATAAAAGTGATCATCTGTTTACTTACACCTACAAGTTTTATTCTCCCGATACCCGTTTACATTACGTTTTAAGGGCTGAATACCATTCAGGGAGTGTATTTGCTATTAAATTCTATTGTAAGGCACACCGGCGTAGTGATTTTAAATATAATATCATTATTAACCGGGGACATTGCCTGAAGATACTTAACACTTGTTTGTCTCTCCTGCCTGAACTGCTTAAAAAATACCCGCAGGCTAGTTTTGCTTTAAACTCTTCAAGGTCTGTAGAACTGGGAAGTTCTCAAAAATTGACCGAAGACATAAAGGAAAATCAGAGATACAGAATTTATAAGAACTTTATTCAAAGCAGGATTGGTAAGCACACCTTTACGCATCTTTATTATCCTGAAATAAGTTCATATTTATTAATCAATAATCATTACCCTGATATTGATATAAAGGAGCAGGAAATATTGCAGATGTTCCAGCGAACCTATCGATCATTGCCCGATATAGTTTAATGCGTGACACAGATTTTTATTTAAATGGATAAATGAATACAAATCTATGTATTCCGGTGAAAGTAGGTTCTTCGTCGCTTTTGATAATCACGCTAACTTTGAGAGAACCATTTTTCTCAATAAACTGCGCTTCCTTAAGAGTTGAGATATCATTTAATGTATAGGGCGAAACTAATCACACAGCGTATTCGCTAGTGTGATAAACCGGAAATGTCATTTATAAAGTCAATAAAAACCCTGAAATGGATAACCTTACATGATAACAGGAAGCATCAAAAAAGCCTGACTCTGGTAAAAGCTATTTCTTTGGAAATAAATTGGATTTACTTCACTTCTCCCGGATCAACTGCTCCATCCGCGCCATCATTTCATCTTTTTCTTTGAGCATGCGCTCGTAGAGGGCGATTTTCTCTTCGTGCAGTCTTTTAATTTCTTCCAGGGGGATGATCGAATTGTAGAACACCGAAGCCGGCTGATGACAATTGTCAAATGTATTGGAAATAATATTAATGGCCTGTTCCTCATTGAAATTCTTAAATGCTTCCATCGGTATCTTTAAGGCATCGGATATTTGCTGTAAGAGAGCCGCATCAATGGTTTGTTTCTGCTCCAATAGCGAGATCTTTTACTGGTTCCAGTCTTGGCCCGACTTAAATGCCAGTCTATCCTGCTTAATGCCGAGCATTTTCCGGAATCGTTTTATATTCCGGTCTTATTGGATGTTTTTAGTAGTGTTTGTTATATCGTTTTTCAATAGGTTTGTTCACCGGAGGGCTGTAAGGTGATATTTCTAAAGAGTGCTTCAGCTTTGTCCCCAATACCCGGCCTCGAAAATTACTCTATAAAGTTAAGCAAAAGTAGGGAGATTTCGAAGAAATGGGGAGGGATTTGAGGTGAAAGGGTTGATTTTTTATCCTACCGTGTTATGTGTATCTTTTGGAAGTAACTTTTTACTGCTGATTTTATATTTATTAACTTAATAGAAAAATATTATAGATGTGTCTTTTTTTGTGAATTATTGTAATAATCAAAGTACGAAACTTTTATTAATTGCTTAGCAGTTCAATAGTCTAAAGGTTTATATTTATTACATAGGGGACATATAAACACTCAGCATTGTAGAATAACACTATGGACATAATTAGTAAAAAAACACGGGCAGAATTTAAGGAATTTTTTGTGACAAAAACCTTACGAGAAATTTCAACATATTTTGATAATCATGATATTCCCTTTTCTGAACTATCATCAGGTGATTATAAAGGAGAGAGGCGAACCCTCGTTGAAGGTTATTATTATCGAACTGGTCTGATACAATAGTAATCAAGAAGATTTTGAGAGTTTATGAAGATGTTTTAAATGACCTAAAGGAAATTGAAGACCAGTCGGATGAAAATTCAAACACGACTTGGTTAACAAAGCTTACAAAATGTTTATTTCGTGATGGATTTGTTTTTGAAAATCACAAACAATGCAAAGTAGGTGAATTCACAAATTTTGATGACTTACAAAGTGCAAGTGACTTATTAGATAAGAGTCATTTTCAAGAATACATTCTACGAATCAAGAAATCTGTTTTCGAAGATCCAAGTTTAGCAATTGGTTCAACTAAAGAACTTGTTGAGGCTACATTAAAGACTATTCTAGCGGAACTCAATATAGTATTTGATAAAGATGATGATGTACCCAAACTTCTTAAGAGCGTCCAAAAAGCGCTTCGACTTGTACCAGATGGAGTTGACGACTCAAAAAAGGAGCTGAAATTATAAAAGTTCTACTGAGTAACTTGGGACAGGTATTTATTAAGCTTTCAGAACTTCGAAATTTATATGGGACAGAGCATGGAAGAGAAAAAGTAAAACGAGGTTTGAATGAGCGACACGCTAGACTTGCAGTAGGAGCAGGTATTACTTTGTCGACATTTCTACTTGAAACATTTGAACTAAGAAGAGCAAAATAAAAGACCCTGCCCTTATATACTGCTGATATTGGACGGGTATGAATTAGTCGGTATGATTTTTTTTAAGCCTGATATTGTTAAATACTTAGCACCTGTACCGTTGTACAGCTTGAGAAACTCTTTCCAATTCTTACATATCCAATCGGAAAGTTCTAAAGATTGATCACTAGTAAATGTTTGTATTGCAATTATACAATCTGAAATAGCGTAACTTTCTTTTTCTGGAATGATACAGACTTTCGAAAGATTTGGACGACCAACTCTAGGCAAAACAATAGCAGGACCCTCTATTATAGAATAATTAGTATCGATTATAACACTAAGAGATTTTAGTGAGTTATTGGATAAATTAGTTGTGTGAATAAGTGGGTATCCTTTAACATCGTTCTGTGTAATGAATTTTGGGGTTATTTGTCCCCTTTTTATAGACTTGACTTTCTTTTCATACGATTTCTGTGGTAGAAAGTTTTTAACGTTATGTTCTTCAATGTCAGTGTCATTAATTGAAACTATTATAATATTGGGCATACAACCTTCAAAAACCTTACCTTCGATATAATCTATTATCTTAGCATGCTTGGATGCTTTTAAATAGTCCCAAGCTTCGCGATCTTTCTGAGAGAAAGCAACGCTAGATGGTAAAATAGCATACAGGTTGCCTTCATTATGAAGATAATTTATAGCTTTTAACAAGAATAGCATAGCAGTACTAACCTTGAAAGCTTGTCCATCAAAGTTTATCATGTTTACCTTTGAGCCTTTACAAGAAAATGGTGGGTTTAGTAAAATAATATCAAATTCTTTTTTGTAGTTACTCCTTAAAAAATCTTCGCAAACAACCTCCCAATTAGGATGTTTTTTACTTGTTTTATTAACGACTTCTTGGGAAATGTCCACACCAAAAATATTAGCGTTTATCCACTTTTTTTCCGCACTTCTTAATAATTCTCCGTCACCTACACAAAAATCACAAATACTGGTTACATTTTGCTTTTTGGTGAAACTTACTAGTTTATCAGCAAGATATTTAGGAGTATAGTATGAATCGATCCCCATCTAATATTATTCTGCTGTTAATAATTCACTAACCAAACATTCAATGACTTTACCCACCCCTTTTGTTTTTTTCTTTTTCCTTATAGGATTATCATAAACTAATTCTGTTTCAACTTCAAATTTTGTGGCAAATATCATTGCTCCTATTGCATGTGGTTTGGTTCCGATAGGGGCAATTTTAAAAAAAGCTTCTGGATATTGACTTTTCATTTCTTTCAATAGAAAGTATACCTCAACAACTGAATTAGCAGAAGCATATTTGACATTTCTCCAACTCCCCGTATCTTTTAAGGGCTTTTGGTTTCCCCAAAAAGCTATATGAGGGTACTCAAGTCTGAAACCAGGTAAGCCAATGACTGGGAATATGTTTTTATTCGTGCATTCTACTTGTTCTATTAAATGAATAAAACGACCTCCTTCAAAACCTAATAAAGCGATGAGAAAAACCTCCCTTTCATTTGGGAAGAGTTTTATGAAACCAGGTAAAGGGGCTATTCCCTCTATTTTTTCTGATAGATCAAAATATACGCCTTCTCCCTCTGATCTAAACTTTTTTATGTCGTATTCATGAGGTTCAATGTAAATGACTCGAACCGAATTCACTTTTCCATCATTAAAACATTTTATACATTGCTTTATTAACGGAGCACACACTCTATTGTCCAACCCGGTAACATCTACATATATATTTGCCTTACCAAAACTTTCTATCAATGCAGATATTTCACTTAAATTTCTTAAATTTATTAATCTTTTTTCTGCCCCCACTTCTATTGTATCTTCACCATCAGTCTTCGTGATTTCAAATAAAGTAACACTTTCTACTATTTTTAGTTTGTCATATTCATTTGATCGTTCTTCAGGCGATATACCATAAAAATAGACAGTGTTTTCAAGGAGGGTTAATTCTTCGTAGCCATTTGAGACGTTGAAATATTTATGATAATTATTCATTGTAATAATCTGAAAATAAGGTCATTTGCATAGGTATTGTTTTTAGTGGAACCTCTCCTTTCTTGAGTGATTTCCTTAATATTTTCTGTATACCGATGTTTTGATTATTAATTAACTCAATAACATCGTCAGATGTTAGATCCATTTTCCTTTTTTTTCTATAGCTAAATTGGAAATAGGGAGAATATAGTGGGTGTATCATGTATAGGGTATCCTTTGTGTCTTTCAAATTGAGTTTAGTTCCAGGTATTCTTATTAACGCTAAGTTCATTATAGAAGCCGTTATTATTTCTTTTAATTCCTCGTTAGAGTTTAAATCGGCGATCGAAAATTGATTTTTTTCAGGGGCCACATCTGGAGTCTGCGCAAGTAGTTGAAAAATACGCCCAAAGCCTAAAAGCAACCTTGTTATTTGTGCCCCATTCTTCCATAGCCCTTCAAATTCTGTTAAATTTTTCAAACCGCACTCTTGAGCTGCGATTGTTTGATATTGCGGAGAAATAGGAGTCGTTACAAGATTCCCTTCTATGAGATGATTTTCGAAAGCTCGGTGAACAAGTTCCATTAAATATCTTATATTACCGTGTGATATTCTTATATATGTATCCCATCCCGCATAAAATTTTTGGATTCCAGCAGAGCCCCTGCCTCGTTTGATCGTGAACAATAATGAGTATTTATAATTATTGTACCTGGTATCATAACTTTCTTTATCTTTTTTATAAAGTTGATATTCATCCTTTATTGAACGTTTGTTTTTATCAGCCCAGTAAGCGATAAAATATTTATACAAAGGTGATAGTTTATCACGTTTCGAAATATTTTTTAACGCCTCTTTTAATAATTCTGTATTTTCTACACCTAGCAGTATGGCTTCTTCTTCTATGGATAAGCTTGGCAGTGCATCTTCTATGTTGAAATTTTCTTCTCCGATAAGATTAGCGATACGGTGCTGACAAACCTTCTTTGCAAAATCATTGAACAGATTTTCCTTCTGTGTCAAGTTTTTTTCAACGTTTATTAGTTTGTAGTCGGCTGGGTCATTTAATTTTTCTGTCGTATTTAGGGTATGTTTTATACGCCATCCAAGTTCTCTGACACCTATTTTGAAAGTGTAATTGTCACTAGAATGTTTTATTAATGTGTTGAATACTTGTTGCTGATAGTCCTCAAAATTTTCGTATTCATCAACTAAAAAATAAAAGACTTTCTTGTTAAATTGCCTTAACTGTAATATTCTGTTTGTTAAAATGTTAAAAGGTTCGCCAGCCAACGATAAAGATAAATTGCTGCTACTTGTTATATTATTGATTTTGGACTGAAATTCATACATTTCGTGTTTCAAATTGTCTTTCAAATCATTAAATGAATTAACTTCTAGTTTTATACCCAAAGCTTTAGCGATAAGTATACAATCTGTTGTACTTATAATTTCATCATTTGGGTTTAATGTTTTATGCCATTCCAAAAAACGAATTATTTCATTAGATAAGATTAAATTGATATAGTGGGAGAAAATTTTAATCCACAAATCATTGTTAACCCCTCCACCTTTGAAAGCTCGGACATGGTTTGTATTAACTCTATAATAAATACCAATAAAATCAATGTCGCTATCAAAAGAAGCTATTTCTTTATTTCTTAATTCAAATTGTCCTTCATAAGATAAACCTCGGAGAACTGTTGTTTTCCCGGTTCCTCTTCCTCCCTCCAATACACAGGGCCTTCCGTCCTGCAGAGCAGAAAAATAATAAGGAGCCTCAAACAGTTCATATATTTTATTTCTAAGCCATTCAGCTCTAAAACTTCCAAAAGACTCATTTAGTAACTTTAAGGCTTCATCGTTCTCTATCATTTTAGTATATTATTAAAGGCTTCCAATTATCAGATTTATAAGTATAAATAGCACAAGTCGCATCAGGTGTACCGTGTTCGAATGCTATTGAAAGGCCTTGGCAACAATAACCAAATACATCGACAGTATTTGCACAATATGAGTATATACCCAATTCTTTTCCTTTTGCCGTTAAGAAGTCATTACCTAGCTTAAAAAGGTCTTTGTCCCCATCCCAACAAGGACAATTTTCCTTCTGCAAGTTATATTCTTCACCTAAAATATGGTTACAAATTAGTTTAAGACCTGTACATTCTTTTAATATCTCGTTATAACCCAAATGGTTACAAATAAGGGGGCAATATATCGAAATTCTCTTTTGTAATAGTTCAGCAAAATTTATCCCACTATAAGTATAGTTGTTCCATGCCTTTTTTGTTTGAGCACCAGTACCCACAAAATCATCAACAAAAATAATAGGACTGTCATCATTAATACTTTCAAATTGCTCAAACAGTTGTTGAGGAGATAAAATTCGCTCTTCAGGAATGCGAAATACCTTTTTTAGTTTACGTGCAAAAAAAATACCGCTATCTGTAAAATGATTATCCTCTCCTGGCATATAGGAGAAGATAGCTTTTGTATAAATATCTTTAATGTCCCACTCAATTAGTTGGCTTTTTATAAAGCATGAAGACAGTATCAAACATTTTTTCATGAGCTCATTTATCATATTATCAGAATAATATATAAATGAATTCAACAAAGTATTGCCGATTCTTTTCTCCTCATCGGTCTTGAAGTTACTTAACCAACCTTCATAATTTAGCTTGTTATTAATTGGCCAGATTTGAACATCTTGAAAATACCTAGATCTGTTTAATGTTTCTTCTTCTAATTTAAGTAGGCTCATTGACTATACTTATATCTAAAAATCTACTAATTCATCAATATTTATTCTAAAGCAAGTGCAAGTTCTTTAAGTACAAAAGTGGTGGGATAGCCCCATCAACTTCAAAACTGTTGAATTGTTTATTTCTTCCAATACTATTGGCTAATTGCTCTTGACTAAGACTAAGTTCTTTCCTTCGCTTAGTAATCTTATTACCAAGTCCTTGTTTAAATTGAGCTGGCGATAATTTATTCATTTTGCAAGCTAAGAATATTGAATGAATTAAAAGTCATCATGGATGTTGATTTTTAGAAGGCAATTTATATATTTTTTTACGTTTTGATCACTTATTTAATTAAAATATTGATTTACACGCTATGTATTTGATATTATGTTGCTTATACCTAATTTTTAAATGAAAGAGTGAAATACTCTCGATTTTCTGGATGGTCGAATAATTAATAACTTAATGCGTATTCCGGCCTCCGGTCCTCACATCTACTCAAACCCTATCTCAAAATATTTCAGAACAGCCTTATAGTTATTCTGAGCAATAAGACAAGTATCTAAAAGATATTCTTTTATATGCGTCCACTCTTGTAAACCCCGGTAATAAAAAAGTTTTAGATCGGCATCTATAATAAAAGGCACCGTATGGTTTGCAAGACATTCTTTGAACATAATCAATCTGCCGACGCGACCGTTTCCGTCCTGAAAAGGGTGAATAATTTCAAATTGATAGTGAAAGTCTATAATATCTTCAAACGTCTTCTTTTCAATGGAGTGGTACTGGGAAAGTAATTCTTTCATTTTGATGGCCACGGCGGCAGGTGCACAAGTCTCATTACCGCCCACTTCGTTAGGCAGCTTTTTGTATTCTCCCACATTAAACCAGTCTTTTCGGCTATCGGATGTTCCTGACTTCAGGAGGAAATGTAACTCTTTAATAAATCATTCCGTCAGTTTGGATGTTGCTTTGTCAATGATTAAATCAATACATCGGAAGTGATTGGTAGTTTCTATAATATCATCCACATTTATGCTTTCTTCGGAAGCACCAACGGTATTGGTTTCGAAAATATACCGGGTTTAATCATGGGTTAAGCGGCACAATAATTCCGGGCTGTCCTTTCCGGAATATTCCATTTTTTTGCAAACTCACTTACTGAAATATAGTGCATTGTTATTGATTATATATGCCGATACCGGCAAATATACAACAAATAGTTGTTAGTATTTTGTATTTATTTGCCGGTAACGGCATAGCATTATCGGCTCCATCGGTGTAGTTGGCCCTGACGGGAATTCCCCCGGCTGATTTCCCATCTGCAGGTGCTGCCCCTACCAGCATTGACGAAACTTTGAATCACGGAATCATTTTCTTCAGCCCGTCTATATCAAAATTTTTCACGAAATTGTTGAAGAGCCTTTCGGTAGCTCTGCGGTCTTTGCCGGTTTCATAACGGAATTGTATTTCCATAAAGAGGGGTTCGGTGGACTGGCCGTTGGGGGCGGTAAAACAGGCAGGGTTTAAAACATACAGGGCGGAAAGGTATTCTTCTTCAGCATCATAAAACTTTCCCAGGTTTTCCAGTCGTTTATAGGCATCGTAGGTTCGGTTGTTATTCTCCACCACGGCCGGCTTCTGCAGCCACTCCGGCTTTTGGGTGGCCAGCAGGTCTTTCAGTTTTGCTTTTCTGGCTTCATAAATTTTGGGGTAGGCATTTTTATCCTGCTCCAGCAAAGCCATTTTCTTTTTGGCCCAATCCGCCGTTTCATTCACACACTCCTTCACCATTTTGGCGTGGTTATACAGGAAGTTGGCTTTTTCTATTTCGAGGTATTCCAGCATGTCTTCCAGGTATTGTTTCCTAGTAACGGGAATCAATAACGGTACGCCTGGTTTGGTGATGAGGTAATGCCGGTCTACCCAGGTATATGAATCAGAGCCACGCTTGTCATATTGGCTTCCGCTCATCCAGTTTTCCACATACCCCTCGCCATTAATGATTTTCAGGAAATCTGCGTGCTTGTTTTTATAGTCAGTGGAGCGGTTGGCGAGCATATCCGATTCTGAAATGTACTGCGAAACGTTGCTAGGACTATTTTTTCTGTCGTTTTCAAAACCGGGCCCTTCTTTTGCTTCTACCGGTATCTCGTAACGGATCTGCCCGTTGATGGTAAATTCGCCTGTGCCCCCGGCTTGGGTTCCTGTAGCAATGAAGGGGTTGATGTCTACCCGGAAAACCGTTCTGTATTCATCTACTATTTTAGGTACATGCTCTGTAACATGGCAGACATACTGGTAAACACCCAGCTGATAACCGTACCTTGCGTAAACATGTTTCCCATAATTACTGTTGTCCCATCTTGCAAAGCTTACCCGGGCGGCACATCCCGTAAGCTTAAAATCTTTCCGGCTCGCTTTCTCCAGTTGTT
>Ga0206118_100775_pt1 | contig 11896 bp, 14 predicted proteins | sample 3A20Ametagenome_FD_177999 | JGI IMG/M metagenome (GOLD analysis project Ga0206118, IMG submission 177999) | Enriched microbial communities from leaf-cutter ant dump, University of Wisconsin, Madison, United States - 3A20A | ecosystem: Environmental > Terrestrial > Nest > Insects nest > Nest dump...
GCCGCAGCACGAGCTGGCGCACCACGGCCATCTTGTAGTTGGCGGCATTGTCGACCAGCACATGCCGGATGAGGCCGGGATCGTTGACGATCAGCGTCTTCTCCGTGAAGAAGCTCGTCATGATCCAAGGCAGCGTATAGGAGGGCTCGCCCCACAGTTCCAGCGGATTGCGAAACACGGTGCGGATGATCTCGAGCTTGGAAGGCGGCACCGTACGCGGAACCGGGGCCGGCGGCTCAAAGGGCTCGGGGCGCACATCCATCGTCTTCCTCCTTTCGACCGATGCGGCAAGCGTGCACCGGCAGGAAGGCGGAAGTTAGAGCAGCGAGCGGAGCTCTTCCAGCTTGTCGTTGACCAGCCAGCCGTAATAGTTCTCTTCCGGCCAGGTCGCCCCGCCGGCCGCGCGCCGCGCGGCAAAGGCGGCCGCGCGCGAATCGGGATTGCCGATATTGTAGAGCGTCGCCGTCAGGCCGGGATTCTTGGAGATGTCGACGCCGGCGATCTTCCGGTAGGCGTCGATCGAGCGGCGGATCGCGGCAGCCATGTAGGCGAGCGAGGTATCGGGGTCCATGATCGCCTGGTAGACGCCGGCCGCATCGTTCACGTCGAGCCGGTCATAGCCGGAAATGCGGGCGACGTCGTCGGTCAGCATCAGCGCCGTCAGCGGGTTGATCTGGCCGAGGCCGAAAGTCTGACCGGCATAGAAGGGCTGGAAGAACACCGCGCTGAAGCGGTTGTCCGGGAAGGACGCGCCGCCGACGCTGCGGCCGCGGAACGTCCGGTCCCAGATGCCTTCGCGGCAGGTCCACAGCGCATAGGAACCCTTCTTGCCGGCACAGGCAGCAAATTCCGGCCGGGCGAGGAAATCGCCGATCTTCTCGCCGTCATAACCGAAGCGGAAATTGCCGCTGTAGGATGCCGCCTTCACATAATAGCTCTGCAGCCGGTCGTAGGCGTCGACATTGTAGGTGTGCTCGCCGACGATGGCGCCGACCATGTGGATCGGGTCGATGCCGTACTTGCCGGCGACAGCCTTGATCTTGCCCGTGAGCTGCCGGTCGTTGGCGAGGAGATCGCGCACCTTCTCGTATTTCGCGTCGAAGGAGGTCCTGCCCGCCTTGGTGCGGCGCACGGAAGCGCCGGGGATGGCCGGCTGCTCGGCATTGCGGTTGCCGGCGGGCACCACGTCGACCGCCAGCGCCGCGGTCTGGCTCTGGATCAGGAGGGCGGCTGCAAGGGCAAGCGCAGAAAGGAGCTGTCGCACGGTTCCGGTTCCCGTCTGGTCAAAAGGTCGGCGTTGCGATGCCGGACAATCATGTCGGAATGACGCCGGGCGCGGCAATGGCCTAGGCCGCGCGGCCTTTCCTGTCGAGAGGCGACGCCATCAAAAATCCGGCACCGGCGGCCGCAAAACGGGCCGCCGGTGCGGAAAGGTCACAGGATGTAGCGCGAAAGGTCGGTATTGGCCGCGAGTGCGCCGACATGCTTGCGCACGTAGTCGGCATCGACGACGAGCCTGTTGCCGCCCTTGTCCGGCGCCTCGAAGGAGATTTCGTCGAGCACCCGCTCCATCACCGTCTGGAGACGCCGCGCGCCGATATTCTCGACGCTGGCATTGAGCTGCACGGCGACATCGGCAAGCGCGTCGATGCCGTCTTCCGTGAAGTCGAGCTCGACATTCTCCGTCGCCATCAGCGCCTTGTATTGGCGGATGAGGCTTGCCTCCGTCTCTGTCAGGATGCGGCGGAAGTCCTCCTTCGTCAGCGCGCGCAACTCGACGCGGATCGGCAGGCGGCCCTGAAGCTCCGGCAGGAGGTCCGAGGGCTTGGACACATGGAAGGCGCCCGAGGCGATGAAGAGGATATGGTCCGTCTTGACCGGCCCGTATTTCGTGGCGACCGTGGTGCCCTCGACGAGGGGCAGGAGGTCGCGCTGTACGCCCTCGCGCGAGACGCCCGCGCCCATGCCGCCGTCACGCGCGGCGATCTTGTCGATCTCGTCGATGAAGACGATGCCGTCGTTCTCGGCCGAGCGGATCGCCTCGCGCTGGATCTGCTCGTTGTCGAGCAGCTTGTCGGATTCGTCGTCGATCAGGAGCTTGTAGCTGTCCTTCACGGTCGTCTTCACCTTCTTCGTGCGCCCGCCCATTGCCTTGCCGAACATTTCGGAAAGGTTGAGCACGCCGATATTGCCGCCCGGCATGCCGGGGATCTCGAAGCCGCCGGGCATGCCGCCGGTATCGGCGACGTCGATCTCGATCTCCTTGTCGTCGAGCTCGTTGCCCCGCAGCTTCTTGCGGAACGAATCGCGTGTCGCCGGCGAGGCGGTGGCGCCGACGAGGGCGTCGAGCACCCGTTCCTCGGCATTCATATGGGCCTTCGCCGTCACCTCGGTGCGCTTCTTCTCGCGCACGAGGCCGATGCCGACCTCCACGAGGTCGCGCACGATCTGCTCGACGTCACGGCCGACATAGCCGACCTCGGTGAACTTGGTGGCTTCCACCTTGACGAAGGGCGCGCCGGCAAGTTTCGCGAGGCGCCGCGAGATTTCCGTCTTGCCGACGCCGGTTGGGCCGATCATCAGGATGTTCTTCGGCATCACCTCGTCGCGCAGGTCCGGCTCGAGCTGGTGGCGGCGCCAGCGGTTGCGCAACGCAATGGCGACGGCGCGCTTGGCGTCGTGCTGGCCGATGATGAAGCGGTCGAGTTCGGAGACGATCTCGCGGGGGGAAAAGTTCGACATGGATTTTCCGTTTCTGGCGACGGTCCCGGGCCATGGTCAGCGCCGGGCCGTCCCGTCCTGATTGTTCCTGTCCATCGGCCCGCCCCGAAGGCACGGGCCGGATGGGCTCAGCGGTCGGCGTCCAGCGTCTCCACCACGACATTGTGGTTGGTGTAGACGCAGATGTCGCCGGCGATCTGCATGGCCCGGCGCGCGATCTCCTCGGCCGACTTGTCGGTGTCCATCAGCGCGCGGGCGGCGGCATAGGCATAGTTGCCGCCCGAGCCGATCGCCATCGTGCCGTGCTCCGGCTCCAGAACGTCGCCGTTGCCGGTGAGCGCCAACGTGACGGACTTGTCGGCGACCAGCATCATGGCTTCGAGACGGCGCAGATAGCGGTCGGTCCGCCAGTCCTTGGCAAGCTCGACCGCGGCGCGCATCAGTTGGTCGGGATATTGTTCGAGCTTGGCTTCGAGCCGTTCGAGCAGCGTGAAGGCATCGGCGGTGGCACCGGCAAAGCCGGCGATCACGTCGCCCTTGGCAAGGCGGCGCACCTTGCGCGCATTGCCCTTCATCACCGTCTGGCCGAGGCTCACCTGGCCGTCGCCCGCCATGACCACCTTGCCATCCTTGCGGACGGTGATGATCGTCGTGGCATGCATGGAAGCATAAGGATCGTGTTCGCTCATTCGATAGACCTCTAAGGCCCGTTCGGGCAGGGTGCCGCCGGCGCGGCGGCGTCGTTGGTCCCTATGTAAGCAGCGCCTGCGCAATTGCAAACGGGTGGAACCACTGGTCTTTTCGCAGCGGCCCTGATAAGGAGCGGCGGCAGAATTGCCGGAGAAACCCCAAGGGAAACCGATGAGCCGCACAGCCAGCGTTTCGCGCAAGACGAACGAGACCTCCGTTTCGGTCACCGTCGACATCGACGGCACCGGCACGTCGACGATTTCGACGGGCATCGGCTTCTTCGACCATATGCTCGACCAGCTCTCGCGCCATTCGCTCATCGACATGGAGATCAGGACCGAGGGCGACCTTCATGTCGATGATCATCACTCGGTCGAGGACACCGGCATCGCCATCGGCCAGGCCATCGCGAAAGCCCTCGGCGACCGGCGCGGCATCACGCGCTACGCCTCGCTCGACCTTGCCATGGACGAGACGATGACGCGCGCCGCCGTGGACGTCTCCGGCCGGCCGTTCCTCGTGTGGAACGTCGCGTTCTCGGCGCCGAAGATCGGCACCTTCGACACCGAGCTGGTGCGCGAGTTCTTCAATGCCCTCGCCCAGCATGCCGGCATCACGCTGCATATCCAGAACATCTACGGCGCGAACAACCATCATATCTCGGAGACCTGCTTCAAGGCCGTCGCCCGCGTGCTGCGCACCGCGACCGAGATCGATCCCCGCCAGGCGGGCCGCGTTCCCTCGACGAAGGGTTCGCTGGCCTGAGGCACAGCTGGAGGCCGTCATGGCCACGTTCCTCGTTCTGACACCGCCGGGCGGCAGGCCCGGAGACGAAAGAGCCCGCTTCGTCCGCGACCGTTTTTCCTGGATCGCCTTTCTCCTGCCGGTCCTCTGGCTGCTCTGGCACCGGGCATGGCTTGCCGCCGCGCTCGCCTTCGCCGTCCAGGCACTCGGCCTTGCCGTCGCCGGTCATCCGGCCGTCGGCCTTGCGGGCGCCGGCCTCTGCCTCGCCACCCGACTTCTCGTCGCCCTCGAAGGCCCTTCGATGGTCGTTGCCACCCTCAAGCGCCGCGGCTGGACGGTGGACGCGGTGATTGCCGCCGGGGACCGCGGGACCGCCGAGGAGATTTACGACACGGAAACCCCGGCCGGCGAGGCGGCGACGCGTGACAGCGTTCCCCTGCCGGCATCCGAGACCTCCCCGCGCCGGCACGCTCCCATGCTCGGCCTCGTCGGTTTCAAGGAAGGACGCTAGATGCGCGTTGCAATCATCGACTACGGCTCGGGCAACCTGCGCTCGGCCACTAAGGCCTTCGAGCGCGCCGCCCGCGAGGCGGGCATTCCGGCCGAGATCGACCTCACCGACAAGGCCGAGCGCGTCGCAACCGCCGACCGCATCGTGCTGCCCGGCGTCGGCGCCTATGCCGACTGCCGCCGCGGCCTCGATGCGGTGCCCGGCATGGTGGAGGCGCTGCGCGAGGCGGTCGAGAAGAAGGCCCACCCCTTCCTCGGCATCTGCGTCGGCATGCAGCTCATGTCCTCGCGCGGCCGCGAAAAGGCCACGACCGAAGGCCTCGGCTGGATCAAGGGCGACGTCGTGCTGATGACGCCGGACGATCCGGACCTCAAGATCCCGCAGATCGGCTGGAACACGCTCGACCGCAAGCACGCCCACCCGCTCTTCGACGGTATTCCGGAGACCCTGCACGCCTATTTCGTGCATTCCTACCACCTTGCCGCGGAAAACCCGGAGGATGTGGTCGCGACCGTCGGCTACGGCGGATCGATGACCGCCTTCGTCGCCCGGGAGAACAAGGCCGGCGCGCAGTTCCATCCGGAAAAGAGCCAGACGCTCGGCCTTGCCCTCATCACCAATTTCCTGCGCTGGAAGCCCTAAACTGGAAGACGCCATGATCCTCTTTCCCGCCATCGACCTGAAGGACGGCCAGTGCGTTCGCCTGAAACTCGGCGACATGGACCAGGCCACCGTCTACAATCCCGACCCGGCCGCGCAGGCGAAAGCCTTCGAGGACCAGGGTTTCGAATGGCTGCACGTCGTCGACCTCAACGGCGCCTTTGCGGGGGAAAGCGTCAACGGTGCAGCCGTCGACGCCATCCTCAAGGCGACGAAGAACCCGGTGCAGCTCGGCGGCGGCATCCGCACGCTGGCGCATATCGAAAGCTGGCTTGCCCGCGGCCTTTCCCGCGTCATCCTCGGCACCATCGCCGTGCGCGATCCGGCGCTCGTCATCGAAGCCTGCAAGGCGTTTCCCGGCAAGGTCGCCGTCGGCATCGACGCCAAGGGCGGCAAGGTCGCCGTCGAAGGCTGGGCGGAAGCCTCCGAGCTCGGCGTCATCGAGCTTGCGAAGAAGTTCGAGGGCGCGGGCGTCGCGGCGATCATCTATACCGACATCGACCGCGACGGCATCCTGACCGGCATCAACTGGGCCTCGACGCTGGAACTGGCCGACGCCGTCTCCATCCCCGTCATCGCCTCCGGCGGCCTTGCCTCGATGGACGATATCCGCCGCCTCGTCGCCCCCGACGCCCGCAAGCTGGAAGGTGCCATCTCCGGCCGCGCGCTCTATGACGGGCGCATCGATCCGGCCGAGGCGCTTGCCGTGATCCGTCAAGCACGAGGAGAAGCCGCATGACCCTCAAGGCCCGCGTCATCCCCTGCCTGGATGTCAAGGACGGCCGCGTCGTCAAGGGCGTCAGCTTCGTCAACTTGGTCGATGCCGGCGATCCGGTGGAATCGGCCAAGGCCTACGATGCGGCCGGTGCCGACGAACTCTGCTTCCTCGACATCACCGCCTCCTCCGACAACCGCGACACGATCTTCGACGTGGTGGCGCGCACGGCCGACCATTGCTTCATGCCGCTCACCGTCGGCGGCGGCGTGCGCACGGTCGCCGATATCCGCAAGCTCCTGCTTGCCGGGGCCGACAAGGTGTCGATCAACTCGGCCGCCGTCGCCAACCCGGATTTCGTCGCCGAAGCAGCCGACAAGTTCGGCAACCAGTGCATCGTCGTGTCGATCGATTCGAAGAAGGTTTCGCAGGATGGCGAAGAGGACCGCTGGGAGATCTTCACCCATGGCGGGCGCAAGCCGACCGGCATCGACGCCGTCGCCTTCGCCGAGACGATGGTGGAGCGCGGGGCGGGAGAACTGCTCCTCACCTCCATGGACCGCGACGGCCAGAAGGGCGGCTACGACATCGCGCTGACGCGCACGATTGCCGACCGCGTCTCCGTGCCGGTCATCGCGTCCGGCGGCGTCGGCACGCTCGACCATCTCGTCGAGGGCGTGCGCGACGGCCATGCGACGGCGGTGCTTGCCGCCTCGATCTTCCATTTCGGCACCTATACGGTCGGTGAGGCGAAACGCTACATGGCCGACCACGGCATTGCCATGCGGCTCGACTGAGGAGAGCACGATGACCGATTTCACCCTTGCCGATCTCGAGCGCATCGTCGAGGCCCGCGCGGCGGCCGACCCGTCCGAGAGCTGGACGGCCAAGCTTGTCGCCGCCGGCCAGCCGCGGGCGGCCAAGAAACTCGGCGAAGAAGCCGTCGAGACCGTCATCGCGGCCATCGAGAACGACAGGGCGGCGCTCGCCAGCGAAGCCGCCGACCTCCTTTATCACCTGATGGTCGTATTGAAAATCGGCGGCATCCGGCTACAAGAGGTCCTGGGGGAGCTGGAAAGGCGCACGGGCCAGTCGGGCCTTGCGGAAAAAGCCAGCCGGAAGAGCTGATGATCCAGGCAGCACGCGACAAGGACCAGGCGGATATTCCGGACGACTACGGCAACCGCGACTATTCCCCCTACCGCTTCTTCTCCGCCGAGGAATGGGCGCATTTCCGGGCCGATACGCCGCTGACGCTGACGGCGGACGAGGTGCAGCGCCTGCGCTCCCTCAACGACCCGATCGACCTCGACGAGGTGCGGCGCATCTATCTCTCGCTGTCGCGCCTGCTGTCGGCCCATGTCGAATCCTCGCAGATGCTCTTCGAGCAGCGCAAGCAGTTCCTCAGCCTCTCCGACGAGGCGAAAACCCCCTTCGTGATCGGCATTGCCGGCTCCGTCGCGGTCGGCAAGTCGACCACGGCGCGCGTCCTGATGGAACTCCTGTCGCGCTGGCCCTCCAGCCCGAAGGTCGATCTCGTGACGACCGACGGCTTCCTCTATCCGAATGCCGTGCTCCAGCGCGAGAACATGATGGACCGCAAGGGCTTTCCGGAGAGCTACGACATCGGCTCGCTGCTGCGCTTCCTCTCGGCCATCAAGGCCGGCAAGAAGGACGTCCAGGCGCCGGTCTATTCGCACCTGACCTACGACGTGCTGCCGAACACCTTCCGCACCGTCGACCGGCCGGACATCCTGATCTTCGAGGGCATCAACGTCCTGCAATCGCGAGACCTGCCGGCGGACGGCAAGATCGTGCCGATGGTCTCGGACTTCTTCGATTTCTCGATCTATATCGACGCGGAAGAGACGCTGATCCACACCTGGTATGTCGAGCGTTTCATGCGCCTGCGCGAAACGGCCTTCCAGAACCCGGATTCCTACTTCCATCGCTATTCGACGATCAGCGAGACGGCCGCGCTCGCCATCGCCGAAGGGCTCTGGCACAACATCAACCTGAAGAACCTGCACCGGAACATCCTGCCGACGCGCCCGCGCGCCGACCTGATCCTGCAGAAGGGCCGCAACCACCTCATCGAGACGGTGGGCCTGCGCAAGCTCTAAGCCGGCTATGGATTGACGCGCCGGAGCGTGAGGTTGATGCGCCCGCCGTTCTTCAAAAGCGTCGACGTGCCCGGATAGATCCGGTCGACGCCGTGGAAGACCAGCCGGCTTTCCCCACCGAGGACGAAGACGTCGCCGCTCGAAAGGCGCAAGGACTGCGTCGGGTCGCTGCGGGCAGTGCCGCCGACGCGGAACAGGCACTGGTCGCCAAGCGAGACGGAAACCACGGGCGCGGCGAATTCATTCTCGTCCCGGTCCTGGTGCAGGCCCATCTTCGCGTCGGGATCGTAGAAATTGACGAGGCAGGCTTCCGGCGGCTTCTCATAGCCGGAGACCTCATTCCACAAGGCAAGGAGCGGTTCGGGAATGGCCGGCCAGGGGCGGCCGGTCTCGGGATGCGCCGGCTGGTAGCGGTAGCCGCCATCCTTGTCCGTCACCCAGCCGAGCGGTCCGCAATTGGTCATGCGGACCGACATGGGCTTTCCCGTCCTGGGCATGCGCGGCACGAAGAGCGGCGCCTCGGCCACGACCGCGCGGATCGCAGCGACAAGGGCCTCTTGCGCCGCGCGGTCGAAAAGGTCCGGGAAGTAGCGCAGCCCCGCAGCGAGGCCGCGCCCGGCTTTCGCCATTTATGCTTCCGCCAGATCCGGGATGCGCAGCACCTGGCCGGGGTAGATCTTGTCCGGATGGGAGAGCATCGGCCGGTTGGCGTCGAAGATCACCGTGTGCTTGGCGCCCTTGCCCTTGCCGTATTGCGCTTCCGCGATCTTCCAGAGATTGTCGCCCTTCTTGACCGTGTAGAAGACCGGCTCCTTGGCGGGAGCGGCCGCCACGGCGAGCGCCTCGGTGTCGACCTTGGAAACGCCCAGCGTGTTGCCGACGGCGACGATCGCCTTCTCGAAGACGGTCTGGTCCGCGACGCTGCCCTTCAGGACGACCTTGTCGTCCACGACCTCGACCTGCACCTGATCGGTGCCGAGGCCGTGCGATTCCAGTTCCTTCTTCACCGCCTCGGCATCCGGCGCATCGTCGTCGCCACCGATTCCGAGCTTCTTGCCGGCGTTCTTGATAAAGCTGAAGAGACCCATATCCATCCTCCTGTTTTCTCGACTTAAGCAGACCTTGCGCCTAAAGGAAAGGCACCCTTTCCTCCCATCCATAAACGGCCAAGTTGCGGCAGTCATTCGCCGTTCGGCTTGGCGCGCATGCGCTTGACGTCCGACCGGCCGGATTTCGCCTTGAGCCGGCGTTCGATCGAGCCTCTCGTCGGCTTCGTCTTGCGGCGCGGCGGCGGGGGCGGCTCTGCGGCCTTGAGGATCAGCTCCTTCAGCCGCTCGCGCGCATCCTCGCGGTTGCGCTCCTGGCTGCGGAAGCGGTTCGCCTCGATCATCAGCACGCCGTCCTTGGAGACTTTTCGCCCGGCGAGCTTTTCCGCATTCGCCTTGACGCGCTCGCTCAGCGACGGCGAATTGCGCAGGTCGAAGAAGAGCTGGACCGCAGTGGAGACCTTGTTGACGTTCTGCCCGCCGGGACCGCCCGCCAGCACGAACTGCTCGGTCAGTTCCCAGCCGGCGATCGTGATCGCGCCGCTGACGTAAAGGGGATCGCTGGCCATGGAAAATCCTTTCCCGGCCCGTTCTAGCGGGACGGCCGCCAAACGGGAAGCCGTCCGCCGGAACGAAAAACCCGGCCTCCAGGAGACCGGGTTTCACGTGAATCACGGCCGAAAGCTTTACTCGGCGGCGATCTTCAGGCCGGGCGCGGCATCGCGCACGCCGCCGTCCACATGATCCTCGAACTTCTCGAAGTTCGCGATGAACATGTCGACGAGCTTGCGGGCCTGCCGGTCATAGGCCGCGCCGTTCGCCCAGGTCGAGCGGGGATCGAGGATCTTCGTGTCGACGCCCGGCACCGAGACCGGCACCTGGAAGCCGAAATTATCGTCGCGGCGGAAGAGCGCATCCTTCAGCGAGCCATCGAGGGCGGCGGCAAGCAGGGTGCGCGTCGCCTTGATCGGCATACGGCGGCCCTCGCCGTAGGCGCCGCCCGTCCAGCCGGTGTTGACCAGCCAGCAATCGACGCCGTGCTCGGCGATGAGCTCCTTCAGGAGGTTGCCGTAGACCGTCGGGTGGCGCGGCATGAAGGGTGCGCCGAAGCAGGTCGAGAAGGTGGCTTCCGGCTCGGTCACGCCGCGCTCCGTGCCGGCGACCTTGGCGGTGTAGCCGGAAAGGAAGTGGTACATGGCCTGGTCGGGCGTCAGCTTGGCGATCGGCGGCATCACGCCGAAGGCATCGGCCGTCAGCATGATGATGGTCCTGGGATGCGGCGCGCGGCCGGTCTCGCTGGCATTCGGGATGAAGTGCAGCGGATAGGCGCAGCGCGTGTTCTCCGTCAGCGAACCGTCGTTGAAGTCCGGAACGCCGTTGGCATCGAGCACGACGTTTTCGAGCACGGTGCCGAAACGCTGGGTCGTCGCGTGGATTTCCGGCTCGGCCTCGGCCGAAAGGCGGATCGTCTTGGCGTAGCAGCCGCCCTCGAAGTTGAAGATGCCGTTTTCGCCCCAGCCGTGCTCGTCGTCACCGATCAGCGTGCGCTTGGGATCGGCCGACAGCGTCGTCTTGCCGGTGCCCGACAGGCCGAAGAACACGGCCGCGTCGCCGTCCGGGCCGACATTGGCCGAGCAATGCATCGGCATGACCTTTTCGGCCGGCAGCAGCCAGTTGAGGACGGTGAAGACCGACTTCTTCATCTCGCCGGCATAGTAGGTGCCGGCGATCAGCACGATGCCGCGGGTGAGGTCGCAGGCGATCATCGTCTCGGTGCGCGCGCAGTGGCGGGCCGGATCTGCCTTGAAGGTCGGAAGGTCGATGATCGTCAGCTTCGGCGCGAAGGCCGCAAGGTCCTTCTCTTCCGGGCGGATGAGCAGGTTGCGGATGAACAGCGAATGCCAGGCGAGTTCCGTGATCACGCGGGTCGGCAGGGCATAGTCCGCATCGGCGCCGCCGACGAGGTCCTGCACGAAGAGGTCGCGGCCGGCCGCATGGGCCAGCATGTCGGCGTGGAGCGCGTCGAAATGTTCGCGCGAGAGGGCCTTGTTGTTGTCCCACCAGATGGCGCCCTCGGTGTTTTCGTCGCGAACGACGAACTTGTCCTTGGGCGAGCGGCCGGTGTGCTGGCCGGTCAGCGCGCGAAGGGCGCCGTGGGCGGTTTTGACAGCTTCGCCGCGACCGAGCGCCTCTTCGTAAAGAGCCTCCGCTGCAAAATTGTACCGGACCGTGCCGTCGGTGTGGATGCCCATTTCGGTGAGCCCGAGAGCGGGGTTGCGAACGCCAAGTTCCTGCATGGTCCAGTTTTCCTCCGTGGACGAAGACCCGGTGAAGTTTTGCGGAAGCTAATGCGCAATTGTCGCAAAAACAAGGGAGGAATCAAAATTAGGCAATGATATCAATTAATTAATCGATTTAAATACTTGTCTTACTTTTTTAATCGGTTGAATAATCGATTTAAAAGCGGATCGAAAAGCAGCGCTGAAACGTCTCCCTTTAACTTCGCCACAATTTGTTCCACCTTTATCCCCAGGGAAGGCGCATCATTCCTCCAGGACAGGAACTCGAATCCGAGGTCGGGAAAGGCGCCTATGAATATGGAGACAAGCAGGATGCAGACGATCGCACTCGTAGACGACGACCGGAATATCCTTACATCCGTGTCGATCGCCCTTGAGGCGGAGGG
>Ga0206118_100779_pt1 | contig 11818 bp, 10 predicted proteins | sample 3A20Ametagenome_FD_177999 | JGI IMG/M metagenome (GOLD analysis project Ga0206118, IMG submission 177999) | Enriched microbial communities from leaf-cutter ant dump, University of Wisconsin, Madison, United States - 3A20A | ecosystem: Environmental > Terrestrial > Nest > Insects nest > Nest dump...
GGGGCCCTGCTCGGAGGCGTAGAGCGTGCCGTCAGGCCCGAAGTCGATGCCCTGGGCGTTGCGGTGACCATAGGTGAAGACGTGGCTGCGAACGCCCGCGATCTCGGGGTTGTCTTCGGGGATGGTGCCGTCGAGGTTGAGCCGCAGCGACTTGCCCTGGTAGGCGATCCAGTTGCTCGCCGACACTTCGTCCGCCACCGGCAGGCGCTGGGCCTCGATGGGAATGCACCAGTTGCCGAGCTGGTCCTTACCGCCATCGCCGATCGTATAATATAGCTTGTTATCGGGGCCGAACTTCAGGCGGCCGGAATTGTGGTCATTCTTGCCGGGCATGCCGGCAATCAGGGTCTTCGGATCGGAGAGCGTGCCCGTCGCCTCATCATAGGTCAGCCGGACGATCTTCACCCACAGGTCGTGGTAGGGGCTGTAGGGATCCTTCACCCAGGGGATGCCGCCCAGCGTCTTGTCGACATAGCTGTAGGCGACGTAGACATAGTCGTTGCCGGTGCCCTGCAGCAGGCCGGGGTCGAGCGCCATGCCGAGCAGTCCGTCCTGGCCGCCGGGCGCCGAGACTTCGTCGATCTTGATCGCGACCTGCTTGGTGCCGTCCGCCGGGTTGACCCGGGTGACCTTGCCGCCGGTGCGCTCGGTGACCCAGAGCCAGCCATCGGGCCCCATGGTGATTTCCCACGGGCCTTCGAGGCCGTCGGTCAGCACCTTCTGTTCGAACTGCTTGGTGCCGGCCACGGCGGCGTCGGGTGTGTCCTGCGCGAAGGCCGGCAGGGCGAATGCGGCAAAGGCCAGCATGGCGGCGGCTAGTCTGGTCGCGAGTTTCATGGTGTTCCCTCCAATGGCAGGCAGTCGGTGAACCCCGGGTCTTCCCGTTCGGTTCCCGGTCGTTTCAGTCTCCGGCAGCGGGGTGAAGCGGACCTATCGCCGGCCCGCCTCGATTTGTCTCAAAGGTCGTGCTTCCAGCCGAGGATACGCTCGGCCTTCGACGAGTTGAAGAAGGCCTTGCGGCCCGAGAGGTCGCCCTTGATCGGTATGCCGGGGAACAACCTCGCCGCAACCTCGAGGCTCGGAATGTCCGCCGTGGTATCGGGCGCCACGATGTAGAAGGCCTCGTGGCCCTTGAACCTGCCTTCGAGGCTCAGCAGGCAGGCGCGCGCCGCGGAGTCGAAGCGGGTATAGGCGAAGAGGTGCTTCTTGGGATGCTCGCTGTCGAGGGTGAAGTTCTTGGCCGCCAGCGCCCGCTCCGGCACCACCCAGTGGAAGCGCATCGAGGCGATCGAGATGTCGGCCCAGCGGCGGGCGAAGGCGTCGGCCTGGGCCTCGCAGATCCATTTCGAGAGCGAGTAGGGCTCCTCGGAATAGTTCGGGTGCTCCTCGTCGATCGGCAGGTAGTCGTAATGCGGATCGCGGCTGTAGGAGTGACCGATGGCGTTGACGCTCGAGGCCTGGCAGATGCGCATGATGCCGTTCTCCACGGCGGCCTGCAGGGCATTGTAGCTGCCCACGACGTTGTTGTTGTGCACGACGTGGTCGGGATGGCGGCCGGGCGAGGGGATGGCCGCCATATGGATCACCGCGTCGCAGCCGGCAAAGGCGGCGACGAGCTTGTCGTATTCGTCCATGTCGGCCTGGATGAAATGCAGGCCCCTGGTCTCTTCGGTTTCGGGTGCCGCGACGCGGTCGATGCAGACGAGTTCGTGACCCTGGGCCTGCGCCTCCCTGATGATGGCGCGGCCGACGCCGCCGGACGAGCCGGTGAGGGCGATCTTCATGTCATAACACCTTATTTCGCGTAGACGGCTTCGTGCAGGCCGCGGATATAGCCGATGGCGTAGAGGCGGCCGAACGCCGAGTAACCGGCATTCTCGTTGCTGTCGCCCTCGACCGTCGGCACATGGTCGGGCCGCAACACGCCGTCGAAATCGATATCGCGATAGGCCTTCATGGTCGCCAGCATGTCGGTCTTGCCGGCATCGTGCCAGGTTTCGTGGAAATCGGTCGGCACGCCCTCGACATCGCGGAAATGCACGAAGCTGATCTTCTTGCCGAAGCCTCGGATCACCTTGGGCAGGTCATCGGTCATCAGGGTGAAATTACCCTGGCAGAGCGTGATGGTGTTGTAGTCCGACGGGATCAACTCGACGAGGCGCTGGTAGTTGGGGACCGTCCGCATGATGCGCGACACGCCCTTGATCGGGGTGATCGGCGGATCGTCGGGATGCATGGAAAGCTTCACCCCGGCCTTTTCGGCGACGGGGAGGACGCGGCGCAGGAAATATTCCAGCGTCTCCCAGAGCTTCTCCTCCGAAATGGGTGGGTTGGAAGTGATGTCGTCGGGCACGTCGTTGACGTTGAAGGCGGTCACCACCGAGCCGCCGCGGCTGGGCGTCGCCATGTTGGTGCGCACCCAGTTGAAGTCGGTCATCCACTCGTAGCACCAGACGGGAATGCCGAGCTTGCCCATGTTGGTGAGCAGTTCGCAGACGACGTCGATCTCCTCGTCACGCCCTTCGAGGCCGCGCTTGGCCTTGTTGAGCGGCGGCCGGGACTCGATGACGCGGATATCGAAGCCGCCCTCGGTGTAACGATCCTTCATCCGCTGCAGCGCGCTCAGCGAACTGACGCGCTCGTTGGCCTGCAGCATGTCGAAGGGCAGGCCCGCCACGGCGAGGTCGACGCCGGCCTGCCTGGCCAGCTTCCAGACCGAGTTGGGAGTCGGGGGGACGAATTCGGCGATTTCCAGCATTTTGTGATCTTGCAGTTGAGGCGGGGCGGGAGGCCGTCGCGGAAAAAATCTGCGGCGCATCCAGGGGACGCGCCGCGGTCGAAGGCAGTTCGATGGGCTACGCGATCTCGCGCGGCTTGAGCGGCTCGCCCCACTTCTTGTTGAGGTCGGGCCAGGGGATCGAGTCGACCAGCAGCCGCGTATAGTTGTGCTGCGGGTTGCGGATCACGCTCTCGACGTCGCCGCTCTCCACCACGTCGCCCTTGTAGAGCACCACGATGTTGTCGGCGACGTGGTAGGCCGTCGTCAGGTCGTGGGTGATGTAGATGATGGTGACGCCGTGGTCGCGGTGCAGGTTGCGCAGCGATTCGAGGATGTTGGCGCGCAGGCTCGCGTCCACCATCGAGACGGGCTCGTCGGCGATCAGCAGGCGCGGTTTCAGCAGCAGGGCGCGGGCCACGTTGATGCGCTGGCGCTGGCCGCCCGAGAGCTGGTGCGGGAAGCGACCGAGCACGTCTTCGGGGCGCAGGCCCACCGCGGTCAGCGCCTCGTCCATCTTGTTGCGCGCATCGCGGCCCGATTTAGCCAGCTTGAACTGCCGGATCGGCACGGTCAGCAGGTGGTCGACGGTGTAGAACGGGTTGAACACCGCGAAGGGGTCCTGGAACACCGCCTGCACTTCGTGCCGGTAGGCCAGCTTGTCCTTGCCTTCGAGGCTCTGGATGTTCTTGCCGCGATAGATGATCTCGCCGGTCGTCGGGGTGATGAAACCCAGCAGCAGCATGGCGAGCGTGGTCTTGCCCGAGCCGGACTCGCCGGCGACGGTGAGGATGGACGGGTTATCCTCGGGCAGGGTCAGCGAGTATTCCTTGAGCGCGACAGTCGCCTTCGAGCTCAGCAGGCCGCGCTGATAGACCTTCGAGACATTGCGGATCTCGAGCAGGTTCTTACTCATTTTGCGCCCTCATGGACGTGGCCTTCTTCGGAATAGAGGTGGCAGGTCACCATGCGGCCGCCCGGCAGGATCACCGGCTCGGGCCGCACATTGCTCTGCAGTTCGCCCTTGCCGTGCGGGCAGCGCGGATGGAAGGCGCAACCCTTGGGTAGGCGCAGCAGCGACGGAGCGAGACCCGGGATGCCCTGGAACACGCCCTTGTTGTCGAGGTTGGGCAGCGAACTGATCAGCGCCTGGCTGTAGGGGTGCTTGGGGTCGGTGAACATCTCGCGCACGGTGGCGAGTTCGACGAGGCGACCGGCATACATCACCGCAACCTTGTCCACCGCCTGCGCCATCAGGCCCATGTCATGGCCGATGAGGATGACGGCGGCGTTGATCTCCGATTGCACCCGGTTGATGGTTTCCATCACCTGGCGCTGCGTCACCACGTCGAGGGCCGAGGTCGGCTCGTCGGCGATGATGACATTGGGCTGCAGCAGGATGCCGATGGCGATGCAGACGCGCTGCTTCATGCCGCCCGAGAGTTCGTGCGGATACATGCGCGCGACGCCTGGATCGAGGTCCACCGAGCGCAGCGCCTTGGCGATGCGATCCTCGACGGTCGACCTGGCCTCACCCTTGATGTGCGAGCGGATGGCATCGCTCATCTGGGCGCCGATGCGCATCACCGGATTGAGCGAGTTCATCGCGCCCTGCGGGATGTAGGCGATCTTGTTGAGCCGGGCCCGGCGCATGCCGAGCTCGTCGAGCGCCATCAGGTCGGTGCCGCCGACGATGACCTTGCCGCCTTCGATGCGGCCCGGCGGCTTGATCATGCGCATCATGGCGAGCGCCATGGTGGACTTGCCCGAGCCGGATTCGCCGACCATGCCGAGCTTTTCGCCGGAGTTCAGGGTGAAGCCGACATTGTCGAGCGCCTTGGCGCGGCCGAGGTCGGTGTAGTAGGTGACCTCGAGCCCTTCGACCCGCAGCACCGGCTCGGTGACATTGGCGTTGGCGCTGCCTGGCTTCTTGGCGCGGGCGGGGGTGGTATCAATAGTCATTCAGTACGCCTCACGCGCGGATTGGCCAGTTCGTCGAGGCCCATGTTGACGAGGGCGAGTGCCCCGAGGATGAGGATCATGGCAAAGGACGGGATCAGCGGCCACCACCACCAGCCATTGAAGAAGGCGCCCTGGTTCTGGGCGGCCCAGATCAGGTTGCCGAGCAGCGGCTCGCGCAGCGGGCCGAGGCCGAGCACCGCGAGGTAGAACGAGGCGAACACGGCGCCGAACACCTGGCCGACGAACGACGCGGCGATGAAGGGCAGGAGGTTGGGCAGGATTTCCTTGAAGATGATGCCCATGTCCGAGACGCCCGAAAGCTTGGCGACCGACACGAACTGCCGCTCCTTCATGGTCATCACCTGGGCGCGCACCACGAGGGTTGGACCCATCCAGGCAAGCATGGCGACGATCACCGACATGGTCAGGATGGTGACGTCGCGCTTGTCGAGCGAGCCGGCCACCACGACCTGGATCAGCAGCACCGGAATAGGGGTGAGGATCTGGCAGACGGTGCGGATGGTGGCGTCGATCCAGCCGCCGAAATAGGCGGAGGTGAAGCCGAGCAGCACGCCGATGGCAGTGCCGATGCCGCCGGCGAGCAGGCCGATCAGCGCGGTCTGCCACATGCCGATCACCATGGCGACCAGCAGGTTGCGGCCGAAGAAATCGGTGCCGAAGGGGTATTTCAGGCTCGGCGGCTGCTTCAGGGCCGCCGAGAGCGGGTAGGCATGCTTGGGATTGACGACGAAGAGCCCGATCACGGTGAACAGGGTCAGCGCGACCAGGATCAGCACGCCGATGGCGAGGCCCTTGTTGCGCCGCAGGTAACGGAAAAACAGCGTCAGGTTGGAGGGCTGGCGAACGATATCGGGCGCAGCGCTTTCGGAAATAGTGGTCATGGGGCTCTCCTTAGCTGTCCCGAATGCGGGGATCGAGGAGCGGGTAGACGAACTCCAGGATCAGCATCAGCAGGGCGATGGCGAGGGTGATGAAGATCACGATGCCGTAGATAACGGGGAAATCGTTGGCGCGGATGGCGAGGTTCAGTGCCGTCCCGATGCCGGGCAGGCCGAACAGGCCTTCTACCACGACCGCCGACGTCACGACGGTGCCGAGCGCCAGCGCAAAGCCGGTCACCTGGGGCAGCAACGCGTTGCGCAGGTAGTAGTCGCGGAAGATGGTAAGGCCGGAAAGGCCCTTGTGCTCGGCGTAGTTGACGTAGTCCTCGCCTTGGATGGTGACGCCCATGCCGCGCATCGACAGCACCCAGCCACCGACCGAGCCGAGGATGAGGGAGAGTGCGGGCAGGATCTGGTGCTGCATCAGGTCGAAGAAGAACGTCCAGTTCCAGCCCGGAACGAGGCCGGGCGAGTAGGCGCCGCCGAGCGGCAGCCACTGGAGGCGGAAGCCGATGAAGAAAACCAGCAGGATGCCCATGATGACGGGCGGCACGCCGGTGAGTAGGATGAAGGGCGTCGCGATGCCGCGCAGCCATGCCGGCGCCTTGGGCCAGGCCGAGATGGCGCCCAGGATCGTGCCGATGACGAAGCTCAGGACAGTGGTGACCACCAGCAGCCCGATGGTCCAGGGCAGGGACTGCGCGATCACCTCGGTCACCGTCGTCGGGTACTTGGACAGCGAGTAGCCGAAATCGAGGTGGATGATGTTGTTGAGGTACTGCCAGTACTGATCGAGCAGCGGCTTATCGAGGCCGAACTGCTGGTTCATGGAGGCAATGAGCTTTTCGATATCGCCGGGTGAGAAGCCGCCGGTGCGGGCGAGTTCGCCGAAGCGCTCGCGAATGGCGTTACGGGTCGAAAGTCGCGGGACGAAGAAGACGATCGTCGAGGCGGCCCAGACCACCAGGACGAAAAAGAGCAGGCGTTTGGCGATGACTCTGAAGTTCAATTTGGAATTCCCGATTGGCCGTGGCCCCAAAAGGCTCGCGACCTTTCGTCAGGTCGGCGAGGAGGGCGCGCGCCGTGACGCGCGCCCCGTTTTGGATTACTGCGCGCCCGAGGGCTGCAGGCCGGTGATGACGAGCATACCGGTATGGGCCCAGAAGGCGCCGTTCTCGCCCTGTGCCTGGTTGGTCGAAGACGGCCAGTTCTTCCAGTAGTGGTTGTTGTACGCAATGCGGTGCAGCCACTGGATGATCGGCACGTCGATCGTGTCGCGCCAGTAGATGCCGAGAGCCTTCGCAGCGCCTTCCTGGAACTTCGGATCGTCCGAGGAGAGCGACTGGATGCCGTCGAGCAGCGCGTCGTATTCCGGGTTCTTGTAACGCGAGAACCGGTTGTTGCCCGCCGACGAACCGATGGCCTGCGAGTACTTGCCATGGAACAGGTTGAGGGCTTCGAACGGGTCGAACAGCGACGCACCGTGGCCGAACAGGTAGAAGCCGGCCTTGCCGTCCACCATGTTCTGGTAGGCGTCGGTACCGAAGTTCACGTTGGAGTCGAAACCAGCCTGGCGGAGCATTTCAGCCAGAACCGGCGCGATGTCGCCGTGGATCGATTCGAAAGCCTGGATGGTGGCGTCGAACGTGTGACCGTCCTTCTCCCACAGGCCGTCGCCGTTCTTGGTCCAGCCAGCGCCTTCCATCAGCTTGGCCGACTCGTCGAGGTCGTACTTGCCGGGCTCGTACTTTGCCTGCTCGGCCTTGACGGCGTCGGAGTCAGCGAAAGCCTGGAGGTTCGGGTAGAGCGGGAACGGATAGATCGTCGCGATCTTGGCGCCCTCGTAGAGGAGCTCGTTGATCGCATCGCGGTCGATGGCGAGGCTGACGGCCTTGCGGACGTTCGGATCGCTGTAGGGCTCGAGCGCGTCGTTCATCCACAGCGAGTTCGGCCACCAGTCGAGGTAACCGTACGGCGACTCGGTGCCAGTCCAGGACTGGATTTCCGGGTTCTGCTGCAGGATGTTCTGGATGATCTGGGCGCGCATGTCGACGGCCGAGTCGAACTCGTTGTTCACGAGACGCTGGGCAACGGTGTCGATCGGCTGATTGAGGATGTTCACAATCACGACGCGCTTGACCGCCGGCTCGGTGACGCGGCCGGCCGCGACGGCCCACCAGTCGGGACGGAGGTCGAAGATCTTCTGGTTGACGTTCCAGGCCTTGATGTCGAACGGACCCGAATGCGGGATCTCGTCGCGGCCCGGAGCCTTGGTCGGGTCGGCCTGGGCCGACAGGTAGGCGGCGTTGACGATCGGAATACCGGTATCGAACTTCTCGGTCAGCACTTCGAACTTGAAGCGCGGAGCCGGAGCCTTGAACTTCACTTCGACGGTCAGGTCGTCCTTGGCCGTCACGCTGTCCACCTGGTCGGCGAACTGCACGTGGTAGGGCAGGGTCTCGTACTTGATCTGGCCTTCGAAGGTGTAGACGACGTCCTTGGAGGTGACGGGGGTGCCGTCAGACCACTTGGCGTCCTTGTTCAGCTTGATCTCGAGGCCGGTGAACGTGTCGTCCGTGTACTCCATCGAGTCGGCAAGCCACGGAATGTACTCGTTCTTGTAGATGCCGAAGTACATCAGCGGCTCCCACATCAGGTTGTTGCCTTCCTGATGGGTGTAGCCCGGGAGCACCCAGGGGTTGGTCGTGCCGATGGACGAACCACCGGAAACGCCCCAGCCCAGCTGGACGGTCGCGTTGCGCGGCACTTCCGCCAAAGGCGTGGCCGGCACGATGTCGGTGGCAGCCACCGCATCCTGCGCGTAGCCGACCGCCGGCGCCGCAAAGGCCGCGACCGCCACGAGGGCGGCTGCAGCCAGTTTCAGATTCTTCATCAGACATATCCTCCCATGTCACATGGATAGTTCGTGCTGCCGGTGCGGCGGGAGGGGAGGTTCATCCCTGGCCCCCAATCGTCAGGCGACAAGCCCGCCGCATCGTCATCACTGCCGAAAAGGGATCGCTCGCGGCGCCGCCCTTCCCTCACAGGCTCTCGCCCGTGTCCTCCGTCGGCCGGTCACTCCGGCCGCCCTTGTTCCATCGCCCCCGGGACCTCTGCAAGCGCGCCGCCGATGCGTCCCCCGGCGATCCTGCCAGACCGTTCCATCGCCCGTCTGCTGCGGTCGATTCACGGTCCAGCTGCTTGAAAATCCTCGGCAAAAATCCGTGCAAAGACCCGCCCTGCGGGCCTCGGCCATTTCCTCCAAACCGGCCACTCCTCCCAGAGCGGTCTGTTTTTCCCTTGTTTCTCCAACGCTTGCACGGGCTTTGAGCGGAGTCAACGACCGACCGTACACTAACTATATCGTTTTCGTACATTCTTTGGCTTGGCTCATGACATGACGGGCAGGGGCTTTCAAGGCGCCTGCGAACATGCTGATCTCGCGCGCCCACAAGCCGGCTCGTGATCGGCGCGGCGCAAACAGGGAGGGTGCGGTATGGCCACCAGTGATTTCTACGAAGTGCTCGACCCGCGGTTCGGGCGGCTGTTCAACGGCAACGCCCAGGTCGAGAAGCTGTGGACCGGTTGCCGCTGGGCCGAGGGTCCGGCCTATTTTGCCGCAGGGCAGTATCTCGTCTGGTCGGACATCCCGAACGACCGGATGCTGCGCTACGACGAGACCGACGGCTCGGTCGGCGTCTTCCGCCATCCGGCCGGCAACACCAATGGTCATACCGTCGACCGGCAGGGGCGGCTGGTGTCGTGCGAGCATGGCGGGCGTCGCGTCAGCCGCACCGAGATCGATGGTACGGTGGTGACGATCGTCGACAGCTACCAGGGCAAGCGACTCAATTCGCCCAACGACGTGGTGGTGAAGTCCGACGATTCGATCTGGTTCACCGACCCCAGCTATGGCATCGATTCCGACTACGAAGGCAACAAGGCCGAGAGCGAGATCGGAGCCTGCTACGTCTACCGCATCGATCCGGCGACGAAGGCCGTCACGGCGGTGATAACCGACATGGTGCGTCCGAACGGCCTTGCCTTCTCGCGCGACGAGAAGCAGCTCTACGTCGCCGACACCGGTGCGACCCATGGTGCGGCTCATGCCCGGCACATCCGGGTGTTCGATGTGGGTGCCGACGGCACGCTGAGCGGCGGCCGCGAGTTCGCGGTCTGCACCGCCGGCCTGTTCGACGGCTTCCGTCTCGACAGCGACGGACGCATCTGGACCAGCGCGGCGGACGGGGTGCACTGCTACGATCCCGACGGTACGCTGATCGGCAAGGTGAAAGTGCCCGAAGTGGTAGCCAATGTCTGCTTCGGTGGGCCCAAGCGGAACATCCTCTACATCTGCGGTACCACCTCGCTCTATTCGGTGCGGCTGATGGTCAGCGGGCACCGCACGTACTGAGCAGGGCCAGTCATCGGGCGGCGGCTGGTTCAACCACGCCGCCCGGGATGACAGCCAAAAACGTCAATCAAATCAAAGACCCGAAAACTTATCCCCGCTCTCCGCACCCCATGCGACACTCTCCTCGTCCGCTGCACCGAAGCGAGATCATGACGAGTGGTTGGTGCAGTGGAGGTCGGGTGGTGCGGGGTCGCTCGCATCAGGCCCAAGTCTGTGCCGGAACGGCAGGCTCCTCGTTTCTGGAGCAAGCCGCGTCGTTGCCAGTGCCCAATGGCTGGGGGACACTTGCGCCCGGCCAACCGGTCAGGTCCGACCGGAGGGTGCGACGGCGTCGGGTCTATCCCGGGACTCGTGCAGGCGAAGCCCAAAATCCCGATCGGCCGGCGAGGCGCGAGCCTCATTACAACTGCGGACTACCCGCGCGAGGATCAAGCCTCGCCGGCCCCGCTTCACTGCCTCCAAACGAGGCAGGGTTCTTTGAACAACCCGAGGCCACATGGCCGACGGGGACGCCGGCTCGTCCGGGCGCCTACGTCTTCCGCTTCCTCGCAGCCACCCGCGCGGCGTTTTCGGCGATGCGCGCCGCGATCAGGTCGGCTACCAGTTCGCGCGGCAATGGCTTGCCGGGCGTGAACCGCACGGTGCCGGGCGAAGTGTCGAGATCCTTGAGTCGGTCGGCGAACACGGCACTCACCGCCGGGCTCTGCACATAGAAGGCGCAATGCTTCTTCGCCGCCCCGAACGACACCAGCGGCTTGCCGCCGAGCTTGAACGCCGGCACGCCATAGTTGAGCGACTCCTCGGCTTCCGGCGCCGCGGCAATGATCCACTGCCGGAGTTCCAGCAGCGCCGCCCGCTGCTCCCCCGGCAGGGCATCGAGGTATTTTGCCGTGCCGTCCGGCATCTGTTCGACCAACTCATCCTCCAGGTTCAAGCGTTCCGAGATAGGCCCGCCACGGATCGGAAGCGCGAAAACTCCAGCCCTCGGGCGCCGCGCCACGCCCATCGGGCAGCGACCGCAGCCTTGCCACCACCAGCAGCGCATCGCGCCCCTTCACGCCGACGCGGTGGCGACGGTACGCCTCGCACAGTTCGGCCGGCAGTCCGGCGCGCTCCACCATGGCCTCGACCGTGCGGTCGGCGAAATAGAGCTGGCGCGCCGCCTCGAGCCAGGCCCAGGCCTGTTCGCCGGTAATCTGCCCGCGATCCAGCAGATTGGCCACGCTCGCCTCGACATCGACCAGCGGCTCGCTCAGCGGCATGAAGTCCATCTCGCCGGGGGCATGGGCGAGGCACACATCGGCATCCTCGTAGCGCGCGCCACTGGCATAGGCATTGGCGATCTCGCCGACCGGCTCCATGCCGAAGCTCACGCACTCGGCCGCCCGCAACGCGCCGAGCGAAGCGCCGCCCAGCACGTGTATCCCCTCGCTCAGCGCAAACAGGATTTCCTTGTGCCATACCGACGGCACGAAGCCGAAGACACCGTCGATCAGCCCGATCGCATCGGCGCCGTCACATACCGCGCGGTGGATATCGCCCTGTCGCGCCGGCGGCCGCAGGTCGAGCCCCGCAGCATCGAACGCCTGACCGAACAGCGAGGGGCCGGCGAACAGGACCTTCACAGCACACCCAGCATGGCCGATGCCGCCCGCGCACCGGGCCGCCAGTGCCGGTTGGTCAACCGATCCTCGAGCCCCGGGACAAAGGCTTTCACCACCTCGATGCCCAGTCGTTCGCTACCCAGCCGTACGGAAACGATAC
>Ga0206118_100781_pt1 | contig 11774 bp, 11 predicted proteins | sample 3A20Ametagenome_FD_177999 | JGI IMG/M metagenome (GOLD analysis project Ga0206118, IMG submission 177999) | Enriched microbial communities from leaf-cutter ant dump, University of Wisconsin, Madison, United States - 3A20A | ecosystem: Environmental > Terrestrial > Nest > Insects nest > Nest dump...
TACAGATCCACGCTCGCGCCGTAATCGTTGGCGCCGGTGCCCAGGCCCTTGTCGGCGTCGGCGGTGGCGAACTTGGCGTTGACGCCGATGTCGATGCCGGCGCTGCGGCCGAGCGGCTGCGACCAGGTCAGCGCGGTGCTGACGTCGCCGATACCGGAGGCGCTGCCGCGGGCGGTGCCGTCGTTGCCGGGCGCTGATGGCGGCGCGCCGAGCAGCGGCAGGCGGCCACGGCCGAGCGGGTTGCGGTTGTCCACGCCGCCGACGCCGGGCACCACGTCCGGGTCGCCGGCCACATGCAGCCACGGCACGCTGGCGCGCGCGCTGAAGCGGCCGTGGGTCCAGGTTGCGGTGAGCGGCACGGCGAGGACGGTGGTGCGGGTATCGCTGCCATAGCGGCCGCTGCTGTAGTCGATGCCGCTGCCGAGGGTGACGCCGTCGCGGGCCTGTGCGGCGCCGCAGGCCGCCACCAGCAGGGCGGCAGGAACGATGCGGGAGATCATGGGAAAGGCTTCCGGAAGGAGGGCCGGGCGCTTCCCTGCGGCCCGGCCCCGGGGAACGGGAACGGGGCTTCAGCGGCCCAGCAGCGGGCGCACCAGCGGCAGGTTCGGCCGCGCGTCCACGCCGACGCGGCCGCGCATGTCCAGCGCCGGGCGCGCGTCGCGGGCCGAGGCGCCACCCGTGGCATCGACGCCGATGGCGGCGCTGCCGTGGCCGGTGCGGGCACTCACGCCCAGCCGGCCCGACGCGGCGGCTTCCGGGTTCACCCGCGACACCACCGCGCCGGCCAGTTCGCCCGCGGCCTGCCCGGCCTGCGCGCCGGCGCCCTGCGCGGTGGAAACCGCGTCGCCCAGGGTGTAGCCGAGCCGCTGCGCGACCTGGCCCCAGCCCAGCCCGTCGGCATGCAGGCCAAGCACGGTATCGACCGCGGCATCGAGGTTGGCGGCGTTGCCGTCGGCCACCAGCTGCGAGGCCAGGGCCAGGGTGTTGTCGATCGCGCCGTAGCTCATCGCGGCCTGGCCATCGACGCCCTGGTGCAGGGCGCCGACCAGGCCGGCGGCGGCCTGGGCCGAGCCGGCGGCCTCGGCGTAGCGCTGGGCCAGCCGGTCCGCGGCGGCGTCGAGCGGGGCGTTGGCCTGCGCGGCGGCGACGGCGGAGGTCGCGGCCTGGGCGGTGGCGGACGCGCCCTTCTGCGCGGTGGCGGTGGCGTGGCCGGCCTGCAGCGCGCCCTGCGCGGCGGCGCGGGCGTTGCCGTTGGCCGTGGCGGTCTGCGCCTGCGCGGTGGTGGCGAACAGGCTGGTGGCGAGGATGGCGCTGAACAGCAGGGAGGTCTTCATGGGGTCGTCTCCTTCGAGTCGCGGCCAATCCGCGACGCTCGAGAGGGGATACGAACCGGGGGAGCGCTTTCTTCCCGTCCGCGACGGGAGAACTCAGTGTTCGTTCATTCTTCGATGACGCCCAGCCCGAGGCTGTCATCGCGCGTGCCCTCGTCACCCCGGTGCGCCGAGCGCGCCAGTGCCTGCAGCACGCGCTCGCCGTTGCCTGCCCGGGGGGCGCCGACCTGCAGCGCGGCGCGGTGCGCCACCAGCGGCGCGGCGAAGGAAGTGCCGCGCACGGCCGCCCAGCCACCGCCCACGCGCGCCGCGCGCAGGCCGCTGCCCAGCGCGGCGAAGTCCACCTGCGGGCCGCGCCCGGCTTCGGGCAGGACGCGGCCGCGGCGGTCCACCGCGCTCACGCCGATCACGCCGGGGTAGGCGGCCGGATACAGCGGCGGCGCCGCCGGGCCGTCGTTGCCGACCGCGGCGACCAGCACGAAGCCGCGCTGGACCAGCGCCTGGGTGGCCTGGCGCAGCAGGGCGTTGTCCGGACCGACCAGGCTGACGTTGATCACCGGCACCTGCTCGCGCGCCATCCATGCCAGCGCCTGCACCAGCGCGCTGGAGGCGCCGCCCACCGGCTGCCCGCACCAGATGTCGGCTGCGTACAGGCTGCCACCGCTGGCCTGCGCGCCACTGCCGCCCAGCAGCAGCGAGGCCACCGCGGTGCCGTGCGCGTCGGGCACGCGCCGGCCGTCGCAGCCCCAGGCGTGGGTGGTGGCGCTGGCCAGCGCCGGATGCGCCGCGTCCACGCCGCCATCGACCAGGCCGACCCGCAGCGCCTGCGCGGTGGCCGGCATGCTCGGCGTGGTGGCGGCGGACGCGGGCGCGCCGCCGCTGCGCAGGTAGACGTGGTCGAATTCGTAGCTGCCGGCTGGATCGAGCTGGCGCAGCCGCGCCAGCGCGGCGCGCGGGTCCAGCGCGGGCGGGACGCGCAGCACCACCAGTTCCATGCCCAGTTCTTCGAGCGGGCGCGTTTCGGCGATTACGAAACCGGCCGCGGCGATGCGGGCCAGCGCCTCGGGCGAGGGCGACAGCGCCACCACCTGCTGCTTCATCACCAGCGCGCTGGCGGCATCCACGTCGAGCAGGCGCGGGTGGCGCCGCAGCAGGCGGCGGCTTTCCCGTACATGGTCGAGCACGGGCCGGGCCAGGTCGTCGGCCACCGGCCCGAGCGCGTCGCGCACGCCGCGCGCGGCCTGGCCGGGCAGCCGCAGCAGCGGGTCGGTCGCCGCGGGCAGGCCGCGCCCCAGTTGCCCCAGCCCTTGCTGCGCAGACGCGGGCGCGGCCAGCAGCGCGGCACAGGCCAGGGCCAGCAGTGAGCGGAAGGGAAAACGCATGCCTGGGTCCGGGGTCGCGGAAGCGCGCAGCTTAAGCGCGCGCCGGGCCGTATCATCTGAATTCGCAGTGAATGCAAGAATCGGCCTCTTCAATGGAAGAAACCGGCCTTCCGGGACGTATGACGCCATGAACCTGACGATGGAACCGGCGATGCGCGAACGCCTGTGCGACCTGCTGCCACGGCTGCGCCGCTTCGCGCGCGGCCTGGCCGGCAATGCGCACGATGCCGACGACGTGGTGCAGACGGCGCTGGAGCGCGCGCTGGCGCGCGCCGACCAGTTCCGCGAGGGCCAGGAACACGGCCTGGAGGCCTGGATATTCGGCATCGTGCGCAACGTGTGGCTGGACGAGCTGCGCGCGCGCCAGCGGCGCGGGCGGGTGATGGCGCCGGCGGAGCTGGGCGAGAACGTCGGCCAGTCGCCCTTCGACGGCCAGGACCAGGCCCTGTCGGTGGAAGCGGCGATGGCGCGGCTGCCGGAAGAACAGCGCGCCGCGGTGATGCTGGTGCTGGTGGAAGGGCTGGCCTACCGCGAAGCCGCCGCCGCGCTGGAGGTGCCCATCGGCACGCTGACCAGCCGGTTGGCGCGGGCGCGGGCGGCCTTGCAGCAGTTTCTGGGAGAAGACCTATGACGAACATGAGCGAGGAACGGCTGCTGGCCTGGCTGGACGGCGAACTCGATGCCGCCGACGCGGCGGAGGTCGCACGCGCGGTCGCCGCCGATCCGGCGCTGGCCGAACGCGCGCGTCGCGAACGTGCGCTGCGTGCGCGCCTGCGTGGCACCTTCGCGCCGGTGGCCGACGAAGCGCCGCCGCAGCGGCTGCTGGAGGTGCTGGGCATGGCGCAGGAACCCGGCCCCGGGCCAGAGGACACGGTGGTGCCGTTGCGCGCGCGCGCTACGGCGACACCGGCGCGGCGCTGGCGCTGGCCGGAATGGACCGCGCTGGCCGCCTCGCTGCTGCTGGGCGTGCTGTTCGGCGCGCAGTTCGCGCGCCCGCAGGGGCCGGTGCGCATGCAGGACGGCGCGCTGGTGGCGGGCACCGGCCTGGCCCGGGTGCTGGACACCCAACTGGCTGCCGACGCGCGGCCCGGCGCCGCGCTGGCGGCCGGCATGAGTTTCCGCGACGGCGAAGGCCGCTATTGCCGCACCTTCCTGGCGCGCGGCGAACAGGCGCTGGGCGGCCTGGCCTGCCACGGCGGCGGGCGCTGGAACGTGGTGGCGCTGGGCGAGGCGGAAAACCGTCAGGGCGAACTGCGCCAGGCGGCCAGCGGCCTGCCCGCCTCGGTGCTGGCCGAGGTGGACGCGCGCCAGGTGCAGATGCTCGACGCCGCCGCCGAGCGCGCTGCCCGCGACGCCGGCTGGCGCTGAGCCGGCACGCCCGGCACCGTGGCGCGCCGGCGGGGCGGGTATCATGCCGCCCTGTTTTCGCCCGAGCCGCCCCATGCACACCCCTGCCGCCGCACCCAAGGTGCCGGCGATCACCTCCCGCCGCCTGGCCCTGCTGCTCGCCGGCCTGGCGATGTTCGGGCCGTTCTCCATCGACACCATCTTCCCGGCCTTCCCGCAGCTGGCGCAGCGGCTGGCGGTGGACGAAGTGGCGGTGCAGCAGACCATCAGCGTCTACCTGCTGTTCTACGGCCTGATGAGCCTGGCGCACGGCCCGCTGTCCGATGCCTGGGGGCGAAAGCGGGTGATCCTGGGCGGGCTGGTGCTGTTCGCCGTGGCCTCGGTGGGCTGCGCGCTGTCCACCCACCTGGGCACGCTGCTGGCGTTCCGCGCGCTGCAGGGCATTTCCGCCGGCGTGGGCATGATCGTCGGCCGCGCGGTGATCCGCGACCTGTACCACGGCCCCGACGCGCAGCGGCTGATGAGCCAGGTGTCGATGATCTTCGGCATCGCCCCGGCCATCGCGCCCATCATCGGCGGCTGGATCCTGCTCAGCGGCGCCGGCTGGCCGCTGATCTTCTGGTTCCTGGTGGTGTTCTCGCTGCTGCTGCTCGCCGCCACCGCGCGCTGGCTGCCGGAAACGCACCCGGCGCAGGCGCGCACCGCGCTGTCGCCGCGCGGCCTGCTGCGCGATTACCTGCGCATCGGCTTCAATCCGCGCTTCCTGCGCCTGGCGCTGGCCGGCAGCATCAACTTCGGCGGCATCTTCCTGTACATCTCCTCGGCACCGGTGTTCGTGATGCAGCACCTGCGCCTGGGCGAGGGCGGCTTCGCCTGGCTGTTCATTCCCACCATCGGCGGCATGACCACCGGCGCCTTCCTGTCCGGGCGCATGGCCGGGCGCACGTTGCCGGTGCGGCAGATCGGCATCGGCTTCGCCTGCTGCGCACTGGCGGCGGCGCTGAACATCGCCTACGCCGCCTCGGTGACGCAGCTGCAGCTGCCGTGGGCGGTGCTGCCCATCTTCCTCGGCGGCCTGGGCATGGCGCTGATCTTCCCGGTGCTGGCGCTGGCCGTGCTGGACATGTACCCGCAGCAGCGCGGCCTGGCCTCGTCGCTGCAGGCCTTCGTGCAGCTGATGATCAGCACTGTGGTGGCCGGCGTGGTCTCGCCGCTGCTCAGCGGCCGGCCGCTGCACCTGGCGCTGGGCATGGCCGGCTTCATGCTGCTGGGCTTCGTGTTCTGGTACTGGGAACACCGCCGCGAGCGCCGCCTGGCCGGCCCGCACATGCACATCTAGGCGCGGCGTCCATCCCGGCATCACCCCGCCTGCGCCACTCTCCCCATTACCGGCCATCGGCCGTCATCGGAAATTGCCACCATGTCCATCCACTCCAAGGGTCGCCGCGAGGCAAAGAAGAAGCTGGCCGAGCGCGAGCGCAACCAGGCCGCCGCCAACCCGGCCCCGAAAGCCACGGTGGAACCGCATGCCGAACTGCGCGACCAGCAGCGCACTTTGCTGGCCGGCATCGTCCGCCGCGACGGCGAATGGGTGCTGGGCATGGACGGCAGGATCGCCGGCGAAACCCCCAGCGCCGCCCGCGTGCTGGCGCTGATCATGCAGGCCGCCGAACTGCACGAGCGCAGCGGCACCCCGGTGCGGCTGATGTACTCCGATGCGCTGAAGGACGCCGCGCATGCCGAAGCGGCGGAGCAGGGCATCGACTTCGACACCTGGAAACGCAACCTGGCCGCGGAGCTTGGCATCGGTGGGAAAGACGCCGCGGCTACGCATTGAGTTCCGGCGGCAAAGCTTGAACGGACAAGGGCGCCTCGAGCGCCCTTGTCGTTTACGGATGCGCCGTGTTGTGGCCCCGGCCGTGCTACGGCATGCCCGCGCCCACCGTAGCGCGCACGGGGATGCCGGCCGGGTCGAAATCCTCCAGGCAGAACACGTTGATGCCGTAGTGGTCCGGCGTGACGCGCTTGCGGTGGAACGGATAGATGCCGCAGGTCCGGCAGAAATAATGCGTGGCGGTGAAAGTGTGAAACTGGTACGCCGACAGGTGCTCCTCGCCCGAGAGCAGGCGAAAGTCGCTTTCGTGCACCTTCACCATCAACGCGTTCTTGCGCCGGCAGATGGAGCAGTCGCAGGTCGTCAGCTCCGGAAAGTCGCTGGTGATCTCGAAGCGGACGGCGCCGCAGTGGCAGCTGCCGGTGCAGGTGGTGCGGGGGCGCGTGGACATGAGGGCACGGGAGGGGCGAGTGGTCGGGGCAGACTAACGCCAACAGGGCGGGGCAGTCGCGCGCCGCGCGGGCCTGCACGCATGGGAGCCCGGCGGGAGGAGGCCGGCCATGGCACGCCGGCGCCAGCGGTCTGTTCCTCCCCCGCGAAGCCAGCGGCCGCGGCATGGGGATCACATAGGCCTGCGGGGCAGGTACGAAGACCGACCAATGGCCTCGCTTGCTGGACGTGGTGAATCCGCCCTCGGCAAGAATCAGACACCCGCCTGCAAGCGCGAAGAATGCGAGCGAGAAAACGGCGGCGAACTGTGCCTTGCGCATGGAACGCCTGCCGTCAGAACCGGGCCAGGCCGTGACGTGGTCGCGGTGGCAAAGGGCTTTGACACCGTGGTCGGATCCCGGCTCAGCATGCGCGACGGTAATGCAGGGCGACCGCGCCGCAGCGTAGTGGCTGCGCCGATACCAATTCGAGTCGTCGCGAGGCGGGCAGCCCTCCCGCGTACAGGGTCGGGCCATGGCCGGTGATCCTGGGGTGGACGAGGAACCGGTACTCATCGATCAGGTCCAGCCGGTCCAACGCGTTCGCCAACATGCCACTGCCCAGGAGTACTCCGTCCGGCGTCGCCTCCTTCAGTTGCTGAACGCCCGTGCGCAGATCGCCGGCGATGCGATGGCTGTTCGCCCAGGAGAAATCCGTTCGCGTCGCCGATACCACGTACTTCGGCTTGGCCTGAAGCTTGACCGCCCACTCGCGCATCGACGCGGGCGCCTCCACCTCGCCCCGGGCCACTGCCGGCCAGTGGCTTTCCATCATCTCGTAGGTGACACGCCCCCACAGCATCGCGCCGCTCTCGTCCAGGAGGCGGGTGAAAAAGGCATGCGTCTCGTCGTCGACGACGCCCTCGCGGTGATCGATGCAGCCGTCCAGGGTGACGTTGATGCTGAAGGTCAAAAGTCCCATGGTGCCCTCCGTTGGAGATGCGCGATGCGTTGCTTTCCTTCCGGCTCCAAGGGGCGAGCCCGATCGGTGGTGCGCGCGCCCTGCGTCGTCTTGTACCTGGATCAGGCTGGGTTGCCAGGCGACGCCGGCCTGCGTCTCACCACTTTCCGAAGAAGGATGTGACATCGAAATAGTAGGCCATGCGCTTACCGTCCGCCGTGGTGATTTCGATCAGGTCGTAGGCCTTTTCGCCTTCCAGCTGGAGTGACTGATTCTCCCGCTTGAAGCCAGGATGCTTCCGGGCGAGCCAGGCGTATTCGGCACCAATTCCCTCCGAGCTGTTCCCGGCTTTGATGAGGACGGCGGTCTGGATGGAGGTTCCCTCCTGGCCGATGGGTGCACGTGACGAGGTGCGCTCGGGGCCGGTGGATGCGCAGGATGAGCAGAGCAATGCCAGGACGAGTAGTGAGTTGCGCATGATTTCCCCTGAGGAGCCTGAGGTGTGAACTATGCCGGCACGGTTGGTATGAGTCGGCTGTATCCGCGGTGCGAAGTGACCCGGGCGAGGGGGAGGCCAATACTTGAATTAATCCGAGCCGCGAAGCGGTTCCGGCCCCCAAACGCCTGCCATCTCACTTGCCGGCGATCGTTGTCTCGATCTGCGTAGCCAGCGAACGCACCAGCCTGGAGCTGGGGTGGATTGATAGGCGAAGCATCAGGAAGCTGGCGACAGCAATTGCCGTAACCCCGAGGGCCCGGGTGAGCCCGCCGCCAAAGACCAGGGCGATAGGGCCGGCGAGACCGGTGACTGCGCACCAGGCCTTGGCCCTCCAATCTGCGCGGATTACTCCTGAAAGGACGGTAACGCCTTGATCCTGCAGGAACGAGCCGTGGAAATATGGACGGAATGGATGGATAAAGATGTCACCGCCCTCCCAGAGAATCACCTCGTTGACAGTTGCATAGCCGCGCAGCTGAGGGTTGCCATCGCTCGAAGTGCTCCGATCAGACGCCGCCGCCAGCTCTCCGACAGCTGAGGTGATAGGCAAGGTCGTACGGAAAGCAGCGGGGAAGTCGCCGAACAGATATCGGAAAAGTGACATGTGGTCTAACGCCTAAATTAAGCCGATCCGCTAATCGGGTTCGGCTTGAATGAACTGTCAGGTGGCACTCGGTTAACCGTGGCCGTCCCAACCGCGGACTGTAGATGCTACTGGCAATGGTGCGGGCATGTCCGAGTACCCAACGATTTCCAGGCCAACAAGAGCGCCGCTAAGAGCAAAAACAAGGACGCCGACCTGCTCTCCTGTGGAGGTCTCACCTACAGCATCAGCTACGACCTCTGCGATCTCCCCATTCTTCAGACGTCGGAATTCCACCGACGCGCAGCCGCAGTGACACTTTCCGAAAACTTGTAGCGAGCCCAGGCGGTCAAGTGACGGCGGGGCTGAGCCATCCGCTGCAGCAGACAGAAGTGCTCGCTCTAGAACGGCAAGCTCCTCAGCATTTATTGCTCTTGCAGCTATCGGTGCTCTTCCCATGCCGCTTAACACCTGAGTTAAGCCGCGCCGCGAAGCGGTGTCGGCTTGGATGGACTGCTAGCTTGCTCGTCGGACGCGCAACACTTTGGTCTTGCTGAGCGAGTCATGCCACCAGGTGTCGGCGAGTGTAAAAGATACTGGCTCGAGGGGTATTAAACGGGAAATTGTTCGAACAAGGACCGCAGATAACGACGGTGTGGTGCCAGATTCGGTCACTACCCTTGTGCCCAAGAGCGCTTTTCCAAGTGTACGTCCGAAGATGGACTCCAATGCGAGGTAGTAGAAGGCGTACAGAAGTACAAATGCCACAGACGACCAAGCCGAGCTGGTTGCTGCGTCGTATGCCTCCGGCCCATAGGCGACTGCGTAGGCGACCTCGCCGACAAGGAACGTTGAGCGGATGACGAGGAAGTCGACTATGAATGTCAAAAAACGTCGGCCAACGGAGGCGGCTTCGCCGACGATGCACTCGGTGCCAACAACTGATTCACCTGGCGCATAGGGATTGTTCTGTGACAAGACGCAAACTCCAAAATCAAGCGGATAGCTGAGTTAAGCCGACCCGCGAATCGGATTCGGTTTGAATGAACTGTTAGGCGCCTGGCCGGGACGCAACAGCGCTATGCCGAGTGTCATTGGCGGCATGATGTGGCGGAAGACAACGCGTGAACCGTTGTGGCCCCTAAAGACGATCTCGCTCACAGCGCCCTCCCTAAGTGGGTCTGACTTCGTCACAGACTGTACGGAAAAGGGAACGAAGGCTGCGGCGGCGGGAAGGGGCTGCATGGCGTAGGTCGTGCCACTAGGCGCCTGCCATTGGAGGGCGGTGGCATCGCACTCCATGACCTCAAGACCGAGCGATGGGTACTTGCCCGAATCTAGCTCTATCTCGCAGGGTGCGATCCGTACCAGGCGCCCATCGGAAAGTTGCAGTACGGCTATTGCTGTTGCAATTGGCGTCGTGAGCTCGTTTACCCATGCGGGGTGAACGGGATCGCAAGCGAAGGTGTGAAACGCTTCTATCGTTGTATCGGCGAGCGAGGAAGTGTCCACAAGCACCTAACGCCTGAGTTAAGCCGCGCCGCGAAGCGGCGTCGGCTTGAATGAATTGTTAGGCATGCAGCTCATGTGTAGCGAAGCTCGCCGCTGAAATGTCTCACGGCGATCTCTTCCGTTGCCACCTCAATAGCAGACTCAGCACTTTCATGAGTGACAATCCCCGCACGGAGTAGCGCATCGACAACAAAGCAAGCAAGGCCTCTGCTATTCAAGGATCCGTTGGAATCCACGGGGTCATCAGCATCCCAAACTGGCTCCATCTTTGCTCTTCCTCTTTTCTTTACACATGCCGATTATCTGGACGGCAGACCTAACGCCTCAGTTAAGCCGCGCGGCGAAGTGGTGTCGGCTTGAAAGAACTGTTAGGTGCCATGGCCGGTGATCCCTGAAAGGTATGTTGCTTAGCCAATGCCCCAGAAGGCGTCCTTGACCGCATCCCAAAGCTTCTTGAGCGTCTCGCTTCGCCCGCGCAAGAACGCAACCCGGATGAGCTGCACCAGCAATGCAAGAATGAGCCCGAAGAACACCAGAAGACCCAGGCCATCTTTAAACGCGAATGCAGCGACTGCGAAGACCGCCAAGAGCCCGAGAACAGCCAGGTCTGTCTTTAGAATGCTCTGCGATGACGTTTGTCCCATGGCACCTAACGATTGAGTTAAGCCGTGCCGTGAAGCGGCAGCGGCTTGAATGAATTTTTAGGCGGCATCGCCAGGCGATTAGCCGCCATAGCGAGCCACCAAGCATGACCTCGCTGCCTCCAGTTGCTTCGTGTAGTCGGAAGCGAAAGGTGCGACCAGTTGCTTCTCTAAGCTGGCGAGAACCACGCCAAGAGCATGTGCTTCCGCTATGTCCGTAGCCGGTGCGAACTTGCCAGAGGAAAGCAACTCAAAGAGCACCAAAGCTTCGTCATCAGATAGTTGAACCTGAGCTGCCATAGTTGTCTCTCGCCGCCTAACGCCAGAGTTAAGGCGAGCCGCGAAGCGGCTTCGCCTTGAACGAATTGTTAGGCATGCTGCCACAGATCTCTCCAATTTGCCTCATGACTGATATTACGCAAGAGTCAGGGCCTTCTGGGCATCTGATCGCGTCAGCGGAGAGGAATTTGTCATGCCCATCTGTTAATACAAAAAAATAGCCGAAAGGGGTCTTCTGCAGAGGCGTCACGCCTCCTCTCTAAGGGGGCGCTGATAAGGTGAAACTCAACGTCATGATGCTCTCCGGCAGCGGGAGATAGGCGGCGGCTGGCCTCTATGGAACGCTCAACGCGTACCATGATGTGCTGTGAAATGCTGCTATGGCTCTCATGACTAGAAATCTGCACGTGGCAGGCATTCTGCGAATGCAGGAACTCAGGTCATAGTCATGAACAAAAATGCCAAGGGACGTTTCATTCCTTGCCTAACGCCTGAGTTAAGCCGACTGGCGAAGCCAGTTCGGCTTGAATGATTTGTTAGACCCCAAACCGCGCAACCACTGACTTGCAGGCGGGTAAGGCGATTGGCTGAGCCCAAGTTGTTGCGGATTGTATCTCTGGCTCAAGCTTCGTCAGCGCGTCAGGCGCCCAAAGGTCACGCGCCTGACTTAGGGGCAAGGCCTCTGTCTCCGATTGGATCAGGCTAAAAGCTCTGAAATCCGGATCGTTGTCTGGAACCCCAACGTCCGCTCCCAGTTGGTCAAGCAAGTGACAGCCATCCAATAGAGGCATGTCGCCGGCGAGGATTGCGGCCGCAATCTCCGCCGCCCTCGCGCGACAGGAGGCGACGTATGCCGGATGGCTCATGCGATCATCCATTAAGGCCTAACGCCTGAATTAGCCGTGCCGCGAAGCGGCGTCAGCTTGAATGAATTGTTAGGCGCTGCCACCCGAAGTGGATGCGCCGGATTGTGGCGG
>Ga0206118_100786_pt1 | contig 11731 bp, 9 predicted proteins | sample 3A20Ametagenome_FD_177999 | JGI IMG/M metagenome (GOLD analysis project Ga0206118, IMG submission 177999) | Enriched microbial communities from leaf-cutter ant dump, University of Wisconsin, Madison, United States - 3A20A | ecosystem: Environmental > Terrestrial > Nest > Insects nest > Nest dump...
TACGGGCAGCAACAGCCACCGACGCCAGGTCCGTGTTGATGCGGTCAGCCACATAAGATGAATCAAAATCGGCAGATTTCCGGTATCCGCACCCGTCGCGGAACTCATCGGTCAGCACATACTCCAGAAAGCCCGTTGTGATATGCTTCTTTTCTATGGTGTTTCCTTTCTGATCTTTCAGGTCACTGACGGTGACGGTTAGCCCGCTCAGCTCCTGCTTTGACCAGGTCAGCACCTGGGTATGCACTTTCTCGTTTTTCCAGGCTTTAACGGCCCAGGTGTTCTGCTGCACAATGGCCGGCGGCAGCTCTTTCTGAAAGCGCCGCGAGCTTGTGGCGAAGCTGACAGCCGTGGCCTTAGGCATGTTTTCCCACACCCGGGCACGCTCTGCTTCGGTGGTGACAGGCACTTTCTGCAAATCAAGACTGACATCCTGTGCCCACGCCGTCATGCCCAGGAAAACGGCAACAATTCCGGAAAAGTATTTTATCATTTTCTTCATTTTTTAATATAAACCAGCCTGTAAACGGGGTAAATGCAAATGACGCTGACCGGGTGTTCCCAAGGTCAGCGTCATTTCAGAATCTGCGCTTATTTTTTTGTATTAATGATCTCTGTCCGTACAAAGTTGCTTCTCCTGCCTGACGGCGTGATCACCACTGCCTTAAATACACGCGCTTTGCCCGGAGGAACCACAATTTTCACCTGGTCTTTAAATTCGAGATCCAGCTCCGAAGGGTCGTAGTCATCAAGGGTATAGTAAATCCTGGCTCCTTCTACTGAAGGCACCAAGCCTCTTACGATATATTCCGAAGCATAGATAACCGTATCTTTCAACCCGTATACTTCGGGTACCCGGTACAGGGTGCCCGATTTATCTACCCGGGCCAGCTCATGGGCTGCCCGTTGCTGTGAGAACTCCTTCCAGCTTTTGTCGGCCGGGTCTGTCCAGGCAATCTCCGACAGCGCCAGTAAACGGGGCAGTATGGTAAATTCTACTTTATTCGGGGTTTCAATGTACTCCGTCCATACATTCCCCTGCACGCCTTTGATATGCTTGCGCTTGCTTTCTTCCAGTTTCTGAGGAACAGGATCAGCAGCGTATATTTTCTCCATGGTAGAGTACCCGCCTATGCTCAGCGGCTCACGGTTTTTATCCGGTCCCTGCTTGTGGTCAAGGTAAAGGCCATAGCTGTTGGGGGTCATGATCACGTCGTGCCCTTCGTTGGCAGCGGCAATCCCGCCGGCGTCGCCTCTCCAGCTCATGACGGTGGCATTCGGTGCCAGCCCGCCTTCCAGGATCTCATCCCAACCGATAATCCGGCGTCCTTTGCTGTTCACATATTTCTCCATCCGCTGGATAAAATAGCTCTGCAGCTCGTGCTCGTCTTTTAGGTTGTTGTCTTTGATTCTTTTCTGGCAGTGCGGACATTTCTTCCATTCCGCTTTGGGGCATTCATCCCCGCCGATATGAATATAATTACTCGGGAAGATGGTGATCACCTCATCCAGCACATCCTGCAAAAACTCAAAGGTATGATCTTTCCCCGCACAGAATACATCGTCAAAAACACCCCAGGTCTGGGCTGCTTCGTACGGTCCGCCTGAACAGCCCAGCTCAGGATAGGCCTGCAAAGCCGCCAGGGCATGGCCCGGCATCTCAATTTCGGGGATAACCGTAATAAATCTTTCTTTGGCATAAGCCACCACTTCGCGGGCCTGATCCTGGGTATAGAAACCGCCGTAAGGTGTAGCGTCATAGTCACCGTCTTTCTTATAGTTACCGATCAGGGTCTGCTTTCTGAAGCCGCCTATCTCTGTAAGTTTGGGATATTTCTTAATTTCCAGCCTCCAGCCCTGGTCATCGGTCAGGTGCCAGTGGAAAACGTTCATTTTGTAGGTAGCCAGGATATCAATGTATTTCTTGATAAAGCTCAGGGGAAACATATGGCGGCCTACATCCAGGTGCAGCCCGCGGTAAGCAAAACGCGGCTCATCTTTGATAGATACCGCACCGATTCTGAGCTCACCGGGTTTTTCAGCCAGGGGCAGCAGCTGGATCAGCGACTGGTACCCGTAAAAAAGGCCGGCATTTACCCCGCTGATCTCTACGGTCTGGGGAGAAACTTCCAGCTGGTAAGCTTCTTCATTGCCTTTGGCAGAAGATACAAAGCGAATTACATTTTTACCGCTTTTCTTCTCCGCTGTTTTGAGATTTATACCGTATTGCGCATCAATGTAAGCCTGGAACAGGTCTGCCATACGTTTGCTGTCGGCATTATCATACGACACCAGCGTAGCAGAATTGATAACAAATTCCCCGGTTTTTGCCTGAACACTATTCGGTTTAGGAATAATGTTCACCGGCTGCTGGGCCGGCAAAACGGTACTTACAAAAACGGCCAGAATGACCAGAAAAAGTGATCTCATAGTATATTTGGTTAATTCCTTCCCAAATATACATAATATTTCTTTTTATATTTATAGAAAAATTTAATTATATATAGACCTTTTATTAAATTAATTTATCATTTCTCACAAAGGGTGCTACTCTCTCACAGGTCACTCCGATGGTAAGACCCTGGAAAAATGATATACCTTTCCTACAAAAATTTGACCACTTCGTGGTCTATAAACATTTGACCACTTCGTGGTCGCTGTACGACTTTTTGGGCACCTCTATTCTGAAAAAGCAGCTGTCAGAGGGAATTCTCATAGGTTTTTTTATTATGTGTGTAAATCTGTACCGGTCTGTAAGGTACAAAAAAAGGGTTGCCATGCCTGGCAACCCTCCTTCTTATCATCCCGTCTCTGTTAGTCAATCAGTACGGCTTCACCCGACTGCACGTCGTTTTCCACCGTCTTGAACTTCACATCGCGTTTTACGGTTCCGTTCCGGTATTGAACATTCACCCGGTCGTTACGGTTGGCCACTTTCTGTACGTTAACAGGCTTTACGGGCTGGCGATCTTCCGAGTCTGCCGCCCGGTTGGTTTGCAGGGCCGGGTTCGACTGTTTCGGCGGCGGAGCGATCTGCTGGAACCGCAGCTCTTCCACACCTGCTTTCATCAGGAAGCCCACCGTTTCCGAGTTCACTTTTTTCAGGAAGCTCTGGAAGAGCTCCACCCCTTCAAATTTATAGATCAGCAACGGGTCTTTCTGTTCGTAAGAAGCATTCTGCACCGACTGCTTGAGGTCATCCATATCGCGCAGGTGCTCTTTCCATTCCTGGTCGATAATGCCCAGGGATATGGCTTTTTCAATGGCCAGGATAAGTTCTTTCCCCTCCGACTCCACTGATTTTTTCAGGTCGGCGTAAACCGCCATGCGCCGGGTTCCGTCGCTGATGACCGCCATATACGGCTCGTCTACCAGGGCCTGCCGGTCGTTCAGGATATTCCGCAGACCCGGCACGATGTTTTTCCGGATGGCATCGTTTTTAGCATTATAATGGGCCTCAGCCATATCGTACAGGGTATGGATCAGCGAGGCACCGCCTTTGGCAAAGTCTGCTTCAGAGATTTCAGGCTTCATGCCCAGCCGCTGCATGCACCGTACCTCGAACTCTTCGTAATTACCGGCCGTTTGTCTTACAATGTCAGCGCAGGTATCGTAGATGATGTTGGCAATATCCAGGGCCAGTCGCTCGCCGAAGAGGGCGTTCTTTCTCCGTTTGTAGATGGTATCCCGCTGGATATTCATCACGTCATCGTATTCAATGAGGCGTTTCCGCATCCCGAAGTTGTTCTCTTCCACCTTGCGTTGGGCCCGCTCAATAGAGCTGGTGATCATGGAGCTCTGGATCACCTCTCCTTCTTCCATACCCATGCGGTCCATTACCTTGGCAATCCGGTCTGAGCCGAACATCCGCATCAGGCCGTCTTCCAGGCTGACAAAGAATTGCGATGAACCGGGGTCTCCCTGCCGGCCCGACCGGCCTCTCAGCTGACGGTCAACCCTTCTTGATTCGTGTCTTTCGGTACCGATAATGGCCAGTCCGCCCGACTCCCGGCTATCCGGGGTGAGCTTGATGTCGGTACCCCTACCCGCCATGTTGGTGGCAATGGTCACGGTACCCGGCTTACCGGCTTCTGCCACGATATCCGCCTCACGGGCGTGCTGCTTGGCATTCAGTACCTGGTGAGGTATCTTTTTCAGGGTGAGCATACGGCTCAGCAGCTCGGAGTTTTCTACCGAGGTGGTACCCACCAGCACCGGGCGGCCTATGCTGACCATTTCGTTGATCTCGTCTACCACGGCGTTGTATTTTTCACGCACGGTTTTATAGACCTTGTCTTCCCGGTCTTCCCGGACAATCGTTTTATTGGTAGGAATAGAGATTACATCCAGCTTATAAATCTTCCAGAATTCCGCTGCTTCGGTTTCGGCCGTACCGGTCATACCGGCCAGCTTGTGGTACATCCGGAAGTAATTCTGCAGCGTGATGGTGGCGTAGGTCTGGGTAGAGTCTTCCACTTTCACGTTTTCTTTGGCTTCTACTGCCTGGTGCAGCCCGTCTGACCAGCGGCGGCCGTCCATGATACGACCGGTCTGCTCATCCACAATTTTCACCTTACCTTCTATCAGCACATAGTCTACATCTTTCTCAAACAGGGTATAGGCTTTCACCAGCTGGTTAACGGCATGAATACGCTCTGCTTTGGTCGAATAATCCCTGATCAGCTCATCGTTTTTCAGGATCTTATCTTCGGCATTCAGGTCAGAACGCTCAATAGCGGTCATCTCAATGCTCAGATCAGGCATAATGAAGAACTGCGGGTCCTGTCCCTGGGCCGACAGGTAGTCGATCCCTTTATCGGTCAGCTCAACCGAGTTATTTTTTTCATCGATGGTAAAATACAGGGGCGCATCAGCCTCAGGCATCAGCTTCTGGTTTTCTGCAATGTAAATGGCTTCGGTATCCAGCAGGAGCTTCTTTATACCGGTTTCGGAAAGAAACTTGATCAGGGGCTTGCTTTTCGGTAACCCTCTGAAGGCCCTGAACAGGGAAAGTCCGCCGTCTTTTTTATTGCCTTCGGCAATGAGCTTCTTGGCTTCTACCAGGTAGCCGCTCACCAGCTGCTTCTGCATTTCTACCAGCTGGGATACGCGGGGTTTCAGGGCGTTGTACAGCTCATCGTCGTTTTTACGGGTCATCGGACCGGAGATGATGAGGGGCGTACGGGCGTCATCCACCAGCACGGAGTCTACCTCATCCACCATAGCGTAGTGGTGCTCGCGCTGCACCAGCTCTTCCGGGTCACTTACCATGTTATCCCTGAGGTAATCAAAGCCGAACTCGTTGTTGGTACCGTAGGTAATGTCGGCATTGTAGGCTTTCTTCCGCTGCGGCGAGTTGGCCCGGTGCTTGTCTATACAGTCACAGGTAACCCCGTTAAATTCAAAGATAGGTCCCATCCATTCGGAGTCACGACGGGCCAGGTAATCGTTCACCGTTACAATATGTACTCCTTTTCCGGCCAGGGCGTTCAGGAATGCCGGGAAGGTCGCCACCAGGGTTTTACCTTCACCCGTAGCCATTTCGGCGATATTTCCTTTGTGCAGGGCCGCACCACCAATGATCTGCACATCGTAATGCAGCATATCCCATTTCAGCAGGTTACCGGCCGCATACCATTCGTTTTTCCAGACAGCCTTATCGCCTTTGATCTCGATATGGCTTTTGGTCATGGCCAGCTCGCGGTCGAGGTGAGTGGCGGTTACTTCCAGCTCGTCATTTTCCAGGAACCGGCGGGCCGTTTCTTTCACAATGGCAAAGGCCCTGGGCAGGATCTCCAGCAGCACCACTTCCAGTTCCTCATTTCTTTTGAGGCCAAGCTCATCGATCTTTTTAAACAATTCTTCTTTGCGGTCTATCGACAAATCACCGGCGGCCTGTTCTTTCAGCTCGGCGATCTGTTGGTCGATATCGGCCAGCTTTTCACGGATATAATCTTTCAGATCCTGTGTCTTCTGCCTGAACTCATCATTATTTAATGAAGCCAGCCTGGCATACTCCTCGTTGGTAGCAGCTACATAAGGACTCAGGGCCTTAATATCTTTTTCCGATTTTGTACCAAATATCTTGGCAACCCCTTTCGTGAGAAAATTAAGCATAAACTTTTATGACGTACTGTCGTATTTTAATTACACTGCAAATTTATTTAATAACAACGTTCGGTTATCAATAATAATGCGGTAATTACAAAAATCGGGATAAACGGACAAAATGGCAGATTAGTTCCGGGTACCGAGTTCCGAGTAAAAGCAACAGTCAACCACCCGGAACCAAGTACCCGAAACTCGGTACTCGAAACTTAATTATACTGCTCCAACAGGTATTTAATGAGGTCCGTCGTAGAAACCATCCCGGTCAGCTCTTCCCCGCTGACCACAGGCATGGCATGGAAATCTACCTGCGTAAATTTTTCAGCCACTTCTTTAATACTCTGATCTTCGGTCACTACAATGGGCCTGCTGACCATCACCTGCTCCAGCTTCAACATGTCAAACACGGCCTCATCGGCATCTTTCTGTCCTTCAAACATATCGCCGAAGCTCAGCCGCAGGATATCTGTTTTGCTGATGATCCCCACCAGCTTTTTACCTGAAACTACAGGCAAATGGCGTATATTATGTTCTTTCAGCAGGGTATTGACGTGGCGAAGACTGCTGTTGACGTCTGCGGTGATGAGGTCCCTGCTCATAATGGCAGCAACCGGCGTTCTTTTCTTTATCATAATTGTCAGCGATTAATGGTTTAAAGCTAAACGTATATCATGAAACAGAAAATGACGGGCGGCAGATGCGGATATGAAGGGGATCATAACCGGGCAAAAGATATCAGCCTATTACACTATCATACGCCGACAAAAGCGCCTCCCTGACGATCTCGCGGGGTATTTGGCTTAGCAGAAAAGTGGTAGCGCCTTTTTCGCCCCACTTGTTCGGGACAGGATAAATGCCCGGAGCCGCCGCGCAAAAGGCGGCCTGTTCTCCGGGCGTTAAAAATATATTGGCCGAATGGTCCTGTTCCAGGTAGGTGGCAAACATCCTTTTACCGGTTACCCGGAAGCCGGTCCGGTCAAAATGAGGGCGTGATTCTGCTCCCGGGAATGAAAGGGCCAGATCTTCAAATTCCTTTTGGGTCATTTTATCCCTGATTATCAAATCGTTCAATTGCTCCGGCTGTCCGGGAAGCCTTTATCTGACGTTTGCCCGGGTTCAGGGCTTGTCTACCCCTTCCAGCTTCAGCAGGGTTTCGCTATTTTCATTGTTCAGTAAAAGCGTAGTCCCCTCGATCCGGTATTTCTTAATGTTTTCCAGCTCGGCCACAAACTGCTGCTCCACTTCAAGGTTGGGGCATGCCATGAGTGTAGACCGCATTTTGGTGAATGTAATGCCGTCACTCCCGGTCAACATAAAGCCGCCGCCTATCTGGTTGCACCCGGCGTTTCCGGCCACGCTGCTGTCTGATTCCGTAAAAGTAAGGTGCGGAGTGGCATGAAAGCTGCTGTCTAATACCACCGCATTGCCCTTAATTTCGGCCAGGTTCCACTGCTTGTCGAATAAGCCCGTTCCTGCCGCCTGAACCGTCTCTTCAGCGGTAGTTTCCGTGCTTTCTTTTCCGGAGTTGCATGCTGCCATGGCCAAAGCCAGGGCAAATACATAAAATGTTTTTTTCATTCGTGTATGCTTGTTTAAATTTTAACCTGCAATATAATCTTTTACCTGGAAAAAAAGAACGGGAAAGCCGCCTTACTTCAGGCGCCTGAGCTCTCCTTCCATAGGATATTTGAGCACAACTTTCTTACCGGTAGTGTTTTCCAGCAGGGGTTTGAGCACCAGGTCGGCATTCTGACGGGTTTGCTCCAGGATATCCGAGTCGAGCGCCGACTGGAGGATTTGTTGCTCCGCCCGTTTATAGGCTTCTTCGAGGAGGAGCCCTTCGTTCATAAAAGCGTATTCGGTGTGGTATACTTTTGAGCGGCTGTGGTCAATCTTGTGGTAGCATATCTCCGGTTTCGGCAGGTTCACCACCAGGGTATCACCCCGGCCGACAATGTCATCGGCCGTCACTTTCCGGAGGTCGATACAGCCCACGGCTTCTCCCTGTATGATGAGAATGGCTTTCGGATCAGGCAGGAAATCACGGGCAATACTTTGCTCCACCACGTCGCGGTAGGCGTATTTCACCAGTTCCAGGTTGCCCAGACCGGAGATTTCCTTCAGTACAATATTGTGGGTAGTGACGGCCTCCCTGTCCTTAAAAAGCTTAAAAGACCGTACCTTCTCCCAGATCAGGATAAGAAGAGCGGCAATCACCGCATAAAACAGTATGGTGATCCATTTTCTCATGAAATGATTTTAAACCGCCGGAAGGAGCTGATCGCAAGGCCTGCAAACACCAGGATCGTACCTGTCCACAGCAGGTTGATAAATGGTTTTTCTATGGCTTTCAGGATAATGTATTCTTTTTCTCCGCGGTTGATTCCAAAAGTAAAGAGGCCGGTTGACGGGTCGATCCGGAGCAGCTGCGCCCGTATCCCCAGCTCATTGCTGACCACCGGAATGCTCCATATCTCCCGGTTTTTAATGGCAAATACCGGCTTCAGGATACGCTCGCCGTCACGCTCCAGGATGCGCAGGGTGGCTTCGGCTGCTACATCGCCCTCGCCGAGCGGCATGCCGTCAAGCTCGTTCAGCTGGTTTACTTCGTCGAGAATAGCGATATGGTCATTCAGGAAAAAGGTATCTTTCAGCGCCACGGAGTATTCTTCCGTGGGGGTCCACTGCTTTTCATCGCCGGTGGTCACGTAGTTGACGTGCGAGTAGATATCTTTGTTCCAGTAGTGCTTGATGTCGGGAGAAACCACATTTCCCATCTGCCGGTTGATCTGGTAGCGGGGATAAAGGTTAAAGTCTTCTTTTTCTCCCCGTTTAAAGTTCACCTGGTAATAGGTATTTTCGGCATTGTATTCCACGGTATCGCCTTTTTTGGCCAGCAGCTTATCGCCGTCCATCAGGTCGGCACGCAGGGTACCTTTGTAGTCGCTGTTGATAACCTGCTGTACAAACCGTTTTTCCACATAGCCCGGTATACCGCGGATCTTCAGGAATTCGCCGCCGTAGGTCAGGTTGAAGTCCTGGATGCGCGTAGGCCGCTTTACATAAAGAAGAGTACTTTCCTGGTTGTCTTTTTCGTTCCGGAAGAGCTGGTTGCCGTCAAAATTCAGCGATATCACCCGTTGATAGGCCGAAGAATACATAATGCCGACCAGCATCAGGGCTACCCCCATGTGCGACACCGCCCCCCCGGCGATGGTTCCTTTTTTGAACTGAAAAAGCACGCTCACATTGGCCGTGATACAAAACATGCCCGCAGCCAGCAATACAATGTACTGCCACTTGTTCACGCCGGTGAGCGAGATAACAACCGCCGTCAGCAGCAGGCTGATCACCAGCGGGTTCACCAGCTTGCTCCAGGTGAGCTTCCCCCGGTTTTTCCAGAAGAAATACTGGGCAATGCCCGTCAGTATCACTACCCCCACAAACAGCCACATCTGGAATACCGTAAAGTGGGCTACAGGGTCAGTAGGCATGGCCATATTCAGCTTAAGGCCGAAGAGCTCGCCTATTTTGTTATACACCGGGATAGACGTGGTAACCGTGAGCTGGAAAGCCGCCAGCACCAGCACGGTAACCCCGATGAATATCCAGAAATCGGATGAATACGTAGAAACCTCTTTCTCGTCCCGCGGCAGTTCTTTCCAGCGAACAGCCAGGAGCACCGCCGATACCAGGATAAAGAAAAACAGGTATACCAGCAGCTGTCCTGAAAGCCCGAGATCGGTAAACGAGTGCACAGAGGCCGAGCCCAGCACCCCGCTCCGGGTTAAAAATGTACTGTACAACACCAGGATAAACTGCACAATGGTCAGCACAAAGGTGGTTTTCAGCGCCGATGAGCTTTTGTTGGAGATCATCATGGTGTGCAGGGCCCCTATCATCACCAGCCAGGGCACGTATACCGAGTTTTCTACAGGATCCCAGTTCCAGTAGCTTTCAAAGTTCAGGGTTTCATACGCCCACACGGCCCCCATCATGATGCCGGTACCCAACAGGATAGCCGCGGCGAGGGTCCAGGGTTGTGCCACTTTGATCCAGCCCTCGTAGTCGCGCTTCCACAACGCAGCCACCGCAAAGGCAAACGGAACGGTAGTCATGGAGAAGCCCAGAAACGTGGTGGGCGGGTGAATCACCATCCAGTAATTCTGCAGCAGCGGGTTCAGCCCGTTACCGTCTTTGGGTATAAAATCAGGGTTGGTAGCCCACATGGGGGCATTCGGCATAGATTCTTTCAGCAGAAGAAACGGTGTACTGCCCAGCTTAAAGTCAGCGAAAAGCACGGCCCCCACGATCATGCTGGTTAAAAAGGCCTGAACGGCAGCAAAAACAGCCATCATAGGGTTCTCATAACCGGCGTAGCGTTTTCCCTTGCTGCGGAACCAGGAAATGAGCACAAAGCCCACCAGCACGTTCCAGAACATCCACAGCAGGAAGCTCCCTTCCTGGTCCTGCCAGAAAGTAGAAATGGCATAGCCCACCGGGAGGCTCAGCGAGGTGTTGTCCCAGGCATAATGGTATTCAAAATATTTATTCAGGATGATGGAAAACAGGGTGGCCACCACCCCGATAACGAAAACCCCGTGTACGATGAAAATTTTAGGTGCCAGCTTTTTCCAGTAGCTGTCACTCCCCTCCCGCGAGGCCAGCACATACACATAAGCCGAAATAACCGATGATAGAAAAGCCAGGATGGCCGAAGCATGGCCTATTTGCCCAAGATATGAACGAAGCATTACCGCTTATTTGATTTAATAAACCACAAAAATACTTTTAAAAAGCCGGTTACGACTTAAAAAGAAGAAAATTAAAGCCTTACCACACTTGTTTAGACTATTTCAAAATAAATCTTCGGCCCGTTCCAGCAGCAGGATGGCCGACTGCGGCAGGATCACATATTTTTCATCCCCGTAGCGGATCTCCACCGCGTGGCGCTGCAGGTAAATGGCCACATCTCCTTCTTCCGCCTGCAGGGGCATATACCTGACGGGTCTGGCTTTCCAGGCCTCGTCTTCATCTGCAGCAGGCAGCGGGTAACCCGGTCCTACTTTGAGCACATAGCCCGACTGCACTTCTTCTTTCTCGGTAACGGTAGGCGGCAGATACAGCCCCGAACCGGTTTTTTCACCCGGATTTTTGGGCTTGATCAATACCCTGTCGCCCACTACCAGCAGTTTCTTCAGCTTGTTATCGTTTGTTACTGAAATCATATTGTAATCTTTCTTTTTCTCGCCGTAATATCCCAGGTTCCGGCATATTCTCCTTTATCAAAAACATACGCCTGGTCGTATAAATTCACGGTAGGGCAAACATGATACGGAATTCCCAGCAGCACATCGCCTACCGTATACCGGTCATAACGTTCCGTTTCCAGCACACCGTGCTCTTCGCTCTGGCTTTTTAATTTCAGATCCGGATGTTCCGGGAAACGGATCCTGAAGTCTACCGGGTTTTCAGCCGATACTGCCTTATGGCCCATGTCGGTAGTGATAATGCCCGCTGCAGGCCTGGAGATCACCCGGGTCAGCACAAAGGCCGCCGGTGTAAAATGCTGCTCGGTAAACTTATCGCCATAGCCCCAGTCCCAGAAAACGCTGGTACCCGG
>Ga0206118_100790_pt1 | contig 11658 bp, 13 predicted proteins | sample 3A20Ametagenome_FD_177999 | JGI IMG/M metagenome (GOLD analysis project Ga0206118, IMG submission 177999) | Enriched microbial communities from leaf-cutter ant dump, University of Wisconsin, Madison, United States - 3A20A | ecosystem: Environmental > Terrestrial > Nest > Insects nest > Nest dump...
CGCCCGCACCTCGCGCCGGGCGGCGCCGCGCCGGCTTTCCTATGTCATCGGCACCGTGCTGGCCGCGACGCTCTTCTGGACGCTCGCCGACGGGATTTTGGTGCGCTTCGTGCTGCATGCGGCCGATTCCTCCTTCCGCCGGCTCGACGAGCTGATCGAGCCCGACACGGCCGCGCCGAACGATCCCCTGAAATCGGGCAGCGCCGCCTCGCTGGTCCATTGGGACGAACTCGGCCGCATGGGGCGCTCCTTCGTTGCGAGCGGGCCGACCGCGGCGGAGATCTCCGCCTTCACCGGCAAGCCGGCGCTGGAGCCGCTGCGCGTCTATGCCGGTCTCAACGCCGCCGGGACGGCGGAGGCGCGGGCGAAGATCGCGCTCGACGAATTGATCCGCGTCGGCGGCTTCGAGCGCTCGACGCTGATCGTCGTCATGCCGACCGGCACGGGCTGGGTCGATCCGGAGGGCATCGACACGGTCGAGTACCTGCACCACGGCGACATCGCGAGCGTCGCCATCCAGTATTCGTATCTCGCAAGCTGGCTGTCGCTGCTGGCCGAGCCCGACTACGGCGCGGAGGCGGCGCGTGCGCTCTTCCGCGCGGTCTACGGTCACTGGACGAGCCTGCCGAAGGACCGCCGCCCGAAGCTCTATCTCTACGGCCTCAGCCTCGGCGCGCTTTCCTCGGAGCAGTCGGCGGAGCTCTTCGAGGTGATCGGCGATCCCTATCAGGGGGCGCTCTGGGCCGGCCCGCCGTTCCCGAGCCGCATCTGGCGCAAGCTGACGGCCGAGCGCAATGCCGGCACGCCCGCCTGGCTGCCGCGCTTCCGCGACGGCTCCTACGTGCGCTTCACCAGCCAGCGCAACGCGCTGCCGGAGGCGGGCGACCATTGGGGGCCGATGCGCATCGTCTACCTGCAATATGCCAGCGACCCGATCGTCTTCTACGATCCCTATTCCGTCTACCGCCAGCCGGACTGGATGACGCCGCCGCGCGGGCCGGACGTCTCGCCGGACCTTGCCTGGTATCCGGTCGTCACCTTCCTGCAGCTGACGCTCGACATGGCGATGGCGACGACGACGCCCATGGGATTGGGGCACGTCTATGCCGGCGAGCACTACATCGACCCGTGGATCGCCGTGACGGGGGTGACGGACTGGAGCGACAAGGATGTGGCGCGGTTGAAGGAGAAGTTCCGGGCGGGGCGGTGAGGTGAGGGAATGCCCCTCATCCCGCTGCCGCGACCTTCTCCCCGCAAGCGGGGAGAAGGAGCCTGTGGCGATGCCTTGCTATATTCGTGAGGAAAACAGGGCGGCAATGTCCCTTCGCCCCGCTTGCGGGGAGAAGGTGGCCGGCAGGCCGGATGAGGGGCAGTCCCACCTCAGCACAAACAAAAACGCCGGGGCTTGCACCCCGGCGTTTCGCATTTCCAGTCGCCAAACCTTATTCGGCGTCGACGATCTTGCCGTCTTCCCATTTGAAGAGCGAGAAGCTCTGCGAGGTGAGGTCGCCCGTCTCGCCGTAGGTCAGCTTGCCGATGGCGGTCGGGATGGCTTCGCCGGACTTCAGCGCGGTCGCGACGGCGGCGGCATCTTCGGCCGAGCCGGCCTTCTCGATGCCGGCCTTCAGCACTTCCACGGCGGCATAGGCGTTGAGCGTGAAGGCTTCCGGCGGAATACCCTTTTCCTTCAGCACGGCGACGGCGGCCTGCGAGTCGGGGCTCTTCAGCGCATCGGACGCGTTGGTGAAGAGCGTGCCGGCGGCGGCCTCGTTGCCGATCGCCCAGTATTCGCTGTTCGACAGGCCTTCGCCGCCGATGATCGTGGCGTTGACCGACAGGTCCTTCAGCTGACGGGCGAGCAGGCCGCCTTCCGGATGGTAGCCGCCGAAGTAGATGACCTCGACGCCCTCGGCCTTCAGGCGGGTGACGAGCGCGCTGAAGTCCTTCTCGCCGGGGGTGACGGAATCATAGAGTACTTCGTTGACGCCGCCCTTGTTGAGCGCGGCCTTGAAGGCATCGGCAAGGCCCTTGCCGTAGGCGCCCTTGTCGTGGATCACGGCGATCTTCTTGTCCTTGAGGTTCTTCAGGACATAGGCGGCGGCGACATCGGCCTGCTGGTCGTCGCGCCCGCAGGTGCGCAGCACCGTGGTGAGGCCGCGGGCCGTCAGGTCCGGCGCGGTGGCGGTGGGGGTGATCATCAGCACGCCGTTTTCCGCCAGCACGTCGGAAGCCGGGATGGCGACGCCCGAGGTGACCGGGCCGATGACGAAGTGGATGCCTTCGCCGACGATCTGGTTGGCGGCCGAAACGCCCTGCTTGGGCTCGCCCGCGTCGTCCGTCAGCTTCAGCACGACCTGCTCGCCGAGGATGCCGCCGTTCTTGTTGATCTCGTCGACGGCGGCCTGCGCGCCGTTCTTGACCTGGTCGCCGTAGGCCGCGACCGGGCCGGTCAGCGGAGCGATGAGGCCGACGGTGATGTCGGCATGGGCGAGCGGCGCAAAGGCGACGGAAGCGGCAAGCAGGGCTCCCGCGAAAATCTTCTTCTTCATGGTCATTCTCCTGAACTGGGGCCCGGAAGGCCCGGGTCGCAAACTGCCGCATGCCCCGTCGGCATGGACCGGACGGTGCCGGCAGGGCGGGTTTTCCACGGTCCGGAACAATCGTGCGCAAAGGCCCGGCGTGCTGCGGATTGATTAGGCCGGAAGGGCAAAAAGCGCAACAAAATAATGCATTTGCATATTTGATAGGCCGATCATCGCCATGAATGGGAAGGGGTAATTCGCAATTGAATCAAAACGGATTGTTAAGATTCACCATTCATAAATATGCGGAAATATCGAGGAACTGCGATGCGTTGCGTATTGATCGTCGTCCTCCTGCTGCTTGCCGGCTGCGCGTCGGTGCCCAGGCACACGCAGAACGCCTGTGCTATCTTCGAGCAGCGTGACGGCTTTTTCGACAACTGGCGGCGTGCCGCCTATAGCGCCCAGCGGGAATACGGCGTGCCCGTTCCCGTTCTCATGGCGACGGTCTATGCCGAATCCGGCTTCCGGCATAATGCGCGCCCGCCGCGCACCAAGCTCTTCGGCTTCATTCCGTGGAAGCGCCAGTCGAGCGCGCTCGGCTTCTCGCAGGCGCTCGACGGCACCTGGTCGCGCTACAAGCGCGAGACGGGCCGCTGGTCGGCGAGCCGCACGGATTTCGGCGATGCGATCCGCTTCATCGCCTGGTACCACAGCCAGAGCAACCGGCAGAACGGCATCGCGCTCAACGACACCTACCGGCTGTACATCGCCTACTACCACGGCCATTCCGGCTATGCGCGCGGCAACTGGAGCGCGACGGCCAAGGCCGGCGCGAAGCGCGCGGCGGGCATGGCGATGAACTATGCGCGCCAGCTCAAGAGCTGCGGCGGCTGGTGAGGACCGGCCGCGCCTCAAAAAAACAGGCGCCCCTTGTCGGATTGCCCCCGCCTCCCACGTCCTTGGCATGATCCAACCGAAGGAGGAGCGATCATGACCTATGTGGACGGGTTCCTGCTGGCAGTGCGCAAGGCGAAGCTGGATAGCTACAGGCAGATGGCCGCCATGGGCGGGCAGATCTGGAAGGAATACGGCGCGATCGACTATGTCGAATGCGTCGGCGACGATGTGCCCTACGGCGAGCTGACCTCCTTTCCCCGCGCGGTGATGGCGCAGGAGGACGAAGTGGTGATCTTCTCGTGGATCACCTACGAATCGCGGGCCAAACGCGACGAGATCGTCGCCAGGGTGATGGCGGACGAGCGCCTGCAGGGAGACGACTGGAAGGACGTCTTCGACGGCAAGCGCATGATCTATGGCGGCTTTACCACGCTGTTCGAGTTGAGGGCCGCCGGCCTTTAGGCTATGACCGGCCCCGCACAAGCGGGAAAGGAAGCGCCATGCTGAACCTCTATTACGCGATCGTCGGCAGCACGACGGACACCAATGCGGGCCTTGCCCGCTTCATGGGCGCGATCCTCGCCTTCATCGTGATCGTCGGCACCCTGTTCTGGGCGCTCGGCAACTGAGGCGGCGGCCGTGCCGCAGACGATCCTGACGGTTTCGACCCGCGGGCAGGGGCTCTACGCGTTCACCCGCGAGGCCGAGGCCTTCGTGCGCGAGGCGGACCGGGCGGAAGGGCTGCTGACCGTCTTCGTGCGCCACACGTCCTGCTCCCTCATCGTGCAGGAAAACGCCGATCCGGACGTGCGGCGCGACCTCGACCAGTTCTTCCGCCGCCTCGTGCCGCCGTCGGACGATCCGTCCATGCGCTGGGTCGCCCATACGCTGGAGGGGCCGGACGACATGCCGGCCCATATCAAGGCCGCGCTCACGCAGGTCTCCATAAGTATTCCCGTCATGGGCGGGCGGCTTGCGCTCGGCACCTGGCAGGGCCTTTATCTCTTCGAGCATCGCGACCGGCCGCACCGGCGCGAAATCGTGCTTCATCTCGGCGCTTGACGGAACCGCTTCGCCTGGTGGAACGTTCCTGTGCGGCCTATTCGCAGGCAGGGAGATGTCCATGGCTGATATTGAAAGCATTGCACGCGCCGTCGTCGACGCGTTGAACGCCCGCGATTTCACGGCGCTGGCCGCCAGGGTCCACGAGGATGTCGCCGTTTCCGGCTTCGGCGGGGGAAACGACAATGGCCGCGAGGCGCTGCGCGAGCGGCTGGCCCGCCATTTCGCCGCATCGGACGAGAGCTACGGCGACGCGCTGGCCATGGGAGACGCTTCCGGCAACGCCGTCGCGATCCGGCTGACCGCCCGCGGCAGGGCCGAAGGGGGCGCAGCCTATTCCCGGGAGGAGATACTCCTTCTCGAACTGGAAGACGGGACGATCACCCGCATCGCCGTCTTTACGGCGGCATGAAGTTGAACGCAGCCTGAACGGCGGATTCGGTCTGCGTTCAGGCAGGCTGCCCTAAGGTTTCCTCAATCGCCGGACAGAAGCGTTTCGGCCGGAACGAACAGGAGAACCTTCCATGACCACGCTTTTCAAAAAGACCATCCTTGCCGCTGTCCTCGGCCTCGGCGCGCTGACGGCCGGCGTTCCGGCCGCCTCTGCCGCGGGCCTCAACGTGACGGTCGACACCGTCGGCTATCGCAACGGTTTCCTCCAGGTGCAGGGCTGGGACCGCGGCGACGACCGTGACCGTGACGGCGGCCGCTGGGACCGCCGCCCTGATCGCCGCCACGGCGGTGACTGGGGCCGCGGCGGCCGCTGCTCGCCGGACCTCGCCATCGCCAAGGCACGGGACTTCGGCATGCGCCGCGCCCGCATCGCGGACATCTCGCCGCGCCGCGTCATCGTCGAAGGCTTCCGCCATGGCGACTACCGGCGCATGATCTTCATCAACGACCGTGGCTGCCCGATCGGCCGCTGATCCGCTCCGGCCTTGCCGGCGACGAGAACCCTCCCGGTTCCACCGGGAGGTTTTTTGTTCCGGAGGCTCGGGGTCACGGACACGGCAAAAAAAGGGCCGGTTTCCCGGCCCTTTTCCGATTGCGCTATCGCGGCTCAGTTGTCGAGCGCGAAGGTCACGTTGACGGTGACGGAATAGCTGTTCTCGCCGGAGGCGATCGGCACGGCGCCGGCGGCATAGTCCTTGGCCATGGCGGTGCGCATCATCGGCATCGGCTCGGCGCGGTAGCTCGTCTCGGACATTTCCAGGACGCGGCCGAGGCCGACGCCGGCGGCGTCCGTCAGCTCCTTCGCCTTGGCCATGGCGTTCTCGACGGCCTTCTTGCGCGCGGCGCTGATGGCGGCGTCCGGCTTGTCGTTGAGGAAGCGGATGGCGTTGCCCTGGTTGGCGCCGAGCGTCACGGCCTTGTCGAGGATCTCGCCGAGCTTCGAAAGGTCGCGCACGCGCAGCGTCACGGTGTTGGTGACCTGGAAGCCGGTGAGGATCGGCGGCGGATTCTCGCCGGTCGAGCTCTGCGGATACTGGTATTGCGGGTTGATCATGAAGCCGGAGGTCTGAAGGTCGCGGTCGGCGATGCCGGCTTCCTTGAGGGCGGCCAGCATGTCGGCCATCGCCTTGTTGTTGGCATCGAGCGCCTCGCGCGCCGTCTTGGCGTCCTTGACGACGCCGAGGTCGATGAGCGCCATGTCGGGCGCAACCTCCGCCGAGCCTTCGCCGGTGACGACGATGACGGCTTCCCGCGTCTTGGCGGCATCCTCGGCCCGTGCGGCGAGGGGAGCGGCGGCGGCGAGCGCCATCGAAAGGGCAAAGAGGCCGGCGCCGGTGCGGTGGCCCGCGGTTCCATGGAACATGTAGAACGTCTCCTGATGGTTGTGTCCCTTGCGCCGGTCTTCGCGCGTTATTGTGTAGAGAATACGGCGACGCTTGTGAGCAAAGGCGATTTCGTCTAGATGGTCTCACGCCGTCGGCCGCCATTGACCGACGGCCCCCGGCCACGGCCGGGCCGGGCCTGTAGCTCAATGGTTAGAGCCGGCGGCTCATAACCGCTTGGTTGGGGGTTCGAGTCCCTCCGGGCCCACCATTTCTGTCCATCGTCACATCAACCCGGACTGTCGTCGCACAAACCCGGACTCGTCGTCATATAAGTCTGGATTCCCCTTTTAGCTTATCCGATTTGAGGTAAGGCTGCGTCTGCTGAAAATCTTGTTCGCCTTGAAATGCCTCTTGTCGCCCAGCATTGGTTGCGATGACAAAGACGCTCTTGCCGCGACTGCAGGCTTGGTAATGAAGCGTTTGGAAAACCCGCATTTCGGCGTTATAACTTGAACGGAACCCTCTCCCCTATTACCTCGGGGCTATCTCAAAACACAACATATGGTGTGACGAGTAGCTTCTCGTCACACCATATGTTGTAATGAAAGACCCTATTCAACTCGATTTTTTCGATCGCGAGAAAGACCACATCGGGACGTGGAGTGCCCGTGAGATTTGGTTGCGTCTGGATCAGACCAACGTCGCTTCGTTCAGTGAAGACTCTCGATTTGAACGCAAATCGGCTCCGAAAGCGACCAAGGAAAGAGAACTCGCTGAATATTACAGCATGTGGTCAAATACGGTGGACGGCGGGATTGTTGTCGTTGGTATCGCGGATAAGGGCGAAATCGAGGGGGTAGCAAAGACACTCTCTCAGAAGGAGCTAAATCGTCTCGAGTCTTTCCATTCCGAACACTGCCCGGACGCAAAACCTGAGTTCCGCCGTATTCCCGTCAAGGTGAATGGCGAAAACGACTTCATTGTATCGATTTTTCTGCCGTATCGCGGCTTTCTGGTCGAGACTAGTAAAGGCGAAGCCTTCATAAGGCGTGGTAGTTCGAAGCATAAAATGAGTTCGGAAGAGCGGGACGATTTTAGATCGACCCGCCACGAGCGCTCATGGGAACTCCGAGAGTCGGCGGCGAACTATCCCCAGGATTTCGATGAAGAGATAATAAAGCAGCTCGCCGACAATTTTCGCTCGCTGGAAGACAAGCCGGATTGGACAGATACGGAGGTCCTTGTTGATCGAAACCTCCTGGTTGAAGAAAACGGGAAATTCTCTCCGACGAATTCGCTTGTTCTTCTAGCATCAAAAAATCCGCGTCGATTAGTTCCGGGGGCGCGGGTTCGCATACAGCGATTTGCAGCCAGCGAGGAAGGAGCAGGTGAATCGTTCCAGCCTATCAAGGACCTCTACGCCGAGGGACCGATCCCAATACTTCTTCAGCGAGCGTCCCAGATCATCGAAAGCCTCAACTACGATGTGACGTGGCTCAGCAAGGACGGGAAGTTTCAAACCACCACGGAGTATCCACGATGGGCGTGGTTCGAGGCACTCGTCAATGCGCTGGTTCATAGGTCGTATTCCTACAGCGGTTCCGAAATCACTATCAAGTTCTTCTCTGACAGGCTGGAGATCGAGAGCCCAGGCGGCTTTGTCCCCCCTGTGAACGCGTCGAATGTCTATAGTCAGAGGGCATCGCGTAACCCGCACCTGTGTGAAGCGCTTCGGCATATCGGCTATACGCGAATGACCCGCGAGGGTACGCGCCGAATGAAGGAGAGTATGGAAGCCTGGCATCTCCCAGCACCTGACTTCTCTCAAGAGACCATTCACGGAGTGTCCGTTCGCGTGACGCTGAGAAATGATCAGCAACTTCGGAAGAGAGCGACTGACCGGGACGTGGCCGCGTATTGTGGTGTCGAGAAGTGGCAGAATCTCAAGGAACACGAAGTTAAATTAATCGGTTATGCGTTCAATAACGGCAAAATTCACGTTGCCGAGGCCGAGCGCTTGACAGGGCGGCGTTGGAACACTTCAAAGAAAGACCTTGAGCGATTGGTGAGTGCAGGGCTTCTGGAATTTGTTCAGGGGCAATACTCCCGCGATCCGAAAGCCCACTACGCTATCATTAAACGCTAATTGCGCTGTAGCTTGGTTCTTGAACGATAGAGTACGGCATGGTTGTCTTTCATTTCACCGAGGGACAATTGATGGCGACGTTGAACTTTAAGATGGGCAGGTGCAGAAACTACACATATTTTCCTCGGGCAGGTCCCAACCCTGGCGCGAGACGGTCTGATCCAGCAAATTGATCTGCTGCTTGATCAACGGCACGTAATGTACAGGATCGTAGACGATGTCTTTTCGAACCCTCGTGCAGTCGTTGCAGAAGGCAAAATAGGCGGACGACTTTTACGCCGCCTGCAGCAGGCCATTCCGCCATTGTCGTAGTTGCGCTTTGCACCGTCGCTCTCATTCTGACTTTTAATTCAGCGAAATGCGGCAATGTACGCTTTGCCCGGATGCGTTCCATCGGCCAGCATTTGTCAAAACCTTCATATGGATTCCGATCGATAAATCGAGTAGGTACACTATTAAGTGGCATTCTAATGATATTTGGGGCTCACATGCGGTTGTCAACGGAGGTCGGGAAAGACCTTGCCAAAAAAACGAATACCTTTAAATGGTTGATCGCTGGATTGGTTATCGTAGTAATATCGATCCTTCTTTTCCTTGCTGGATTCTTTATTCGTACGCCTTCCACAGTACCTTTTCTATCAGTGACATGGTTTGGGGACCTAGCCTGGGAACTGGGTAAATTGGGGCTTGCCGGGGGAATCGTCGCGACCTTCATACGCATGTTCCATTCTATAAACTTTCTTGAAGAGGCGCTCGACAAGTTCATGTGGTCAGATATTTTTCTGTCCAAGAGAAACGATATAGATGATCTTTGGGTAAAGCTTACTTTGTTCAGATACAGAAGATTCTCCGACCTTGATGAAAAGGAGCGGAGAGCTTTCCTGGATAAGCTAAATTCAGCATTGCGAAGTGTAGTGGGGAGAGAAGAAGAGCAGACGGTAAGAAACCACAAAAGAATTATAGACATAGATTGGAAAGATAAGGAATTTGGATTAATACAAATTCACGAAAATCAGAGTTATGATATTATTCCCAAAAATACTGATAAATTCAAAATTGTGACGAGAGTGACTACCGCCGGAAATATGAAAGTAACTGACTACAACATTATCAAGGATGAAATTTTTTTGGTATCGGGATCAGGCCAGCAAAAGGTAGATTTCTCGACGAAGGCCGTCGATGACCACATCGAAATAACGTATGAACTCTCCGGTGCATTAGTGTACAAGCTCAAACGTGAACGGATCGTCTCATGGGTTCTGGATAAGGACCCAGTGTTGTCTGTGACGTCGCGTCACGTATGCGATGGTTCGGTTGTGGAGGTAAACTGTACACCGAAAAACTTGAGAACCAGATTCCGGGAAAATGGGATAAGGAAGTGTTTTCACGACGACATGGCCGATGCGCAGAAGGCCTCCCGGCCGGGTGATCAGCGGCAAGTCTGCACAGAGATACTCCTGCCTGGAAACGGGTTTTCTCTTTATATAGAACAAGTTCCCTAAGTTACTTGTTTTTAAGGGATTTAGTGCCTAAATTATGAGTCAGCAGCTTGCTGGCTGAACGTGAAAGGAAATGACATGCGTTTTCCAGACGAAACCCTTATCTAGCCTATAAACCCAACGCCTCAATCTAGTGCGTTGGCGCATTCGGTTTCAACAGGTATAAAAAAGTCCGCTCACGCGGGCTTTTTTGCGTTTTTGCGGAAGGTGCCGACGTCGAAAGCCATGAGTTGTCTAGAGATTTTGAGGCAACAGTTCACTCAATGGCCCAACGCCCCCTAGCTGGATGGCAGGAGATGCGCCTTTATGGTCGGTGACGAAGCGATTGTTTTTATATGAAAGTTCGCTCGCTTCCTCTGCCTCGCGCATGAAAGCATTGGCTCGCTTGACGCGACCACCGCCGCCCGGCATGGATGAGCAATGAAAAAAGCCAAATCGATGCCGTTTAGGAAGAAGCCTGCCGATACCGAAACACTCGGCGACCTGCTCAACAGTATCGGCTTCAGGCCGTTGGGACGGCGTATCCACATCAAGCCGGGTATTCAGAAATCACTATTGCGTATCCGACTACGAGATAAGCGGACATCGTAAGCAAGGATTTCACAGCACGTTAACCGTGGCCATATCTCCTGAGGTCTTGATTTCGCCGCGAGGGTAGATTCCCCCTCAGAAATTACCGCAAACCTAAACGGCTTCCCTGAGGTTGCATTTCGAGAGCAAGGGGCTCTCTCGAAATCTTTAGGGGCTATTCATGGAAAATACTCAGGCGAGTTCTTTTGCTTCCGCGAGCAAGGGCGGAATCATCCTGGCGGCGGTACTGGCCGTCCTTTCGGTGGCGGCTGTTGCGCTTCCGATCATCAATATCAAGGTCATGGGATTTGGTGGAGGTATCGCACTTGCTTCTCCGCATCTTCTCGGCGGTATTGCATATCTTCTGCCGCTCGCCTTTCTGGCAGAGATCGCGGTGCGATTTGCACCTCAGGCGCAGCCGTATGTCCGTGTTGTCGAAATCGTCGCGCTCGTAATCGTCATTGGCGCCGCTCTCTACGCCGCCATGACGCTCATGACCGGCATGAGCGAATTGAGCAACGCTGACCGGCAGATGGCGCAGATGCTCGGCTCGACGAACGCCCGTCAGTTTTCGTCGATGCGCGGCCTTTCCCTCGCAAGCGGAACGTTTGCGCTTGTGCTGCTCCTGCTTGGTAGCGCCTGGCAAGTCTGGTCCGACCGTCGCAGGTGAGTTCGACTGCATCGAAACCTCATAAACCAGGAATCTCAAATGAAACTCGGCATCATCTCGACCGCGCTGCTTTGCGCGACAACCGTAGTGGCGCAGGCCGCAGAATTCGACATCGCCGGCATGAAACTCGGCATGAATGCAGACCAGATCGTAGCTAGATACCAGGAATTGCGGCCCGAAGGTCAGTACAGTTTCTCGAATTGGAAGCTCCCTGAAGGCTCTGAATGGATTGCCAACGGCCGGACGCTCTATAACGATCTGGCGAATCCTGATGACATGGAACACGAGCGCATGCAGTTCGCGTTCACAGGCTTGGGGTCGGGAAACGGCTTGTTTGCGATACAGCGGGACTTGAAGTTCAGGCCTTCGCAACGCCCTTCTACTGTAAGCGCGATTTTCGGGTCACCTATGAATCGGGCTCGTCGTAGGCAAGTTGTGTCCACAAGCAACGTAGTGGACACAATGAGATGGATGATGTGATCGAGCCGCGGCTATTGCGGGTATTGCATGC
>Ga0206118_100795_pt1 | contig 11619 bp, 9 predicted proteins | sample 3A20Ametagenome_FD_177999 | JGI IMG/M metagenome (GOLD analysis project Ga0206118, IMG submission 177999) | Enriched microbial communities from leaf-cutter ant dump, University of Wisconsin, Madison, United States - 3A20A | ecosystem: Environmental > Terrestrial > Nest > Insects nest > Nest dump...
GATGCCGACGAACAGGCCGGTCAGCAGCGTGTAGCCGCTGCGCGCGCCCATGTGCTTGTAGGCCGGCTGGCCGATGTAGGGCGTGGTCTGGGCGACGCCGCCGCAGAGCCCGGCCACCAGCGTGGCCACCGCCTCGACCAGCAGGATGTCGCGGGTGCGGTAGTCGTCGCCGGCCGCGCGCGCGCTCTCGGACACGTTGATGCCGCCGACCACCATCAGCAGGCCGAACGGCAGCAGCAGCGGCAGGTAGTCCATCGCCGCCGGCAGGCCGTCGATGAACCCCAGGGTCGGCAGCGGCAGCACCACCTGCGGCGGCGTCCACTGCGGCAGCGCGAAGCCCGGCGCGCCCAGTCCGGCCAGCCCCAGCCCGTAGTACAGCGCGGTGCCCACGACGAAGGCCACCAGCACGCCCGGCGCCCGCACCGGCAGCCGGCCCTTGGCGATCAATACGTACAGCAGCAGGCCGAGGGTGACGAAACCGGCCACCGGCGAGCGCAGCGCTTCCAGCAGCGGCAGCAGGCCCATCAGCACCAGCGCGATGCCGGCGATGGAGCCCAGCAGCGCGGCGCGCGGCAGCGCGCGGGTCACCGCCTCGCCGAAGAAGGACAGCACCAGCTTGAGCGCGCCCATGATCACCAGCGCCGCCATGCCCAGCTGCCAGGTGGCCATCGCCGCGGCCTGCGGCTCCATGCCCTGCTGCCGGAAACCGGCGAAGGCCGGGCCCAGCACCAGCAGCGCCATGCCGATGCTGGTCGGCGCGTCCAGCCCCAGCGGCATCGCGGTGACGTCGTCGCGGCCGCTGCGCGCGGCCAGCCGCCGCGCCATCAGCGTGTACAGCAGGTTGCCGACCAGCACGCCGAACGCGGTACCGGGGAACATGCGCCCGAACACCACCTCGGCCGGGAACTGGAAGAGGCCCACCAGCGCCATGGCGATGAAGCCGAGGATGGACAGGTTGTCGACCACCAGGCCGAAGAAACCGTTGAGATCGCCGGCGACGAACCAGCGCGGGCGTGCGGAAGCGGGGATGTGAGCCATGGGCAGACCAGAAGGAAAAGGGATGAAGCCGGGCTGGAACGCATGCGCCGCGTTCCAGCCCGGCTCACGCGATGCTCAGAACGACACCTCGACCGCCTGCCGCGACCACAGCACCGACTGGTGGTGGGTGGCCTGCTTCCACGCCAGGCGGATCGCCTCGATGTCGTTGCGGCGCTGCGGGGTGTCTTCGTGCAGCACCACCAGCACCTTGGTGCGCAGGCGCTCGGGCTGCGGCGCGCCGCGGAACAGCCACTGGCCATAGGCATCGAACACGGTCAGGCCGTCGGGGAAACGCGGCGTCACCTCCTTGTCGAGGAAGGCGCGCCACTGCGCCTCGCTGATCGCCTCGGTCTGCTCGCGGCTGGAGTCGCCGCCTTCCCGTCCCACGCCGAAATACAGCTCGCTGCGCACCCAGTGCGCGCCTTCCGCGGGGCGCGCGGCGTCGCCGTGCAGCGCGGCGGTCGCCGGCGGGTCGGCCACGGGGGACGCTGCGCAGGCAACACCGCCCAGGCACAGCAGCAGCGGGAACAGGAGAGCGGAAACCTTCATGGATGACCTCGGTCGGGGATAGGCAGGGTGGCATCCTCGCCACTGCACCGGCATATCACGTTTACGGATGAACTGATGCCGTGCGGGACTTGCACCCGGGGCCGGCATCACGCGAAGATAACATATCGCTCCATCCGGATGAATGTAACAAGACATCCGGAACCCCCTTCCCCACGTCATCCCGGAGTTCCACCATGCCCCGTATTTCCCCGGCTCCGCTCGGCCTGGCCGTAGCGCTGGCGCTGTCCTGCCCCGCCCACGCCCAGGACGCGCCCGGCCAGGCGACCACGCTCGACACCGTGATCGTCACCGGCACCCGCGCCACCGACCGCACCGTGCTGGAATCCACCTCGCCGGTGGACGTGCTCAGCGCCGAGGACATCCGCAAGGCCGGCGTGGTCAACGGCGAACTCGGCAGCGCGCTGCAGGCGCTGCTGCCCTCGTTCAACTTCCCGCGCCAGTCCAACTCCGGCGGCGCCGACCACGTGCGCGCGGCGCAGCTGCGCGGCCTGTCGCCGGACCAGGTGCTGGTGCTGGTCAACGGCAAGCGCCGCCACAACAGCGCGCTGGTCAATACCGACAGCAAGATCGGCAAGGGCACCACGCCGGTGGACTTCAACGCCATCCCGGTCAGCGCGATCAAGCGCATCGAGGTGCTGCGCGACGGCGCCGGCGCGCTGTACGGCTCGGACGCGGTGGCCGGCGTGATCAACGTGATCCTCGACGACGCGCCGGAAGGCGGCGCCATCGAGGCCAGCTTCGGCGCGCACCATACCGACCTCAAGCCGATCGGCCGCACCCTGACCGACGGCCAGACCAGCTACTTCAGCGCCAAGGTCGGCACCGCGCTGGGCGATGAAGGCGGCTTCCTGCGCGTGGGCCTGGAACTGAAGAACCGCGAGGCCACCAACCGCGCCGGTTTCGACCAGATCCCGCCGTGGGAGGCGCAGACCCCGGACAACCTGGCCTTGGCCGGCAGGCGCAACTATTCGCTGGGCGACGGCGCCAGCAAGGACCTCAACGCCTGGTTCAACGCCGAGGTGCCGTTCGGCGCCACGTCCAGAGCCTATGCCTTCGGCACCTACAACCAGCGCGATACCGAGGGCGCCAACTACTTCCGCTACCCGGACGGCGAAGCCAACTGGAAGCAGCTCTACCCGCATGGCTACCGCCCGGTGTCCGAAGGCGAGAACCTCGACGTGCAGCTGGTGGCCGGCGCGCGCGGCCAGTGGGGCGACTGGAACTACGACGCCAGCCTCGACCACGGCCGCAACGCGTTCACCTACCGCCTGCGCGATTCGCTCAACGCCTCGCTCGGCCCGGCCAGCCCGACCCGCTTCAAGACCGGCGACTACGCCTTCGACCAGACCGTGGCCAACCTCGATGTCGGCCGCATCTTCGTGCGCCAGGACGACAGCCACAGCCTCGGCTTCGGCGTGGAAGCGCGCCGCGAACGCTACGAGACCGGCGCCGGCGACCCGGCCAGCTACGCCGCCGGTCCGTTCACCGACCGCCCGACCGGCTCGCAGGCCGGCGGCGGCCTGACCCCGCAGGACGAGGCGCACCTCACCCGCGATGTGTTCAGCGCCTACAGCAGCCTGTCCTCGACCTTCGGCGAAAAGTTCTCCACCGACGTCGCCGCCCGCTACGAGCACTACCAGGACTTCGGCGGCCAGCTCACCGGCAAGCTCGGCGCGCGCTACGCCTTCGCGCCGGCGTTCGCGCTGCGCGGCGCCATCTCCAACAACTTCCACGCGCCGTCGCTGAGCCAGACCGGCTTCGAGTCCACCTCCACCGGCTACACCGCCGGCGGCCAGCTGGTGCAGGGCCGCCTGCTGTCGGTGAACAACCCCATCGCGCGCGCGCTGGGCGCCACCGACCTGAAGCCGGAGAAGTCGATCAACTACAGCCTGGGCTTCACCAGCCAGATCGGCAGCCACATGGACCTGTCGCTGGACCTGTTCCAGATCGACATCGACGACCGCATCGCGCTTTCCGAAAGCATCACCGGCCAGGCGCTGACCGACTTCGTGCAGCAGCGCTTCGGCGTGAGCGGGCTGGAGAGCGCGCATTACTTCGTCAACGCCGCCGACACCCGCACCCGCGGCGCCGAGTTCGTCGCCAACTGGCGGCAGACGCTGGGCGGCGGCGACCTGCTGCTGACCGGCACCTGGAGCTATGCCAAGACCGAGCTGAAGAACGTGCTGGCCACGCCCGCGCAGCTGCTGGCGCTGGACCCGGACTACGTGCTGTTCGGCGTGGAGGAAAGCAATACGCTCACCGACGCCGCGCCGCGCACCCGCGCGCAGCTGGCCGCCAGCTGGGCCGACGATCGCTGGTCGCTGAGCAGCCGCCTGAGCCGCCATGGCAGCGCGCGGCGCGTGTTCGACTTCGGCGGCGGCTACATCCCGACCCAGACCTATGCCGCGGAATGGCAGCTGGACGCGGAAGTGGAATACCGCATCACGCCGAAGTGGAGCGTGGCCGTGGGCGGGCAGAACCTGACCGACAACTACCCGGACCGCTCCAACGAGGACATCCACTACTTCGGCAACCTGCCCTACGACGTGCTCTCGCCGATCGGCAGCAACGGCGCGTACTGGTACGGGCGCGTGCGCTACGCGTTCTGAGGACGGGAAAGGGGAAGCGGGCACGGGGAAGTGGTTTTCCCCGTGCCGCGGACCCGCATCCATTGCTGTTGATCGTGCGCTCGTGGAGGCGGCGTCTGCTCCGCGTCCACCTTCGATAACTTTCCGCTCACGCCGCGCATGGCATGGTGGGCGCATGGTCATTGCGTCTCCCAGCCCGCCCCCCGCGCTGGATCCCGCCTGTGCGTTGTTCCTCGACGTGGACGGCACACTGGTCGGGTTCGCCGCGCAACCCGAGGATGTCCGCCTGTCGCCGCAGGTCCGCGACTGGATCGCCCGCATCGGCCAACGCCTGGACGGCGCGCTGGCGCTGGTCAGCGGCCGCCCGCTGGCGCAGCTGGACCAGTTGTTCGCGCCGCTGCGCCTGCCGGCCGCCGGCCTGCACGGCACGCAGCTGCGGCGCAGCGCCGATGAAACGCCACAGGCCGCGGAGACCGCGCGGTGGCTGCACGAACTGCACCTGCAGGCGATGCGTTTCGCGCATGCGCATCCCGGCGTGCGGGTGGAAGCCAAGGGCCAGGCCCTGGCCCTGCACTGGCGCAACGCGCCGGCCGCGGCGCAGGCGGTGATCGCCTTCGCGCACGCGCAGCTGCCGCTGCTGCCCGGCGTGCGCCTGCAGCCGGGCAACCACGTGGTGGAACTGGTGTCCGCCAGCCACGACAAGGGCACCGCGGTGACGGCGTTGATGGGCGCCGCGCCGTTCGCCGGCCGCGTTCCGGTCTTCGTCGGCGACGACCTCACCGACGAGGACGGCTTCGCCGCGGCGGCGCGGCTGGGCGGCTACGGCATCCTGGTCGGCGCGCGTGCCGGCAGCCAGGCGCGCCATGCCCTGCCCGACATCGCCGCGATGCACGACTGGCTGCGCGTGGGCGCGGCCTGATCCCGTGCCGCGGCGCGGGCATCGCGTGCGGCCGTATCACCCGGGAGGCCCTGGCCTCCCGGCCAGCAAGGAGGAAACGATGCTTCGAGCCAACCTCGAGATGGGCGTCATCGGCAACGGCAGTTTCGGCGCCCTGATCGACCGCCACGCGCGCCTGGTGTGGAGTTGCCTGCCGGCGTTCGACGGCGACCCGGCGTTCTGCGCGCTGCTGTCGCCGCGCGCGCATGAAGGCGGCGATTTCGCCATCGAGCTGGAGGACTACGCCGGCAGCGAGCAGCACTACATCACCAACACCGCGATCCTGCGCACGGTGCTGCACGACACCCGCGGCGGCCAGGTGGAAGTGATCGACTTCGCGCCGCGCTGGCGCCGCAACGGCCGTTTCTACCGCCCGCCCAGCGTGATCCGCCGCATCCGCCCGCTGGCCGGCAGCCCGCGCATCCGCGTGCTGGCGCGGCCGCTGGCCGACTGGGGCGCGCGCGTTCCCGAATCCACCTGGGGCAGCAACCACCTGCGCTGGCTGCTGCCCGGCTTCACCCTGCGCCTGACCACCGACGTGCCGGTGCGTTTCATCCGCGAGGCGCTGCCGTTCGTGCTCGCGCACCCGATGGAACTGGTGCTGGGCGTGGACGAGACCCTGGACCGCGCCCTCGCCAGTTATGCGCAGGAAGCGCAGCAGCGCACCGAGGACTACTGGCGCGAATGGACACGCTACCTGTCCATTCCGCTGGAATGGCAGGACGCGGTGATCCGCAGCGCCATCACCCTCAAGCTGTGCCAGTACGAGGACAGCGGCGCGATCATCGCGGCGATGACCACCTCCATCCCCGAGGCGCCCGGCAGCGCGCGCAACTGGGACTACCGCTACTGCTGGCTGCGCGACGCCGCCTTCGTGGTGCGCGCGCTCAACCGCCTGGGCGCGACCAAGTCGATGGAGGACTTCCTGCGCTACATCTTCAACCTGGCCACCACCGACGGCAGCCTGCAGCCGCTGTACGGCATTGGCATGGAGGAACGGCTGGACGAGCACGAGGTGCCGTCGCTGGCCGGCTACCGCGGCATGGGCCCGGTGCGGCGCGGCAACCTGGCCTGGCTGCAGCAGCAGCACGACGTCTACGGCTCGGTGGTGCTGGCCTCCACCCAGCTGTTCTTCGACCAGCGCCTGAAGGACCCCGGCGACCTGCACACCTTCGGCCGGCTGGAACCGCTGGGCGAGCGCGCCTATGCGCTGCACGACGTGCCCGATGCCGGGCTGTGGGAATTCCGCGGCCGCACCGCGGTGCACACCTATACCGCGGCGATGTGCTGGGCCGCCTGCGACCGCCTGGCCAAGATCGCCGCCCGGCTGGAACTGAGCGGACGCGCCGCGCTGTGGCGCGAACGCGCCGACAGCATCCGCCAGCGGGTGCTGGCGCGCGGCTGGAACGCGCAGCTGGGGCACTTCACCGACACCTTCGATGGCAGCCACCTGGATGCCTCGTTGCTGCTGCTGGCCGACATCGGCTTCATCGACGTCGCCGACCCGCGCTATGTCGCCACGGTCGATGCCATCGGCCACGGCCTGCGCCGCGGCGACGCGCTGTTCCGCTACATCGCCCCGGACGACTTCGGCGCGCCGGAGACCAGCTTCACCATCTGCACGTTCTGGTACATCGACGCGCTGGCCGCGATCGGCCGCCTCGACGAGGCGCGGGCGCTGTTCGAAAGCGTGCTGGCGCGTCGCAACCACCTTGGCCTGCTGTCCGAGGACCTGGCCTTCAGCGACGGCGAGCAATGGGGCAATTTCCCGCAGACCTATTCGCACGTGGGCCTGATCACCGCGGCGATGCGGCTGTCGCGCAGCTGGCAGGAGGCGTCGTGAGCCGTCTGGTGGTGGTCTCCAACCGGGTCGCGCTGCCCGGCGAAAACCGTCCTGGCGGCCTGGCCGTGGGCCTGCTGGCGGCGCTGAAGGAGCGTGGCGGCCTGTGGTTCGGCTGGAGCGGGCGCAGCGTGGCCGGCGCCAGCGGCCAACTGCACGAACAGAGCGACGGCGCCATCCGCTACGCCACGCTGGACCTGTCCAGGGCCGACCTGGACAGCTACTACAACGGCTTTTCCAACCGCGCGCTGTGGCCGCTGCTGCATTTCCGCCTGGACCTGGTGGACTACGACCGCAGCAAGCGCGAGGGCTACTGGCGGGTCAACACGCTGTTCGCCGACCGGCTGGCGCCGATGCTGCGCGACGACGACACGGTGTGGATCCACGACTACCACCTGATCCCGCTGGCGGCGCTGCTGCGCGAACGCGGCATCGGCTGCCGCATCGGCTTCTTCCTGCACGTGCCGGTGCCCTCGGCCGACCTGGTGCAGGCGCTGCCCGAACACCGCTCGCTGTTTTCGGCGCTGTACGCCTGCGACCTGCTCGGCTTCCAGACCCGGCGCGACGTGGACCGCTTCCGCTCCTGGGCGCGGCTGTTCGGCGGTGGCCGCGCCATCGACGGCGAGCACATCGAATCCCCCGACGGCCGCCGCGTGCGCATCGCCGCGTTCCCGATCGGCATCGACACCGCGCACATCGCCCGGCAGGCACGCGCGGCCACCGGCAACAGCGCGGTGCGCGCGCTGCGGCAGAGCCTGCAGCAGCGCAGGCTGGCCATCGGCGTGGACCGGCTGGACTATTCCAAGGGCCTGCCCGAGCGCTTCCACGGCTTCGAACGCTACCTGGAGCGCTACCCGCAGCAGAAAGGCAGCATGACCTTCCTGCAGATCGCACCGGTCTCGCGCGGCAGCGTGGCCGAGTACCGCGCGCTGCGCAGCGAGCTGGAACGGCTGGCCGGGCACATCAACGGCGGCCACGCCGAGGCCGACTGGACGCCGCTGCGCTACGTCAACCAGAACTACGCGCACAGCACCCTCACCGGCTTCTACCGCGAAGCGGCGGTGGGGCTGGTCACGCCGCTGCGCGACGGCATGAACCTGGTGGCCAAGGAATACGTGGCCTCGCAGGACCCGGACGATCCCGGCGTGCTGGTGCTGTCGCTGCTGGCCGGCGCCGCCGACGAACTGAAGCAGGCGCTGCTGGTCAACCCGCACGACCTGGACGGCGTTGCCGATGCCATCGCCACCGCCGCGAACATGCCGCGCGGCGAACGCATCGAACGCTGGCAGGCGATGATGCAGCACCTGCGCGAATACGACATCAACCGCTGGCGGCGCGATTACCTGCAGGCACTGGAAGGCGGCTGAGCGGCCGCGAGGATGACCGCAGGAGCGGCTTCAGCCGCGAACGCTCTTCGAGCATGGCCAGCACAGAGCGTTCGCGGCTGAAGCCGCTCCTGCGCGCCCGCTACGTTGCCTTGGCCGGGGCAGCCTCCTTGCAGGGCAAGCCTCCACGAACGCCGCGCGCTTCCTCGATCTCAGTCGAGGAAACGCGCCGCCTGCGCCGGCGTCGGCAGGTAGCAGGCGTCGTGGCGGCCGAACCAGCGGTAGCGGTTGCGCGCCAGCCAGCGGTAGCCACGGTCGCGCAGGGGCCGCGGCAGCAGCCGTGCCAGCGCCGCCAGCTTCCAGACGCCGCCGAGTCCAGCCAGCACGCGCACGATCGCGTCGGTATCGGTGTACGCGCGGCCCTGCTCGACCAGCAGGAACGACAGCGGATCGTCGGGGTCGAGCCCGTGCGCGGCCAGCAGCTGCCGCCCGTGCGCGCCCTGCATCGCCGCGAAACGGTAGCGGCCGCGACGGTCGAAGCGCAGCAGGAAGCGCACCCAGCGGCTGCACAACGCGCAGACGCCGTCGAACACGATCACCGCGCCGCCGTCGCTCATGCCGGCTCCTGCGCGGGCAGCAGCCAGCCTTCGTAGCGGATCAGCGGGCCGAGCAGCGGCAGCGCCACGTCCACCAGGAACTCGTAGCGGCCGCCATGTTCGCGTTCGCGGCAGCGCACCTGCGCGAACCAGGCGGCCGGCAGCGGCACGACGCCGAACGCCCAGACCTGCTCGGCCCGCCAGTGGATTTCGCCGTCCACGACCTGCAGCGCGAAACGGAAGCGCAGCGCGCCCAGGCGCTCGAACAGGCGCCCGTCGCGCTGCCACAGGCGCGAAGCCATGCGCGCGGCGCCGAAGCGCCGGTTCCAGCGTTCGCCGCCGTCGTCCACCACGAACTCGACCGCCACCGGCACCATGTCCGCGCTGGGCGGCAGGCGCGCCAGCCAGGCGCAGGGGGCCACCAGCCAGTGCTCGCCGCGGCGCACGCGGCCCTGGCCGCGCCAGGCCTGCCGCCGCGGCACCGAATGCAGCGCGCGCAGCAGCGGCGGCAAATGCCCGAACGCGGCCCCCAGCACGCGCCCGAACAGCGGCCGGTTCATCGCGCCATCCACACCAGCGTGGCCATGCGCCCGCTGCGGCGGTCGCGGCGGTGCGAGAACCAGCGCGCCGGATCGGCGAGGGTGCACTGGTCGCCGCCGTGGATCGCGGCCGGTGCCATGCCGGCGGCCTGCAGCCGTTGCCGCGCCAGCGCGTACAGGTCCACGCGCCAGTGTCCGGGCCGGGTGGCGGTGAACGCCGCTGCGGCGTCGGCCGAATGCGCCAGGAAGGCATCGCGCACGTCGGCACCGATCTCGTAATGCGCCGGTCCGGCGGCCGGGCCGAGCCAGGCCACGACTCCGGCCGGCGGCGTGCGCATCGCCGCCAGCGTCGCTTCCAGCATGCCGTCGGCCAGCCCGCGCCAGCCGGCGTGGGCGGCGGCCACTTCGCCGCCATCGCCGGCGGCGAACACCACCGGCAGGCAGTCGGCGGTGAGGATGGCCAGCACCACGCCGGGCTGCGACGTCACCGCCGCGTCGGCGACGGGCTCGGCGTCCACGCCCTGCACCGTGGGCGGCGCGTCGAACCGCAGCACGCCGGTGCCGTGCACCTGGCGCAGCCAGTGCGGCGCCGACGGCAGGCCCGCCAGCCGCTGCAGTTCGTCGCGGTTGCGCTGCACCTGCAGCGGGTCGTCGCCCTCGGGCGAGCTGCGGTTGCCCAGGTTGAAGCTGTCGAACGGCGGCAGCGAGCCGCCCGCGCCATGCCGCAGCGTGGTGAAGGCATGCACGCCCGGCGGCGCCGGCCAGCCGGCCTGCAGCAGCGGCAACGCGGCGGCCATGGCTCAGCGCCGCTCGCGTTCGGCGAACAGCTGCGAGTCCTCGCGCAGCGCCTTCATCAGCGCCAGCATGTCCGCAGGTACCGGTGCGCTGTTGCGGATCGCCTCGCCGGTGATCGGGTGCATGAACTCCAGCGTCTCGGCGTGCAGCGCCTGGCGCCGGAAGCCGCGCAGCTGCGCGACCAGTTCGTCGCTGGCGCCCTTGGGCAGCTTCAGCGCGCCGCCGTACAGCGGGTCGCCGATGATCGGGTGCTTCAGGTGCGCCATGTGCACGCGGATCTGGTGGGTGCGGCCGGTTTCCAGCCGGCACTCCAGCGCGGTGTGGGCGCGGAAGCGCTCGCGCAGGCGGTAGTGGGTGACGGCGTCGCGGCCGTCCTCGCGCACGGCCATGCGCAGGCGGTCGCGCGGATGGCGGTCGATCGGCGCGTCGGCGGTGCCGCCGGAAACCAGCGCGCCGCTCACCACCGCCAGGTACTGGCGGTGCACCTCGCGCGCGGACAGCTGTTCGACCAGTGCGGTCTGCGCCTGCAGGGTGCGGGCCACGACCATCACCCCGCTGGTGTCCTTGTCCAGCCGGTGGACCACGCCGGCGCGCGGCACCGCCGCCAGCGACGGGTCGCGGAACAGCAGGGCGTTGACCAGGGTGCCGGTGGGGTTGCCGGCGCCCGGGTGGACCACCAGCCCGGCCGGCTTGTCGATCACGAAGACGTGTTCGTCCTCGTACAGCACCGACAGCGGGATGTCCTCGGGCTGGGCGTCGGTCTCGGTATCCAGGGTCGCATTCAGGGTGGCCAGCTCGCCGCCGCGCACCGGGTCGCGGCCGCGCACCGGGGACCCGTCGAGCAGGACCGCCCCGGACTTGATCCATTCGCTCAGGCGGGACCGGGAGAACTCGGGGAACAGCTCGGCCAGCACCGCGTCGAAACGACGGCCGGCGGCGGCATCGGGCACCCGCGCCTGGCGGGAAGGAAGGGAAGCGTTGTCGGACATGGCAGGGGGTATCGGCGGAATTCGGGGGGTCCGGGCGACGGGAGTCAGTCGCAGGACAGGCCACTAGGCTATCATCGCCCCTTCGTATTCCTGCCGCGTCCCGCCCCGACCCATGATCCGACGCTCCCCGCTGCTGTCCGCTCCCGTCCGCATCACCGCCCTGCTGCTGGTCCTGGTCTTCGCCGCCACTGGCTGCCATCGCGGCACCAAGGGCAAGAACGCGGACGAAGGCATGCCGGTCGAGCAGCTCTACGAAAAGAGCCACAAGCTGATGGAGGGCGGCAACTGGTCCGGCGCCGAGAACAGCTTCAAGCGGCTGATCGCCCAGTACCCGTACGGCCCGTACACCGAGCAGGCGATGATCGAAAGCGCCTACGCCCAGTACAAGGCCGGCAAGAACGA
>Ga0206118_100796_pt1 | contig 11617 bp, 10 predicted proteins | sample 3A20Ametagenome_FD_177999 | JGI IMG/M metagenome (GOLD analysis project Ga0206118, IMG submission 177999) | Enriched microbial communities from leaf-cutter ant dump, University of Wisconsin, Madison, United States - 3A20A | ecosystem: Environmental > Terrestrial > Nest > Insects nest > Nest dump...
ATCCCGTTGTCCGACGTGGCCCGTGTCTGCACCAAGATCCGCCAGATCAGCGTGGCCGAGATGCTGGCCGAGACGATGCGCCGCATCGCCTTCGGCGAGTCGGTCAGCTCGATGTACGTGGATTGACGAACCCCGGTCCCGGCATGTCGCCGGGACCGACAACGGCATTCCTGGTCGCGGGAATGTCTTCACCACGCACCGCCTGCGGTGCAACAACCAAGAGTAGTCAACAATGGCAAAGTCCCACGAAATCAAAGTCGCCCGTCGCGACGTGCAGGGCAAGGGTGCGAGCCGCCGCCTGCGTCACGCCGGCCTGGTTCCGGGCATCGTCTACGGCGGTGACCGCGAGCCGGCGATGGTCGAGTTCAACCACAACGAAATCTGGCTGGCCCAGCAGAACGAGTGGTTCTACTCCTCGATCATCGACCTGAACCTCGACGGCAGCATCTACAAGGTGCTGCTGCGCGACATGCAGCGTCACCCGTACAAGCAGCTGGTCATGCACCTGGACTTCCAGCGCGTGAACGAAAATGAAGTGCTCAACGCCACCGTGCCGCTGCACTTCATCAACGAGGAGATCTCCCCGGCCGGCAAGACCGCCGACGTGCTGGTCACCCACGAGCTGAAGGAAGTGCACATCGCCTGCCTGCCGAAGGACCTGCCGCAGTCGATCGAAGTCGACCTGGCCGCCCTGACCGCCGGCGACATCATCTACCTGTCGCAGATCAAGCTGCCGGCGGGCGTGGAAATCCCGGCGCTGAAGCTGGGCAAGGACCACGACGATGCCGTCGTCATCGCCAAGGCGCCGAGCGCCGCCGCCGAGGAAGCCGCCGAGTAATCGGCCGGCTGCGTCCGCCCGCACCGGGCGGACGCGGCCAACGGTGGACGCATGACTGGCCTGCGATTGATCGTCGGTCTGGGCAATCCCGGAACCGAACACGCCCGGACCCGGCACAATGCCGGGTTTCATTTCGTTGAGGCCCTGGCCGAGCGGGCGGGCGCGCGCTGGACGCTCGAAGGCAAGCTGTTCGGCGAAGTGGCCAAGGTCGATGTCGGCGGCCAGCCGGTATGGCTGCTCAAGCCGGCCACCTTCATGAACCTGTCCGGCAAGTCGGTCACCGCCGCGCAGCGGTTCTGGAAGATCGAACCGGAGCAGACCCTGCTCGCGCACGACGAACTGGACCTGCCGCCGGGCACGGCGCGCCTGAAGTTCGATGGCGGCCATGGCGGCCAGAACGGCCTGCGCGACACCATCCGCCTGCTCGGGCATGGCAGGTTCCACCGCCTGCGCATCGGCATCGGCCATCCCGGCCACAAGGACCGCGTGGTGCCGTGGGTGCTGGGCCGTCCCTCCCGGGACGACGACGTGCTGATCTCGCGCGCCATCGACGACGCCATCGACGTGATGCCGCTGGCGGTAGGCGGCGATTTCAACGAGGCCATGAAGCGGCTGCACACGGGCAAACCGTGATTGCGGCCTGCGCTTTGACGGGCGGCGACGCCACCGGAGAGCGCAGGCCGGAATCCCGAATCGTGGAGTTTGTTGCATGGGTATCAAATGCGGCATCGTCGGCCTGCCCAACGTCGGCAAGTCGACCCTGTTCAATGCGCTGACCAAGGCGGGCATCGCCGCGGCCAATTTCCCGTTCTGCACGATCGAGCCGAATACCGGCATCGTGCCGGTGCCGGATCCGCGGCTCGATGCGCTGGCGGCGATCGTCAAGCCGGAGCGGGTGATCCCGACCACGATGGAGTTCGTCGACATCGCCGGCCTGGTCGCCGGCGCCTCCAAGGGCGAAGGCCTGGGCAACAAGTTCCTGGCCCACATCCGCGAGACCGACGCCATCGCCCACGTCGTGCGCTGCTTCGAGGACGGCAACGTCATCCACGTCGCCAACAAGGTCGACCCGATCGCCGACATCGAAACCATCGACACCGAACTGGCGCTGGCCGACCTGGAGTCGGTGCTGAAGGCGCTGGACCGCGCCAACCGCGCGGCCAAGGCCAACGACAAGGATGCGCTGGCGCGCAAGCCGGTGCTGGAGAAGCTTGCAGCGGCGCTCGACCAGGGCCGCTCGGCGCGCTCGGCCGGCCTCGACGCGGAGGAGAAGGCGCTGGTCCGCGACATGTTCCTGATCACGCTCAAGCCGCTGATGTACATCGCCAACGTCGCCGAGGACGGCTTCGAGAACAACCCGCACCTGGATGCGGTGCGCGCCCGCGCACAGGCCGAGGGCGCAGAGGTGGTGCCGGTGTGCGCGGCGATCGAGGAAGAACTGGCGCAGCTGGACGATGCCGACCGCGACGAGTTCCTCAAGGACCTGGGCCTGGAAGAGCCTGGCCTGAACCGCGTGATCCGCGCCGGCTACAGACTGCTCGGCCTGCAGACCTATTTCACCGCCGGCGTGAAGGAAGTCCGCGCCTGGCAGCTGCGCGCCGGCTCCACCGCGCCGCAGGCCGCGGGCGTGATCCATACCGACTTCGAGCGCGGCTTCATCCGCGCCGAGACCATCGGCTACGACGACTTCATCAACCTCAAGGGCGAGCAGGGCGCCAAGGAAGCCGGCCGCCTGCGCCTGGAGGGCAAGGACTACATCGTCAAGGAAGGCGACGTGCTGCACTTCCGCTTCAACGTCTGATTTCCTGCGCGATGCCGGAAACGAGGGCCCCGCGATGCGGGGCCTTCGCGTATCTGGCGCCGGGGACGAACACCGCCGCCGGACTGCGCCTGGCCAAGATTTCGCCAGCCTGGCGCAACCCCCGTGGTGTCGCCGTGCGCCGGTGTTTTCCACAGGCTTTTCCCGGCCTTCTGCACACGCGTTGTGGAGAACCATCGGAGAGTGGCAGCCGGCCTTGATGCGGCCGGCCAGTCCTCCGGAAACGACAAGGCCCGCATCGCGGGCCTTGTCGTTGTCGCGGTGGCGGTTGGTCCGTGCCTTACAGCGGCTGGCCGCCCAGCTTCCAGGTGACCTGGACGAAGTAGCTGCGGCCCATGCTGTCGAACCACGCGGTGTCGTAGTACGGGTAATTGGCCCAGGTCGCATCCTTCGGCGGCATCTTGTCGAACAGGTTGTTGATCGACAGCGACACCCGCAGGTGGTCGTTGATGTCGTAGCGCGCGCCGGCGTTGAAGCGCCAGGTGGCCTGGGTCCACGCATCGTCGTCGTAGTTGGGGACGCGGCCGAGGTAGTTGCCGAACAGGCTGGCACCCCAGGCGCCCTTGTCCCAGTTCACGCCTACGTTCGCCTTGATCCGCGGCAGGGCGGGGCTGAAGGTCTCGTAGTGCAGCATGTCCTCGGACGCGTCGCCCGGATAGCGCTGGAAGGTATGCTCGTGCACCCAGGTGTAATTGCCGTTGATGCGGAAATCGCCGGCCCGGGTCTGCAGCCGGTAGTTGGCGGCGACGTCGATGCCCGAGGTTTCCTCCTTGGCGATGTTGATCGGGGCGAAGTGCACGCTGCTGATGTCGCCGTCGGCGTCGCGGATGACGCGGGCAAGCGCGTCCTGGCAGGTCGGCGAGTTGATGTCGACGGCCTGGCCGGTGTCGGTCCTGCCAAGGCGGCAGTTGGCTTCGGTGATGCGCAGCCGCTCGCGGTCCTGTACCTGGACCTGGTTCATGACCTTGATCTGGTAGTAGTCCACTGCCAGGTCGAAGCCGTCCAGCGGCGACCAGACGAAACCGGCCGAGAACGACTTGCTGGTCTCCACGCCCAGTTCGATGTTGCCCCGGTAGACGTCGAATGTGCTGACGTCCCAGCCGCCGTCGTCGTAGCACTCGCCGTCGCTGAAGCCGGGCTCGTCGCTGCGGCACTGGAAGTAGTCGGTGGCGTAGCGGGTGCGGTAGTAGTCGTCGCCGGCGAACAGGTAGTGCATGTCCGGCGCACGGAAGCCGGTGCCATAGGAACTGCGCACCAGCAGCGTGTCGAGCGGGCGCCATTCCAGGCCGGCGCTGTAGGTGAACTTGCCCGGGTGCTTGCCGCCATAGCTATAGCGGTCGTAGCGGCCGGCCATGCTGGCCTGCAGGGTGGACAGGATCGGCAGGCGCAGTTCGCCGGCGGCGCTCCAGCGGTTGCGGCTGCCATGCCCGTCGCCATAGCGCGGGCCGGTGTAGGCGTCTTCGGTCAGGGCCAGCGGGTCGGGATTGATGCGGTAGGACTGGCGGCCATACTCGAACGCGCCGGCAAAGCCCACGTCGCCGGCCGGCAGCGAGAACAGGGACGTGGTGTCGGTGGTGAAGCTGAGGTTGTCGTTCTTGGCCACCGGGCGGAACGTGGACATGGCCGCGATGGAGGCGAACTCGGCGGGCGTCAACGGCGTGAACAGGCGCGTCGGGTCCGGGTTGTAGATCGCGTAGCCGCTGCTGGTGTAGCCCAGCCGTTCGCCCAGGAAGAAGCGGTTGGCCGCATCGGCCTTGATGCGAGGCATTTCCACGTCGGCCTTGTACTGGGAGTGGTTCCAGGCCGCTTCCCAGTTCCAGGTGTCGGCGAACATGCCCTTGAAGCCGGTGGTCACCGCCAGCGTCTTCTGCGTGGTGGTGTTCATGCGGTTCTTCAGGCCGCCGATTTCCTCCGGCGAGAACTGCCGCGACCAGATCTCGCGGTTGCCGGTGGCGGCGTTGTAGAACACCTTGTTGCGGTAGTTGTTGGTCGACGCCGGGTCATGGAATTCCCAGCCCATGACGTCGCTGACCACGTCGTTGCCGTTGGTGCCAGTCAGCAGGCGCACCGTCTGGTGGCCCATCTGCACGTCGGCGAACCACGACAGCTCGTCGTTGAAGCGGTACTCGAACGAGCCATAGGCGTTGACGCCCTTGCGCTCGTTCTGGATGGTGCGGTATGCGATGGCGCGCTCGCTGCCGCAGTACGGCTCGCCGAAGCGGTCCTCGGCTAGGTGGGTGGTGCCGTCGTTCAGGCCGGACAGCGCCTTGCAGCCGTCGGCGGGGGCGATGTTGACGTCGTCTTCCCAGTTGGTGATCTGGGCGATCAGGCGCGGCAGGCGGCGGCGCTCGGTCGGGGCATCGAGCGTGGAATCCTGCACCTTGCGCTGGGTGCCCCACAGCGGGCGCTTGTTCAGCAGCTCCACCCCGACGATGCCGCTGAAGTTACCCTGCTCGAAGCCGGTGGTCAGGGTCAGGTCGTGCGACTCGCCGCCACCGCGGCTGGTATCGCCGTAGCGGTAGTCGATGGTGGTGCCGTCGGTGGACTTCTTGAGGATGAAGTTGATCACGCCGGCCATCGCGTCCGAGCCGTAGACCGCCGAGGCGCTGCCGGTCAGTACCTCGATGCGGTCGATCATGCCCAGCGGGATGTTGCCGATGTCGGTGAAGTTGCTCCTGCCGTTGAGCGGCAGCGGGAAGTCAGCGATGCGGCGGCCGTTGATCAGCACCAGGGTGTGGTTGGGACCGAGGCCACGCAGGTCGACCGCCTGCGCGCCGGGCGTCGATTGCGCACCGGTGGTGTTCTGCTGGCCCTGCACGGTGCCGCTGTTCTGGCTGAGCGAGCGCAGTACGTCCGGGACCGAGGTGAAGCCGGCCGACTGGATCTGCTCGGCGGTGACCACGGTGACCGGCGCCGGGCCCTCCACCTGCGCGCGCGGGATGCGCGAGCCGGTGACCTGCACGGTATCCAGTTGCTTGGTTTGATCGTTGTCGGTGTTCTGGGCCAAGGCCATTGCGGGGGCGGCCATGCCAAGCAGGGCCAGCTGGATCGAGCACACCATTGCGTGTCTGCGCATGAATCAGGTCTCTGCTGAAAGTGTTCCGGAAAGTGTCTGGCCGGCCCGCGCAAGCGCCGGAGCCCCGGTAAAACGTGAATGGGGCGGGTCCATCTAACACCTTTTTCACATGCTTGACCACTGCCGGAAAGTCTGGCATTACGCAGTGAAAGCGATTACATGATGTCCTGGAGAGCAGCGTGAAGCGGATGGTTTTCCGAGGTGGGCGGTTGGCTCTGGTGCTGCTGGCGCTGGGCATGGCGGGCGGCGCCATCGCTGCCGGTAGCAAGGGGCTGCCCGATCCGGGCTACACGTACTACGAAGTAGGCGACCTCGATGCCGCGCGTCCGGGCCAGACCCAGGCGGCGATGATGCTGATGGGCGGTGGCGACTGGGTTCCCGAAGCGTTCCGCTGGTGGGTCGAGCGCGCGGGCAACGGCCGCGTGGTGATCCTGCGCGCCTCCGGCGACGACAGCCTGCAGAACGAGCTGTATCACGACATCGGCGGGGTCACGTCGGTGCAGACCCTGGTCTTCGACAGCCGCAAGGCGGCCGACGACCCGGCCGTGCTGCGCATCGTGCGCGGAGCCGACGCGATCTTCATCGCCGGCGGCGACCAGGCCCGCTACATCCGTTTCTGGAAGGGCACCGGGCTGAACCAGCTGCTCAACGAGCATGTCGCGGCGGGCAAGCCGATCGGCGGCACCAGCGCCGGCCTGGCGATCCTGGGCGGTTACAGCTATGGCGCGCTGGATGGCGGCAGCGTCGATTCGCAGTCCGCGCTGAGCGACCCGATGGGCAGCAAGGTCACGATGGACCGGGACTTCCTGGCGATGCCGTACCTCTCCAACGTGGTCACCGACACCCACTTCGCCAAGCGCGAGCGCCTGGGACGGCTGATCGTATTCGTCGCACGCGCCGCCCAGGACAAGGGCCAGGACGACATCGTCGGCATCGGCGTGGACGAGGACACCGCGCTGTGCGTGGAGGCCGATGGCCGCGGCCGCGTCTATTCGCTCGACGGCGGCTATGCCTGGCTGGTGATGCCGCACCATGCCGCCGACCGCCTGAGCAGTGGCCAATCGCTGGAGTTCAGTGCCATCCCGGTGACCGGGGTAGGGGTGGACAGCCGCCTGCACCTGGACGGGTTCAAGGTCGACAACCCGGCATTCACGGCCATGGCCAGCGTGGTGGATGGCGAACTGGCGCTGCAGCCGGATTGATCCCCGGCGCTCGCCCGCAGGCGCGGAAGGGGCTTCGGCCCCTTTCTGCTTTTCAGGAGGCGCCCCGGGCCTGCGCCGCCCGTGGCTGTTCAGACCGGCGATGGCGTGCCTAGAATCGGGCACCTTTCCAGAGTGAAGAAACATGAAGCTGACTTCCGCGGTATTGCTGGGCCTGGCGTCGTTGTCTTCCGCGGCGGCCATGGCGGCGCCGGCCTCTCCCCTGCTCGTGATCCATGGCGGAGCGGGTGTGGAGCGCCAGGACCTCAACCCGGAAGAGGTGCGCGCCGCGCGTGCGGCGCTGGAAGCCGCCCTGCGCAAGGGGCACGAAGCGCTCGCGGCCGGCAAGCCGGCGATGGACGCGGTGACCGCCGCGATCACCGTGCTGGAGAACGACCCGACCTTCAACGCCGGGCGTGGCGCGGTCTTCACCCATGACGGCAGGAACGAGCTCGACGCCTCGCTGATGGACGGCGCCACGCTGCGCGCCGGTGCGGTCGCCGGCGTGCACACCATCAAGAACCCGATCCTGCTGGCGCGGGCGGTGATGGAGCACTCGCCGCACGTGATGATGGTCGGGCAGGGGGCGGAGATGTTCGCCGCCGAACAGAAGATCGAGCAGGTCGATCCCTCGTACTTCCGTACCGAGAAGCGCTGGCAGCAGCTGCAGCGGGCCCTGAAGGAGGAGGCGGCCGGGCAGGCGCATGCCGACCTGGAGACGGCCAAGCACTTCGGCACCGTCGGCGCGGTCGCGCTGGATGCGCAGGGCAAGCTGGCCGCGGGTACCTCCACCGGCGGCATGACCAACAAGCGTTACGGGCGCGTGGGCGATTCGCCGATCATCGGCGCCGGCACCTATGCCAGCGACAACTGCGCGGTGTCGGGCACCGGCTGGGGCGAGTTCTACATCCGCCTGGCCGCGGCGCATGAAATCTGCTCGCGCATGAAGTACCTCGGCGAGACCCCGGCACAGGCCGGCGACGAGGTCATCGTCAAGCGCCTGCCGGAGATGGGCGGCGATGGCGGCGCGATCGTGCTGTCGGCCGACGGCAGGGCGGCCACGCCGTTCAACACCGAGGGCATGTACCGGGGCTGGATCGGCGCCGACGGGGTGCCGCACGTGGCGATTTTCGCCGACGAAAAGCTGAAGATGCCGGGAGAGTGAGGGGCGCGGATGCGGGGAGCGGAAATTTCGCCGAATGTGAAAATTTCTGTTGACAGCATCCAGTGCCATCACCAGAATAGCGGGCTCTCCCACCCCTGACCGGTTAGGCCAAGGTCATCAAAGAGGGGTGGAGCGGAGGGATACCCAAGCGGCCAACGGGGGCAGACTGTAAATCTGCTGGCTTACGCCTTCGGTGGTTCGAATCCACCTCCCTCCACCAGTTTCATGTTGTGGCGTTGTTCCCGGTGCGGGAGTAGTTCAATGGTAGAACCTCAGCCTTCCAAGCTGATGGTGCGGGTTCGATTCCCGTCTCCCGCTCCATTGAACGAAATTCAAAACATGCCATAATACAAAACTCGCTCACGTAGCTCAGTCGGTAGAGCACCTCCTTGGTAAGGAGGAGGTCGAAGGTTCGATTCCTTTCGTGAGCACCATCTTGCTCAAAGCGCCATAACCAACCTGTTACCGAGAAGAAGCAGCCATGTCCAAGGGTAAGTTCGAACGTACCAAGCCGCACGTCAACGTCGGCACCATCGGCCACGTCGACCATGGCAAGACCACGCTGACCGCCGCGCTGACCAAGATCGGTGCGGAGCGTTTCGGTGGCGAGTTCAAGGACTACTCCTCGATCGACGCCGCGCCGGAAGAGAAGGCGCGCGGCATCACGATCTCGACCGCGCACGTCGAGTACGAATCCGAGACCCGTCACTACGCCCACGTTGACTGCCCGGGCCACGCCGACTACGTCAAGAACATGATCACCGGTGCCGCGCAGATGGACGGCGCGATCCTGGTGTGCTCGGCCGCTGACGGCCCGATGCCGCAGACCCGCGAGCACATCCTGCTGTCGCGCCAGGTCGGCGTGCCGTACATCGTCGTGTTCCTGAACAAGGCCGACATGGTGGACGACGCCGAGCTGCTGGAGCTGGTGGAAATGGAAGTGCGCGAGCTGCTGAGCAAGTACGACTTCCCGGGCGATGACACCCCGATCGTGCACGGTTCGGCCCGCCTGGCGCTGGAAGGCGACCAGAGCGAGATCGGCGTGCCGGCGATCCTGAAGCTGGTCGAGGCGCTGGACAGCTGGATCCCGACCCCGGAGCGCGACATCGACAAGCCGTTCCTGATGCCGGTGGAAGACGTGTTCTCGATCTCGGGCCGCGGCACCGTGGTGACCGGCCGTATCGAGCGCGGCATCATCAAGGTGGGCGACGAAATCGAAATCGTCGGCATCCGTCCGACCCAGAAGACCACCGTGACCGGCGTGGAAATGTTCCGCAAGCTGCTGGACCAGGGCCAGGCGGGCGACAACGCGGGCCTGCTGCTGCGCGGCACCAAGCGTGACGACGTGGAGCGCGGCCAGGTGCTGGCCAAGCCGGGTTCGATCACCCCGCACACCGAGTTCGAGGCCGAGGTGTACGTGCTGTCGAAGGACGAAGGTGGCCGTCACACCCCGTTCTTCAAGGGCTACCGTCCGCAGTTCTACTTCCGTACCACCGACATCACCGGCGCCGTGCAGCTGCCGGAGGGCGTGGAGATGGTGATGCCGGGCGACAACGTGAAGATGTCGGTCACGCTGATCAACCCGGTGGCGATGGACGAAGGCCTGCGCTTCGCGATCCGCGAAGGCGGCCGTACCGTCGGCGCCGGCGTGGTCGCCAAGATCACCAAGTAAGCCTGCAGTACCCGGCGGTGGTTGAGTCTGCCGCTGGTACGCGAATGGCGGGCCGGGAACCTCGGTCCGCCTTCGCCGTCTAAGGGACGTGAAACAAGCCAAGTCATACGCCAGTAGCTCAATTGGCAGAGCAGCGGTCTCCAAAACCGCAGGTTGGGGGTTCGAGTCCCTCCTGGCGTGCCACTTGCCACACTCTATCCAGTGACCTTGGTCGCGCCCGCAACAAGAGCCGGATGAACAGCAAGATCGAGCATTCCAAGAGCGCCGCCTCCGGTGGCGATATGGTCAAGTACGTCGGCGCCGCCCTGCTGGTGCTGGCGGGCTTGTTCGTCTGGTTCTGGTTCTCCGCTCCCGTGCGTTCGGTCCAGCTGGGTGCGTGGGCAGGTCAGCTGCGCGCGCTGGCCGTGGTCGTGGGGCTGGTCGCCGGTGGCGCGCTGTTCATGCTCACCGCCAAGGGCCACCAGGTCCGCGAATTTCTTTCCGAATCCCGTTTCGAGCTGCGCAAGGTCGTGTGGCCGACCCGCCAGGAAGCCATCCGCATGACCTGGGTGGTGATCGTGGTGGTGATCGTGCTGAGCCTGCTGCTGGGCGGCTTCGACTTCGCGATCCAGAAGCTGACCCAGTGGTTCCTGGGGCGTTGAGGAGATAACAGTGAAACGTTGGTACGTCGTCCACGCCTATTCGGGCTTCGAGAAGTCGGTAGCCCAGGCCCTGCGTGACCGCATCGCCCGCGAGGGCATGGAGGAGCGTTTCGGCGACGTCCTGGTTCCGACCGAGGAAGTGGTGGAAATGCGTTCCGGCCAGAAGCGCCGTTCCGAGCGCAAGTTCTTCCCGGGTTACGTGCTGGTCCAGATCGAGACCCACGAGGAAGCCGGCATTCCGCGCATCGACAACGAAAGCTGGCACCTGGTCAAGGAAACCCCGAAGGTGATGGGTTTCATCGGCGGTACCGCCGACCGTCCGCTGCCGATCCGCGACGACGAGGCTGCCGCCATCCTGGATCGCGTCCAGGAAGGTGTCGAAAAGCCGCGCCCGAAGGTGCTGTTCGAACCGGGCCAGATGGTCCGCGTCATCGATGGTCCGTTCAACGACTTCAACGGCGTGGTCGAGGAAGTCAATTACGAAAAGAGCCGCCTGCGCGTGTCGGTGCTGATCTTCGGTCGCGCCACCCCGGTCGAGCTCGAGTTCGGACAGGTCGAGAAGGCCGTCTGATCCGCAGGGCCAGCCTGTTCAGGTTGGCCCTGGAAAAACTGCTAGAATTGCCGGCTCCCTGCGAGGGGCTGAAACCAAAGGCTGCCGAGAGGTGGCCTTTGCCGCGATTCAAAGATTTCAAAACGCGATGCCGGGACGCGTGATTCCCGGTCCGATGGGGAGCCTGTTGTCGCAAGGCGCTAGCACCCGGAGAGCACTCAAATGGCAAAGAAAGTTGTCGGTTACATCAAGCTGCAGGTGAAGGCCGGTCAGGCCAACCCCTCGCCGCCGGTCGGTCCTGCGCTGGGCCAGCGCGGCCTGAACATCATGGAATTCTGCAAGGCGTTCAATGCCGCCACGCAGAAGCTGGAGCCGGGCATCCCGGTGCCGGTGATCATCACGGCCTACTCGGACCGTACCTTCACCTTTATCACCAAGAGCACCCCGGCCACCGTGCTGCTCAAGAAGGCGGCCGGTATCACGTCCGGTTCCAAGCGCCCTAACACCGACAAGGTGGGCAAGGTCACCCGCAAGCAGCTGGAAGAAATCTGCAAGGCGAAGGAGCCGGACCTGACGGCTGCCGACCTGGACGCCGCCGTGCGTACGATCGCGGGCTCGGCCCGTTCCATGGGCCTGGTGGTGGAGGGTTAATCAGAT
>Ga0206118_100797_pt1 | contig 11603 bp, 4 predicted proteins | sample 3A20Ametagenome_FD_177999 | JGI IMG/M metagenome (GOLD analysis project Ga0206118, IMG submission 177999) | Enriched microbial communities from leaf-cutter ant dump, University of Wisconsin, Madison, United States - 3A20A | ecosystem: Environmental > Terrestrial > Nest > Insects nest > Nest dump...
TCGGGGGGATAGGTATTTTCGGGGGAGTGATCTTCTCGGTGATCATGTGGACGCCATTCAACGTTTTTGGCGACCTGCAGTATGTATTGTGCTCTCTTATCATTATTTTTCTTATCGGTGCCAAGGACGATATCCTGCCCATGTCGCCCTATAAAAAAATCGCCGGCGAAGTTTTTGCGGCATCGATCCTCGTTTTTAAGGCCAATGTCAAGATCACTTCCCTGTATGGCATCTTCCATATATATGAGCTGCCTCCGCTATTTTCCGCCCTGTTTTCCATCTTTATCATCCTGGTCATCATCAATGCGTTTAACCTGATCGACGGTATCAACGGTCTGAGCGGTAGCATCGGCACCCTGATCACCCTCACGCTCGGCACTTGGTTCTTCCTTGTCAATCGCATTGAGCTAAGCCTTGTCTCCTTTGCCATGGCAGGCTCGCTTATGGCCTTCCTCAAATACAATTATACGCCGGCCAAAATATTTATGGGCGATACGGGCGCCCTTATTGTCGGCCTTATCAGCGCCGTATTGACGATCAAGTTCATAGAATTTCACCGAGAGGCGCCCGAGTCTATCTATGCTTTTCAGGCGGCGCCTGCGGTAGCCATAGGTATCCTTATCTTTCCCCTGTATGATACCTTGAGGGTATTTATACTGCGGATCTTTAAGGGTAAATCACCTTTCTATCCCGATAGACAGCACATCCACCACATGCTGATCGATCTCGGGCTGAGTCATATGCAGGCGACCTTTGTCCTGGTGACAGTAAGCGCTTTTTTCCTGATGCTGGTATTTATGTGTCAGGGTCTGGGCTCTCTCAACCTTATACTTATCCTGCTTGGATTGGCTATGGCAGGCAGCTTTATACTGAAGCAGTTCCTGGTACAGAAGCGAAAAAATCAATCGCTGCATAACCAAAAGGTCAATAAGACACTTGCGGACGTATAAGCAGGAAGAAGAATATTTGATGACTCCACCTGACCGTTCCGGTATTTTTAGTCTGACCCGATCGCAATAGGATGTGAGCAATGTCGCAGTGGCATGATCTTCCTGTTTATCTTTCGACAGGCAGCCTGCATAGATATCGCTCCGAAAAGACATCCTGCAACTTTTTTTCAACGGATCACATTAAATTAATAAAAAAATCATGAATTTTAAAGAGATGATCCATTCAGGAAAGCCCGTTCTGGTGGATTTTTTTGCCGAATGGTGCGGCCCCTGCAAGGCGATGGCACCCATTCTGAAGGACCTGAAATCCCGTATCGGTGACGACGCTTACATCCTCAAGGTCGATATAGATAAGAACCCACAGACAGCCGCCCGGTTTCAGATCAGGTCTGTCCCTACCATGATGATATTTAAGAATGGTGAGATCAAATGGCGCCACTCGGGGACTCTAACGGCTCATGACCTTGAGAGGTTATTAAAGGAAAATAATTGAATCATCACAGAGGCTCAGACCCTGCCGGTGTATTTGCTCACTTCCAGCCTTTTCAATTCTTCTTTGACCGAAGGGCTCACCCCGAGGTTATCCACAAAGGCATGCAGGGCCTCCCGGGTGATGGATGATTGGCCGCGCGTCAGGGATTTTAAAGCTTCGTAAGCTCCTTCAAAATGTTCCCGCCGCAGGATGGTCTGGATCGCTTCGGCCAGTACAATGCTGTTCTGCTCCAGCTCTTCACGGATCTTAGGCTCATTGACGATGAGCTTATCCCAGCCCTTCCTGATGCTCCTGACAGCAAGCAGGGTATGCGCATAAGGCACACCGATATTGCGCAGGACAGTACTGTCGGTCAGGTCACGCTGCAGCCGGCTGACTGGTAACTTTCCCGCCAGGAAGTTAAACAGGGCATTCGCTATGCCAAGATTGCCCTCGGCGTTCTCAAAGTCTATCGGGTTGACCTTGTGCGGCATGGCGGAAGAGCCCACTTCATCGGCCTTTAGCCGCTGGGTAAAATATTCATAGCTGATATAGGTCCAGATATCGCGGCACAGGTCGGTAAGAACGGTATTGATCCTGGTAATGCCCTGAAAATGTGCCGCCAGCATATCATAGTGCTCGATCTGGGTAGTGGTGGATTGCCGCTGCAGGCCGATAGAGCTTAGGAACTGTTCTGCCCATTCATGCCATGCGAAGCCGGGGTAAGCTATGTAATGCGCGTTCATGTTGCCTACTGCTCCACCAAATTTACCCTGCCAAGGAATAGCCTGCATGAGCGTCATTTGGTTTTCGAGGCGCTCTACAAAGACCATGATCTCTTTTCCCAGGACCGACGGCGATGCAGGCTGACCGTGGGTACGCGACAGCATGGGTGTCTCTTTCAGTGAGCCGGCAGTCATCCGGATCATGCCGATGAGCTCTTCAATAGCCGGCCTGAGTACCTGGAGCCAGGCGTCCCTGATCATCAGCGGGAACGATGTATTATTAATATCCTGCGATGTGAGGCCGAAATGTACCCATTCCCGGATGGATGACAGGCCTGCCGCATCGAGCTTTTCCTTGATAAAGTATTCTACGGATTTTACATCATGATTGGTGACGGCCTCAAGAGACTTGACACGCAGGCTGTCCGCATCGGAAAACTGGTCACCTATGGAACGTATACAATCCAGTTGCTCCCCGCTCAGGCCATAGCTGCCTATGGGCGTATCCTGCAAGGCCAGGAGATAACGGATCTCGACCCATACCCTGTAACGGATCAGGGCATGTTCGGAAAAATAGGCCGAAAGCGCTTCCGTCTGGTTGTGATAACGGCCATCGATGGGTGATACAGCTTTAAGATGTGACATATATCCGTTGATTTATATTCAGTCTTCCTGGGAAGATAACAGTTCTTCTTTGCGTTTGATAAAATAGTAGGATTCGACCTGGGAGCGATTGGGGAAGTCGCTGTCATTCCTGACGTATTCATTGACATGCTTGTACTGCAGCTTCCGGGCCTTCATATTGTCCTCCCACTGGATCATCATAAGGCGATGCACTTCACTTTTCAGATCGTGATCAAACAACGGAAAGGCCGTCTCGACACGATAGCTCAGGTTCCGCTCCATCCAGTCGGCCGAAGAAAGATATATTTTTTCGTCCCCGCTATTGTGGAACATAAAGACGCGCGCATGCTCCAGGTAACGGTCCACAATGCTTATCCCTTCAATATTCTCACTGAAATTGGGCACACCCGGTACAAGGGAGCAAATTCCCCGGATGATCATTTTGATCTGTACGCCCTGCTGTGAAGCATAATAAAGCAGGTCGATCATGCTTCTGTCCTGCAGGCTGTTCATCTTGATGAATATTTTGGCCGGTCTTTTGTGCTGTGCCTGATCGATCTCGAATTTAATCAGGCTCTCAAGATCTTCCCGGAGGTTGAACTGGCCGACCAGCAGATGCTCAAAAGGGGCCGCTGGCTTTTTGCCGGTCTCAATATAGTTGAACACCTTCATTACATCGCGCGTATATCTTTCATCAGCCGTAAACAGCCCGAAGTCCGTATAGAACTGGGCTGTTTCTTCATGGAAGTTACCGGTACTCAGGTAGCTGTAAAATTTCGGCTTATCATTTTCGATCCTGCGGATAAGGGCTAATTTGGAGTGGACCTTAATGCCCGGCAGGCTGTAATGCACTCTGATACCGGCACGTGAAAGCTTTTCCCCCCAATGGAGATTAGCCTCTTCATCGAAGCGGGCCTTGATCTCGATAAAGACCGTGACCTGTTTGCCGTTTTCGGCAGCTTCGATCAGGTGCTCCATGATCTTGGAATGCCGGGCCACCCTGTACTGGATCAGCTTGATATGCGTAATATCGGGATCCCTGGCTGCCAGCTCGAACATCTTTACGACCGGGTCATAGGAATTATAGGGAAAATAGAGCAGGTCATCCCTGTTCTTGATCTCCTCCCAGAAATTTGATTCGTCGTCAAGGCGCTTATAACGGACGGGCTCCATCCTGGGAGCTGTAATTTCCTTGATACCAAAATCGGGAAACTTAAAGAAGTCGCGTTTATTGTGATAGCGGCCTTCCGGAAAGAGGTCTATATTTTCAAGCTCAAATACACCTTTGAGATAATTGCGAAGCTTCACGGGCATCTTCTCATCATAGACGAGCCGAGCCGCCGGTCCGACACTTCTTTTATTGAGGCTTTGCTTGATCTTGGCGGCCAGGTCACCGGAGTGCTCGTCATCGATATACAATTCAGCATCACGCGTGAGCTTGATACTGTAGGTATCGTGGATCTTATACCCGGGAAAGAGCCAGGAGATGCTATGGCGTACAATATCATCAATGAAAATAATATCGCGCTGGCCCGGAACGCTGGGGGGAATCTCTATGAAGCGTGGGAGATGATCGGAAGGGATCTTTACAATGGCATACTGATCAGGGCCGTCTGCTACATTATTGAGCTGCATGTGGATGGCCAGGTACAGGGCCGAATTGTTCAGAAATGGTCGTACGCGATCTTCAACCAACAGGACAGGCTGCACAAATGGCAGCATATGATCCCTGAAATAATCCTCGACAAACTCTACCTGGATATCGTTCAGATCCAGGCGCCGCAGTATATTGATCCCGAAATTTTTCAGCTCGGGGATGATCTCGTTGAGAAAGATATGGTTCAGCTCCAGCTGCTGCTTGTTGACGACGCGCAGGATATCCTTCATGATCTGGTTCGAATCAAAATCAAGCGCTTTCTGTTCTTTTTTACCCAATCGGATGATATTACGGTGATGGGCTACACGGACACGGTAAAATTCATCCCTGTTGGATGAAAAAATAGCGATAAATTTAAGGCGCTCCATGAGGGGATTGGACCTGTCACGCGCTTCCTGGAGAACACGGTAATTAAATTCGAGCCAGGAAATATCCCGCTCTATATATGGAATTTTTGACGAATCAAATTTGTTCATACCTTGTTTTGATAGCTTCGCAAAGGTAATTTAAAATAAACAAAACACTCAAAATCATGTCTCAAACCTGGTTAATGAAAACTCAAGAAAAATAAATTAAATCAAAGCTGCAATCTTATGACGTAATATTACGTTATTCGGGTATTACTTTGGCCATAATTATAAAAATATCGACCATGAAACAATTTGGTGTTTTAATCAGTGGAATCCTCATCATCCTTTTGACCGGCTGCCATTCCGGGAAGAAAAACGACAATGCTGCCGGCATCAGAAGCACACCGGCACCATCATTAAATGATCAAACTCAGAACGTTATGCACAACAGTCCCAACCCGGCCGATCCGGAAGATTTTAAGCAGATCGACAGCCTCATCGCCATCAATCAGATCAAAACAGCGGAAAAACAACTGGAAACCCTCATCGGGCGATATGAAAAAAACAATACCTGGGACGGCTATGTACGTGCCGTAATGACCATGGCCCGGATCAAAGCCCAGAATGAGGAAGGGCAGAAAGACGCGGTCAACTATCTCGAAAATGCGATCAAAAAGGCGTCGTTCCCCGCGCAGCAGATCCTGTATAGCGTAGCTGCCAAAACTTATCTCTCCTATCTCGACGCCAATATGTACCGCCTGCGCAACGTAACAGACGGAAAAGGCCTGAGCGAAGAGGATGACTTCGAAACATGGTCGGTCCCAAAGATCCTTCAGAAGGCAGAAGATTATTATTTTAGGTCGATAGAAAATAAAGATCTGAAAAATATCCCCATCAAAAATATCGGCCTGATCACCACACAAAGCAATACGGATATTTTCAGGCCAACCTTATATGACTTCCTCACACATGAAATACTGGACTACCTGTCTAATGACCGGAATTACATCGATCAGCCTGTATACAAATTTGAGATCAGGGGGGCAGAGTGGTTTGACGATTACGAGGTCTTTGCCGACAGGGAGCTGACTGCCCGGGACTCTACTTCCAGGGTTTTCCGGAGCCTGGAATTGTTCCAACAGCTGATCAGGTACCACGAAGAGGCCGGTAATAAAGAAGCTTTGCGTCAGGTTGACCTCGAAAGGCTGGATTTTGTTTACAATCACTCGGTCGATGCCAATAAGACAGCACAGTTTGCCAGCGCTTTAGAGAAAATAACCGGCAGCGGAAGCAAGGAAGAATGGAAGGCCGAATATGAGCTGAGAAGCATCGAGCTGGAACTGCAGAATGACAGGTATTCTCCTGAAAATCCGGATCAGGGTGATCGCTATCTGCTCAATAAAATAACTGAAAAATTATCCGGGCTGGCTGCTGATTATCCCGGCAGCAATGCAGCGATCAGGGCCAGGAACAGGATCGCTTCCATCCATGCACCCGCGCTCACCCTGCAGGGAGAAAGCGTGCAGATACCGGGAAAACCTTTCTTATTACTCGCTACCTACGCCAACCTGACCGGTACGGAGATCTATGTTTATAAATTGGACAAAGAGGAATTCCTGAATTACAACAATTACGGCTACAGGAAGGAGTTCTTCCGCAGGCTTGGTAATAAACCGGCCTTCAAAACAATTAATGTTGCCTTACCCGACTTCAAAGACCACCGCCAGCATAAGGTCGAGCTGAAGATCGACGCACTGGACAACGGCTTTTACCTGTTCTCACATCAGCACATCAGCAGTCAGGATGAGTACTATAATCCCTTTGCCGCGGTACAGGTAAGCAACCTCGCCGTCATGGAAAATTCCAACATGTCCGCAAAGAACAACATCAAAGCGATCGTGGACCGAACCGGCGGTCAGCCGCTGAAAGATGTCGCGGTACAGGTATATTCCTACGATTATAATACCAGGGTAAACAATAAAATAGCTCAGCTCAACAGTGATCAGAACGGCTTTGTCAGGTTTGACATACCGGAAAACAGGAGCTTCATTTCGACCTATGAAAAAGGAAAGGACATGTTGATCGATCTGCACAATTCCTATCTATACAGGAATGATTATCAGCGCGACCGCAGCGTAAGAGCCAATTTCTTTACGGACAGGGCTATCTACAGGCCCGGGCAGATCGTTTATTTCAAAGCCATTCTCTATAAAAGTGATGACAATGATCTCCCTTCTGTCATCAGGTCCCGGAAAGTAACGATTAGCCTGCGGGATGTCAATGACCAGGAAGTGGCGAAATCGATCCTGACAACCAACGAATACGGCTCTATCCATGGAAACTTTACCGTTCCGTCGGGTGTCCTGACGGGTCAGATGTCGTTGTACTTCGACGGGCAATGGGGTAAAGGGATCCAGGTTGAGGAGTATAAAAGACCTAAATTTGAGGTAAGGATGGACACTGTCAGGGATGCGTATGTCCTCAAAGACAAGGTGAAGCTGTCCGGTAAAGCCCTCAATTATGCCGGGAACCCGGTCGATGGCGCCAATGTCGTCTATACCATCACAAGAACCCAATCCTGGCGCTACCCGGTATGGGATTACGGGTATTTCAGGCCGTATATGCCTTCCAATGAAATGATCATCGCCAACGGCAGCCTCGTAACGGACCAGGATGGAGCTTTCTCTGTTGAATTCGACGCGATTCCCGATGAATCGATCAAGCCTGAGAGCAAGCCACAGTTCAGCTACACCATCACAGCAGATGTCACCGATATCAATGGCGAGACCCAGACAGGAAGCCAGTCGGTCCTGCTCTCATACGACAGGTACCAGACCAGCTACAATGTTTCAGGCAAAACAGGCCCCGATGAGCTGAGGTCCCTTGTCGTGGATACCAAAAACAGCGCGGGAGTTTCCGTCCCGGTGTCCGGCAGGCTGATCATAGAAAGGCTGGTCGGGCCGACCGGCTATTTGCGCCGCAAGCTATACCCCTATCCCGAACAGGTGACCATTTCGAAAGAAGAGTATAAAAAGCTCTGGCCTTATGAGAGCTACCTCAACGAGCTGGACAGAACGACATGGAAGACAGCAGAAACCGTATTTGATGAAAAGATAAAATCAGGTCCCGACCCACAGCCTGCCCTTAAAAAGGTCAACTTTGCCAAAGGAGAGTACCGGATCAGGTTTGACGCCGATGGCGGCACTCCCCTATCGGCACGCCAGGCTCATTATGTGACCGTGAAGGATAAGGATATTGCCACGGAATTTGAAACGGACCGGCTCATCAATAGCTTTAATAATAAAGAAAAATATCAGCCCGGTGAGACCGCTGTTCAGACAATGGCATCCAGGAATCCTTCCGGAAAACTGCTGTATGAATTCTATGCCAAAGGAAAGTTGGTCGAAAAAGAATGGCTGAACGCTACGGCGGGTATCCAGAAATCCAGGCAGATCCAGGAACAATACAGGGGCGGTGTCAACACGGTCATAACAGCCTTCGGATATGGCAGGATCGAATCCGTTTCCAATCGCTTTGATGTTCCCTGGTCCAACAAAGACCTGCAGATCACGCTGAAAACCTTCCGTGACAAGCTACAGCCCGGCCAGCAGGAAACATGGGAGATGGTCGTGTCGGGTCCCGGAAAGGACAAGGTCATGGCCGAGGTGCTCGCAAGTATGTATGACGCTTCGCTCGACGTATTCGCGCAGGACAACTACAACAGGATCGAGTTCCCTTATTATTATTCGGATTACACCTATTCCGATCCGCATAATACGGCATTTAACATAGCTAAAAACTTCAATGCATCCTATGAAGCGGAGAACTCTCTTATATGGAGGACATACAGGAGCGACCTGTTGGTTGCATGGTATTATTACAGGAGGATGTATAAGTCGGCCAACGTGCCAGCTCCCACCCTGGCATTGGAAAGTGTCAGCGCCGGGGTCATGGACGAGGCTAAAAAAATGGATGCAGGGGCCCGCGCCAACCAGGCACCAGGCGCGGAAATTGAAGCTGCGGACGACCAAAGACAGACAGCCGGAAAAGAAGACAAAACCGGCCAATCCGCCAATCCGCCATCCGTAAGAACCAATCTTGAAGAAACCGTTTTCTTCTATCCTGATCTCTATACAGATAAGAATGGTGATGTCGTGCTCCGGTTTACCATGAAAGAAGCCCTGACCAGGTGGAAGCTGAGGCTGTTTGCCCATACTAAGGAGCTGCAGCAGGGATCACTCGAAAGAGAGATTACCACCTCCAAAGACCTGATGGTCTTTCCTAACCTGCCACGTTATTTCAGGGAGAACGATGAAATAGAGCTGACGGCAAAAGTGACCAACCTCAACGGTATAAGCGGTCTCGCCAAAGCCAGGCTGGAATTGCTGGATGCGATCTCGATGCAGCCTTTGTCTGCGGCATTGATCTTAAGCCCCGCAGAACAGAATTTTTCACTATCAGCAGGCCAGTCTTCAGTTGTGAGCTGGAAGATTAAGTCTCCTTCTCTGCCCACAGAAGCTGTCGTGGTCCGTATCACGGCAAGTACCGCCCAGCACAGCGACGGTGAGGAAAACACATTGCCTGTGCTGTCCAACAGGATGATGGTAACGGAGACCATGCCGATGATGATCAGGAAGGGACAGGAAAAAACATTCACGTTTGAATCCATGTTGACAGCCGGCAAATCCAATACCGCCACCCCTTACAGGTATACGGTGGAATATTCGTCCAACCCGGCATGGTATGCTGTCCAAGCGCTGCCTTATCTCATGGAATATCCTTATGAATGTACCGAGCAATTACTCAACAGGTATTACGCCAATACGCTTGCATCCTATGTTGCCAACAGCAATCCCAGGATCAAGGCAGTATTCGAAAAATGGAAAAATACGGACGCGCTGTTGAGCAATCTGCAGAAGAACGAAGAGCTGAAATCCGCCTTGCTACAGGAAACCCCTTGGGTACTGCAGGCGCAAAGCGAAGAGCAGCAAAAGAAAAATATCGGACTTCTTTTCGATCTCAACAAAATGGCCAATGAGCAAAGCGCGGCTTTGCGTAAGATCATGGAAAGGCAGTACCAGAGCGGTGGCCTTCCCTGGTTCCCCGGCTGCCGGGAGAATGAATATGTCACTTCCTATGTCGTGGAAAACATCGGCCATCTCATACATCTGGGCGTCCTGAAAGACACGGATGGCAATATCGCTCCGTTTGTAGAACGTGCGACCGGATTTTGCGATCGGGCTTTAGAGGACCATTATGCCGAGATCAAAAAAATAACAAAAAATGATCCCAAACAGATGGAGGAAGATCATCTATACTACTGGCCCGTCCAATACCTCTATGCCCGTTCATTTATCAAAAATGCCGATCAGGCCTTTACCCGTTCCGAAGCATATCAGTATTTCTTCAACCAGTCCAAAAAATACTGGAACAAAAAGAATCATTATGCTCAGGGCATGATCGCTCTCTATCTCTCCCGGGGTGGTGAGAAAAATGTTCCGGGGCTGATCGTGGAAGGCCTGCGCCAGACAGCCTACCGCAACGATAAGATCGGCATGTACTGGAACGCTCCACGCGGTTATTTCTGGTATGAGCTGCCGATCGAAAGCCAGGCATTGATGATCGAGGTATTTTCAGAGCTCACTAAGGACCAGGACTCCATCGACGAAATGAAGATGTGGCTGCTGCTCAATAAGCAGACCAACAGTTGGAATACCACCAAGGGGACTTCCGCAGCCATATATGCGCTGCTGCTCAATGGCGGGGCGATGAACCTGGAGACCGTATATCCTGACATGGAGATCGGAGGGAAGCGGTTGGATATAGCAGCCTTAAAGCCTGAAGCCGGTACCGGGTATTTCAAAACCAGCTATTCAGGTAATGATATTAAGCCTGACATGTCTGCTATCAAGGTAAAGAACAATGCGCAGGTGGTCAACTGGGGCGGTGCTTATTATCAGTATTATGAACAGATGGATAAGATCCGGTCCTTCAAGGCGACACCTCTGACGATCGAAAAATCGTACAACATCGTCCACAAAGGCGATCGCGGAGAGACCATGACACCTGTCGGCTCTGGCCAGAAGGTCAAAGTGGGTGATAAGATCCGGGTAAGAACGATCATCAGGGTCGATCGACCGATGGAGTTCGTACATTTTAAGGATATGCGCCCGGCCGGCACCGAGCCGTTGAATACCATCAGCGGATACCAGTATAAGAACGGCCTGGGTTATTACGAATCAACCAAGGATGTCGCCACACATTTTTTCATGGATTACCTGCCTAAGGGGACCTATGTATTCGAATACGATATAAGGGCCTCCCTGAAAGGTGACTTTTCCACCGGGATATCGACGATCCAGTGTATGTATGCACCTGAGTTCTCAAGCCATGGCAAGGGAGAAAGAATGACGATAAACTAAGAAGCTCTATATGAAAATAAGAGGAAAGAGCACAACGGAGATCGTTGTGCTCTTTCTTTAATCATTTCTTGCTATGTCGTTCCAACTTATTTATTCTGTCCTATTTTATCAGGAAAAGAGGATGGTTTGATAAAACATATCATTTCCACTAATATAAGAAAACACTCCTGTTATACCACGATCAATGCTACAAAACGTAAGCCCTGTGCCTTATAATACAGACCTGCCTGATTATGACTGAAAACTTGTTCTTGCTTACCTCATTCAAGTACCTGCTAACGAGTTGAGGGGTTGAAGATCAAAATAAGATGTCGTGCATTGTTGTGAAAATGTGTATATTACACATATAAATTATTACCACATAATTCTTCACATATGCACGACATAGCCACAATATACAAAA
>Ga0206118_100799_pt1 | contig 11581 bp, 14 predicted proteins | sample 3A20Ametagenome_FD_177999 | JGI IMG/M metagenome (GOLD analysis project Ga0206118, IMG submission 177999) | Enriched microbial communities from leaf-cutter ant dump, University of Wisconsin, Madison, United States - 3A20A | ecosystem: Environmental > Terrestrial > Nest > Insects nest > Nest dump...
AATTCAACGGCTTAATAGCAGACCGGTCCGGCGCCGTGCACGTAGTCTCACGAAACCGATTCAAAAAGCCGGCGAATCTCACGAATTCCGGTCAGCTGACAGACATTGCGCCATTTCTCTACAATGTGCATAATGAACGATAATGCAATCTTATCGGACGTTTTATGTTGGCGACGGGCCGTGCGGTTTTGTCCGAAATAGGTGGCATAAACCGCGCACATGAGCTATGTTTTGCCCCATGGATTCGATCGCTGCTTCTGCGCCGACATCGTTGCCCTGGTCATTGCGCCTGCCGGCCTGGACCCGGCAGGCGACGAGCGAAATCAGCGAGACCGACGCCGCCTTCGCCGCCGGGTGTGCTCTGAAATCGCTCGACGATCTTATCCGGGCCGATCCCCTTTGGCTCGGCTGCTGGCGCGATCGTCTCGCCCTGAAATCCGCTGTCGTCGCTGGCCGGATGCTTGGTCACAATGAGGAAGAACACGCCTTGCGTGACGCGATCCTGCTTACGACACCAGGCGACGATCCCGGCCCGGCCGGCCGGCTGTTTTTGGCCACGCGAATGCTGACGCGCCGATCCGGGACAGTCACATCACCGCTCGTGAAGGAGCTCGCTGATCTTTTTGCGCTTCGCCGGGACGACGGCCTTGCGGCTATACCGGATCTGGTCGATACAGCGGTCCAGTCCGGGCGGGCAGCACCCTTCGCGGTGGCGGACCTTATAACGGCGATCTTTGCCGTTCGCCCGGACGCCGAAGTGTTGGCGCTCGGCCTCGCCGACGCCGTAATGGCGCAGAAACTGAACTGGTCCAAACCCGTGCCCCTGCTGTTGCCCGAGCGGTTTGGCCCGGCGTTCCACACCCTTGGCGGCCGTGGTCGCGTCCGACCAGGAGAGCCGGCCTATCCGAAAGCCATTTGCCTGGCGTTTGTCGGCGGTGTCGACGCCGCGTTGCGGTCCGCCGTCGACATCGATCGCCGCGCCGCGCGGCTGCTGGCTGTAGCGCCAAAAGTGCGAACCAAGGGAGCCGAACCGGTGATCCGCCGATTGCTGACCGACGACGCGGTACCGGCGTCAGCGCCGGGCTCAAAACTGTCGCGCTGGGCGGCCAACCGACTGTTCGAGCGACTGGAAAGTTTAGAGGCGGTGCGCGAGCTCTCCGGCCGCTCCTCCTTCCGTATATTCGGGTTGTGATCATGGCCGGATCTCCTGCACTCAAACCATCTCGTCGAAAGGCCAACGCCGCAGACGAACTTCTTTATGATCGTGAACTGGATCAGTTCCCGGCGGAGATGCGCTGGCGGGAATGGATGCTGCGGGTCGAAGCGGTGATCTTTGCCTCGGCCGAACCGGTCAGTCGCGAGACGCTGGCTCGAGTCGTGGGAAAAGACTGCAGCATTGATCTTTTGATCGACGATCTCGTCGAAGAGCTGCGGGATCGTCCCTACGAACTGGTCGCGGTCGCCGGCGGCTGGCAGCATCGAACCCGACCGCGGTTCGCCGAGACGATCCGCGCCTCGTCGACGCCGACAAGGGGAGGGGCGGCAGCCCTGTCGGAGTTCGAGGCGATGGTGCTAATGGCAGTGGGATATTTCCAGCCGGTCACTCGCGGCGAACTGTCTAAGATTTTTGGCAAGGAAGTCAGCCGCGATACCATGGGCAATTTGCGTGGCGCGGGTTTTGTTGGCTCCGGGCCGCGCAGCCCGACGCCCGGTGCGCCATACACCTATGTGACGACGCCGCACTTTCTTTCCAGCTTCGGCATGGAGACGTTGCGCGACCTGCCGAGCATCGAAGCGCTCGAGGACGCGGGCTTGTTAACTCGACATGCCATTCAAAACGATACCGCCGCTTTGCAAGACGACGAAATCCCGAATGATGAGGCTTCCCCGACTATTGAGTAAATCTGGTCGAGTCCAGCTCCTCAGCGTCAAAACTGCGCTTAGACCGAACTGCGGTGATGCTCAAAGAGCATGATCGGCGGCGGGAAAGTTGACGCGCAGATCTTGCGCTTCAGGCTGTTCAACCCAGTTTTAGACTGCGTGATGGGATCTAATACCGAAACGCACCCGTGATACTAGCTTGGCGAAAGCCAAATGCGGATGCCGAACGCGACCGCAAAGGTCACACCGACGCCGGCAGTCCAAAGGAAAACGAACCAGCCGATACGTTTTGCCCAAGCGGCTCCATGCGTCATCAGTGATACCCCTCTTCATGCCGGACTTTGCCGCGGAACACCCAATAAGCGTATGCCGTATAAGCTAGGATGATTGGCACGAGCACCAGAGCTCCGACAAGCAAGAAAGACAGGCTTTCCGGTGGTGCAGCCGCATCCCAGATCGTCAGTGAGGTCGGGACGATGTAGGGATAGAAGCTGATTCCGATCCCGGCGTAGCCGAGGATAAACAGTCCGAGAGACGCCAGGAACGGCTGGGTGTCCTTGCCGGATTGCAGCCCCTTGAGGATCAGATAGAGGCAACCGAGGACGAGAAGCGGTACGACGACACTGAAGATCATGGTGGGGAAGCCGAACCAGCGGTCGAGGTAGAGCGGCCGCAGCCAAGGCGTCCAGAGGCTGAAGATCCCCATGGCACCAACGGTTGCTATGGCTAGCGGCAAAGCCAGCTTTCTCGCTCGGACAGCCAGATCGCCTTCTGTCTTCATGACGAGCCAGGTCGTGCCGAGGAGGCTGTAGCCCACGACAAGCGCAATACCCGTCGCGACCGAGAACGGCGTCAGCCAGTCCCACCAGCCGCCGGCATAGGCGCGGTCTACTACCGTAATGCCCTGCACCAGCGCGCCGAGCGCGATCCCCTGGCAGAAGCCGGCGACAAGCGAACCGCCTGCAAAAGCAACATCCCATACTCGCTCCCATCGCTTCGTGCGCCAGCGGTACTCGAAGGCCACGCCGCGGAAGATCAGTCCAAGGAGCATGGCGATCAGCGGCATGTAGAGCGCCGGTAGGATTGTCGCATAGGCGAGGGGGAAGACGGCAAGCAGGCCACCACCGCCGAGCACAAGCCATGTCTCGTTTCCGTCCCATACGGGCGCGACGGAATTCATCATCACGTCGCGATCCTTCTTGTCGGGAAAGAATGGAAACAGGATACCGACGCCAAGATCAAAGCCGTCCATGACGACATAGGCCAGCACAGCGAAGGCAATGATAGCGGCCCAGACAAAAGCGAGATCAATTGGCATGCGAGCCTCCCTGTGCCGGACCTGGTGTAATCCCTTGTGTTCGGATCGGCCCTTCCTGCAGTTCCGGTGTGGGGTCGCGCGGCAAGCGCGCCATGAGCCGCAAGATGTAGAACGTACCCGCTCCGAACACGAAGAAATAGACGATGACGAAGGCGATAAGTGAAGTTGCAACGGCGGGGGCGGCAATCGGCGAGTGCGACTGCGACGTCAGCAGATGGCCGTAGATCGTGTATGGCTGCCGGCCGACTTCCGTGGTGACCCAACCTGCCAGGACAGCGGCGAAGCCTGCGGGGCCCATGGCGACCGCCGCCCTCTGTAGCCAGATATTCGAGTTCAACGTCCCGCGGTAGCGACAGAACAACGACCAGACGCCGATGCCCAGCATCGCGAAGCCAATCGCGACCATGAGACGGAAGGACCAGAAGACGATCGCAACAGGCGGTTCCTTGTCGTCAGGGATCGTATCGAGCCCGGCAAGCGGCTCGTTCAGACCATGCTTGAGGATCAGGCTGGATAGCTTCGGAATCTCGATCGCATAGTCGACGCGCTTTTCTGCCTGATTCGGCAAACCAAACAGAATGAGCGGCGCCCCGTCCGGATGGCTGTCAAAATGCCCTTCCATTGCCATGACCTTGGCGGGTTGATGCTCGAGCGTGTTCAGCCCGTGCGCATCTCCAGCCAGGATCTGGATTGGTGCAACGATGGCGGCCATCCACATGGCCATCGAGAACATCGTATAGGCGCGCAGAGGTGCAGTGCGCCGAAGCAAATGCCATGCACCGACCGCGCCAACCACGAAGGCGGTGGTGAGGTAGGCGGCGAGAACCATGTGGACGAGGCGATACGGGAAAGACGGATTGAAGATCACCGCCCACCAGTCGACCGGAATGAACTGCCCCTTGTCGTTCATGCCGAAGCCGGCAGGCGTCTGCATCCAGGAATTCACGGCAAGGATCCAGGTCGCGGAAATTAGCGTGCCGAGGGCGACCATCCCGGTGGCGAAAAAATGCAAGCCGGGGCCAACCCGCTCCCGCCCGAACAGCATGACGCCGAGGAAACCTGCTTCCAGAAAGAAAGCCGTCAGTACCTCGTAGCCCATCAGCGGGCCGATGACCGGACCTGCCTTGTCGGAGAATACAGCCCAGTTGGTGCCAAATTGGTAGGACATCACAATCCCGGAGACAACGCCCATGCCGAAGGCGACGGCAAAGATTGTCTTCCAGAAATTGAAAAGCTCCAGATAGACCTCGCGCCTGGTCTTCAGATATAGCGCTTCGAGCACGAACAGGTAGCTCGCCGTGCCGATCGAGAACGCCGGAAAAATGATATGCGCTGAAACCGTGAAGGCGAACTGAATGCGGGCAAGGACGACCGCGTCGAAATGCTCGAACATGGAAACTCCAAATTATGAGCGTCAGGCGTGCATCGCCGGGCCAATGCTCTTGTAAAGCATATAGGCCGCAACGACAAAAATCAGTGTGGCAAAGAGGCTGTTGAGTGTCCCTTTTTTCGCCGACAGTTGTTTGGCGAGGTAGGAGCCGGCAAAGCCTCCGAATATCCCGCCGGCAATGAAGATGGCAGCAAGCAGCCAGTCGACGTAACCGGAAAACGCGTAGTTCAGCGCGGTCGTGAGACCAAAGGCTGTGACCGCAACGAGCGATGAGCCGATCGCATAGAGGATCGGCATATTCGTCGAGGCAATCAGGCCCGGCACGATCAGAAACCCGCCGCCAATGCCGAAGAAACCGGAGAAGATGCCGGTAAGGCCGCCGAAGCCGGCGACCTTGTGGACGTTCTCGCGCGAGCACTGGGCACCTGGATTGCCTTGTGCGCCGCGCTTGCGGAACATCAGGACGCCGACGACCAGCATTAGCAAGGCAAACAGGATCAGCAGTTTCTGGCCATCGACCATTTTACCAAACGTCGAGCCGATGAAAGCCCCGATGATACCCGTCACGCTGTAGATACCGGCGCAGCGCCATTTCACGTTGCCGAGACGGGCATGGCCGAGAAGGTTGGTGAAGGCGTTCGCGGCGACGGCAAAGGCACTCGTACCGATTGCCATATGTGCGCTCGGGACGCCAACAACGTAGACCATCAACGGCACAGCCAGGATCGAGCCGCCACCGCCAAACAGGCCGAGCGTGAAGCCGACGAGCCCCCCGGAGATCGCGCCAAGACCGTATTGCAGCGGATCGAGCATCATGTTCATTGTCCAGGGTCCTCAGGCGGCTGTCTTCTTGAGGTCCGGACTGACAAGCCACTCGCGACCTTTCAGCATGCCGTGCCAGTAGATCGGCGGCAGCGCTTCGGCTTTCAGATACCAGGCAAGGCTCGATGGCTTGGTGCCGTCGATAATCCAGGTTGGGAACGTCGGCAGCAGTTTGCCGCCGTAGCCAAATTCGGCGAGCACGATCTTGCCACGCTCGACCGTCAGTGGGCATGATCCATAGCCGTCGTAGGCGGCGGGCATCGCCTTGCCATCGAGGACGGCCAGGACATTTTCCGCAACGATCGGCGCCTGCTTGCGGGCTGCTGCTGCCGTTTTGGCATTCGATGTGCCGGCCGCGTCTCCAAGCGAAAACACATTCGGATAACGCTTGTGCTGCAGGCTTGCCTCGTCGACCTCGATCCAGCCGGCCTGGTTGGCGAGCGGACTGTCGCGGACAAAGTCGGGAGCGATCTGCGGTGGGCAGACATGGATCATGTCGAAACCGACCGTCTCTTCGGTGACAGTGCCGTCGGCAGCCGTGTTGGCAAACCGAGCTTCCTTACGCGTCCCATCAACCGCAAGCAGCTTCGATGCGAAGTTCAGGTTGGCGCGATATTTTTTTACATACTCCATCAGCGCCGGCACATAGTCCTTCACACCGAACAGAACCGGTCCGGCATTGTGGAAATGGATCGAGATATCGTTGATCCGGCCCTGTCGAAACCAGTGATCGCCCGACAGATACATCGCTTTTTGCGGAGCTCCGGCGCATTTGATCGGCATGGGCGGTTGGGTGAAGAGGGCGCGACCGCCCTTGAGGTTCTGGACCAGAAACCAGGTATAGGGGGCAATATCATAGCGATAGTTGGAGGTGACGCCATTTCGGCCGAGCGTTTCTTCGAGGCCCTCTATGGCTGACCAACTCAGTTTGATTCCAGGAGCGGCAACTAGCATGCGATAGCTGATGCGACGACCGTCGGACAGAACAACACGATCATGATCCGGTTCGAATACGGCGACCGAAGCCTTTTCCCACTTGACGCCGTCCGGAATGAGATCGCGCATTGGCCTGACTGTATCCTCGGGCTTGAAGATACCGCCGCCGACCATGGTCCAGCCGGGCTGGTAGGCATGACGCTCAGAGGGATCGACGAGGACGATGCTAAGGCACTTTCGACGCTTCAAGAGGCTGGCCGCTGTCGCGATACCTGCCGCACCAGCGCCGACGATCAGAACGTCACAGGCTGTCGAAGACTTCGCGTCTGTCGCGCTCGTACTCTCGGCACTGGACGTCGAAGACAGACGGGTCCGAAGCTGCGACAGGTCGTAGCCGGCAGCCTTTGTGGCCGAAAGGGCAGCGTCTTCGCCAAGAGAAGGCGCCTGTGAGAGCGCCCAGAGCGTCGCAGCGCGGGTGCCGGATCGACAGAAAGCGAGGATGGGCTTGGGCAGGTCCTTCATGGCTTCGTCAAAAAGTGCGATGTCGCGATCACCGATGTCGGACGCGACGACCGGGATGTGGCGAAACTCAAGACCGGCAGCTTCGGCGGCCATGCAGATCATGTCCGCGGTTGGCTGGCCATTCTCCTCGCCATCGGGCCGGTTCGATATGATGGACTTGAAGCCAAGCCGCGCCAGCTCATGGGCGTCCTCAAGCTTGATCTGGGGCGAAACGCTGATGCTGTCGTTGATCTTGCGGATATCCATGAGAAAGCTCCTCCTCAGTAAGCAGCGCGCGGGGCATTGCGCGGTGAAGTGACGATGCGATAGGCAAACATGCCGACGAGCATGGCTGCTGCGAATAGGACCGCCTCCCAGCGGCCCGTTACGAGGGATGCGATGGCAGGGCCGGGGCAGAGGCCGACAAGCCCCCAGCCGAGACCGAACAGGGTGGCCCCACCCACAAGGGGTCCATCGATTGTTCGATTTTCGGGAACGTGAAACTGGCTCTCCAGGACAGGGCGGCTGCGCCGGTGCTTGATCGCGTAGGCAATGGACGACGGGATGAGTGCCCCGCCCATGACAAAGGCAAGCGACGGGTCCCATGCGCCGGTGACGTCCAGGAAAGCGAGGACACGCGCAGGATTGACCATGTCGGAGATGACCAGTCCGACACCGAAGAGCAGACCGCAAAGGACTGAAGCGAAAACCCGATATGCCATCACAGCCCTCCGACAATGTGGCGAAGAGCGAGGACGGTTGTCGCCGCGACGATCATGAACGTGGCTGTCGCCGCCATGGATCGCGGCGACAGCCGGGCCAGACCACAGACGCCATGGCCGCTCGTACAGCCCGATCCAAGGCGGGTCCCGAAGCCGACGAGCAGTCCTCCGATGATCAGAAGGACGGGAGACTCTGTGATCGAAAAGTCCGCGTGGCGTATCCACGCGAATGCGACAGCGGCCCCTGACACGATGCCGGCAAGGAAGCCAAGGCCAAGGGGGCTTATTCCAGCGCCTGTCAAACCGAAGGCAGATGCGGTTAGTCCCGATATCCCGGCGATGCGGCCATTCAGCAGCAAGTAAAGTGCTGCCGAAAGACCGATCAGGAGGCCGCCCGAAAGCGGCCAGACAAAGTTGAGGTCCGACATGGCAGGGGCAATTTCCTAGAGTGCGTTCACAGGGATCTTCAGGTAATGGACGCCGTTGTCCTCGGCGGGCGGCATCTGTCCGCCACGCATGTTCACCTGCACCGATGGCAGGATCAGTTTCGGCATGGAGAGCGTCGCATCGCGCGCATTGCGCATCGCGACAAACTCGTCTTCGCTGACGCCGTCATGGACATGGACATTGCTTGTGCGCTCGGCGCCGACTGTTGTTTCCCAGGCGTAATTGTCACGGCCTGGTGCCTTGTAGTCGTGGCACATGAACATCCGCGCCTCGTCCGGCAGCTGGGTCAGGCGCTTGATGGATCTGTAAAGCATGCGGGCATCACCGCCCGGGAAGTCGCAGCGCGCCGTGCCGTAGTCCGGCATGAACATCGTGTCACCCGGAAAAACGGCGTCACCAACGACATAGGCAAGACATGCCGGCGTGTGACCCGGCACATGCAGGACCGTTGCATCGAGATTGCCGATCTTGAAACGATCGCCGTCCTGGAAGAGCTGATCGAACTGACTGCCGTCACGCTGGAATTCCGTGCCGGCGTTGAAAATTTTACCGAACACTTCCTGAACGCGGATGATCTCGCGCCCGATGGCGAGCTGACCACCGATTTCCTTTTGCAGGAAGGGCGCTGCAGACAAATGGTCGGCGTGCGCATGGGTCTCGAGAAGCCACTGCACCTCGAGACTTTCAGATTTTATGTAATCAATAAGCGCTTGTGCTGAAGCGTTCATCGTTCTCCCGGAGGCCGGGTCGTAGTCGAGGACGCTGTCGACAATGGCGCAAGCCTGAGATGATGGATCCCTTACCACATGGCTGATTGTGAAGGTGGCAGGGTCAAAGAATGACCGCACAACGGGGAGTAGCGCTGCGTTGCCCAGCGCGCTGCGGACGATGTCTGCCGCGTGTGAGAGATGGGGGTCGAGATTGGTGTGAGCCATAATTGCCTCCTGTCGATAAATTTAAAATACATATTTACACTAACAATGCAAGTATGTATTTTGATGGCCATGAAACTGAGGTCCCGGTATAGGCAGTGTGTTCTGGGGACGATGAGGATCAACGATGGATATGACGACTGTAGACACCGCTAAGGCAGCCATTGCGCTCCGCCTGAATGACAAGGCGCCTGGCTTCTCGGCGCGCTCGACAAGCGGAGAGGTATCTCTGTCCGATTATCGCGGCCGTTGGGTGATGTTCTTCTCGCATCCCGCGGACTTCACGTCAGTCTGCACGAGCGAGTTCATCGCGCTGGTCAAGGCGCACCCTCAATTTGCAAAGCTGAACTGTGATCTGCTCGGCCTGTCCGTCGACAGCCTCTACTCTCACGTCGCATGGCTGCGCGATATCGAGCGCAGCTTCGGTGTTCGGGTCGGCTTTCCATTGATCGAGGATTCAGCGATGGTCATCGCGAAGGCGTACGGGATGCTGGATGCTTCCTCTGAAAACAGCGGTACGGTTCGTGCCACTTACGTGATCGACCCTGAAGGTATTATCCGAGCGATCGTCTGGTATCCGATGAACGTGGGGAGGTCGGTCGAAGAGCTTTTGCGGCTGGTGGAAGCGCTGCAGACATCGCAACGTGAATGTGCCCTGACGCCGGAAGGCTGGCATCCCGGCGACGCGCTCGTCGAGCCTGCGGCTTCTTCGATGCAGGATGCGGAACAGATGACTGAAGGTCAGTCCTGGTATTACCGGGAGCGCCGCGCATGATTGGCGCCCAATTCTCACTTGAAGCAATGCAGGAAAAGGCGGCTGAGGCTGCAGACTTCATGCGCTTGTTCAGTACGCCCAGTCGCCTGATGCTGCTGTGCCATATCGCCCAGAAGGAGAGGTCTGTTGGCGAGATTCAGGAGGACCTGGACTTCAAACAACCGGCGCTGTCGCAGCAGCTTGGTGAACTGCGCCAGGCCGGTGTCGTGCAAACGCGGCGTGAATCGCGGCAAATTTACTATTCGATCGCCGATGATCGCGTTGCAGCCGTCATGGAGATGCTGATGCGGGTGTTTTGCAATGTCGGGGACAACCAGACTTCTCCCCGAATCGAGGCTCGGACTTCGCCTGCGGGACAAAGGCCGGCCGCCCCGGAAGGCTTCGTCGGCGAGATGGCGCGTTGGGCACGGCTGGAAAAGGCCGATTGAGGCGTGAACTCGCGCGAGCCTCGCTGGTGCCGTGGAATCGCAGACGTGTCAGTCGAATGATGTCATCAAACTCGGAAACCTGTTGGGGAGGATAAAATGAAAAATGTCGGTTCGGTGGATCGCGCGATCCGTTTCATTCTAGGTCTGTGCCTGGTGGCTCTGCCGTTCGTGACCCCATGGCTGGCGTCCTGGGGCAACTGGCAATTCGTTGTGCCGGCCGTCGGTGTTGTCATGATTTTGACTGCTGTCATTCGCTTTTGCCCCGCCTACACCTTATTGGGTTTAAACACCTGCAAATGGCGCTGAGCTACTTGTATCGTTGCTCCACCGAACGGTGGCGACAAACCCGCTACGATCCGATCGATTATGAAAGGAAATTTTCGCGCTCAGCCGCGCCGCGGCGATCGTGGCGATGGTGAGGCCGAGCCCGGTCCCGGCCACGCCATTTTTGCGGCCGCGAAAGAATCGCTCGCTGATACGGGGAAGGTCTACTGGCGATGTCACGTTATCGAGCGGTGATTGCGCTCTGCCGACGGCTCTCGGAAATCAGGCAACCGCGCCCGTCACAGCTTTCCAATGCGCAATTGCGCGGATGCGATGGATGTGGGTGGCGAGAGCGGAGCGGTTGTGACGTGGGGTGACAAAGAGATTTCGCAGCGCCGAGAAAATCGAGATGAAACGCTGCAAGCCTCCGGCTGATCGGAAACCCTGCATCGTCCGCTCTCGTTTTCGAAGCGGCAGGTGAGAGTTTTCCGCTCGGTTGTTGAGACCTTTATGGGACCGGTGTTCAACCGTTGGCATAATGTCACGCCTGGCTGCGCCATATGAGCGGAGCTTGTCGGTGACGATCCGCCTTGGCGGCATGCCTGTTTTCTTCAGTAACCTGATGAGCAATCGCTTCGCGGCCTTGGTGTCGCGTCGGTTCTGAACAATCTCATCGAGAACGTAGCCATCTTGATCAACGGCACGCCAAAGCCAGTGCTTCCTGCCCGCGATGGAAATCACCACCTCATCCAGATGCCAGACATCCTGAAGCGAAGACCGCCGGCGACGAAGCTGCTTTGCGTAGGCCGGTCCGAATTTCAGACCCCATCGCCGGATCGTTTCATACGAGACGACGATGCCACGCTCCAGCAGCAACTCCTCGGCCAGGCGCAGGCTCAGCGGGAACCGAAAGTACAGCCAGACCGCATGGGCGATGATCTGTTGCGGGAAACGGTGACGCTTGTAGCTGATGGCCGGTTTCTTCATCCCACCGTCTCTACCCACCACTCACTCACAGGAGGTTTACGTGACAACGCCCAAAACGCTGCACGCGAAAATCGGCGAACTGACACTGGAGAACGATTTTTTATCCGGTGCGCTCGGCAAGGCGGGATTGCTGGGCGGAAAGAAATGATCGACCGCGAGCACAAGCTATCCGTCGTGC
>Ga0206118_100800_pt1 | contig 11567 bp, 9 predicted proteins | sample 3A20Ametagenome_FD_177999 | JGI IMG/M metagenome (GOLD analysis project Ga0206118, IMG submission 177999) | Enriched microbial communities from leaf-cutter ant dump, University of Wisconsin, Madison, United States - 3A20A | ecosystem: Environmental > Terrestrial > Nest > Insects nest > Nest dump...
CGGATCGCGTACGCCTGCCCGACGAGATCGGCCTCGACTGGCTGGTGGACACCGAGAAGCCGAGCTTCAACGGCCGGGCCGCCATCCTCGCGGCGCGGCGGGACCGGAGCCTGAAGCACATCCTCGTCGGGCTTGAGATCGAAGGCAACATTCCCGCCGAGCACGCCATCGTCTACCATCGCGGCAAGCACGAGGCGGGCATCGTCACGGCCGGCATCTGGTCGCCGACGGCCAAGCGCAACATCGCCATCGCCAGCCTCGACCGGCCCTATGGCGAGCGGTTCACCGACGACCTCTGGGTGGAGATCTACGCCTTGCGCGAGCTGAAGTACCAGAAGATGATGAAGCGGGCGCGGATCGTTCCCCGCCCCTTCGTCAAGCTCGCGCGCCGCACCGCAACCCCGCCGGGGCTGAGATAGGATGGACGAGGAGACCCGCCGCAACTGGCAGATCGTCGCCATGCCGCCCGGCGCGGAATGGTCGGGACGGGCGCGCTATGCGGCGGCGATGTATTTCTACCAGCACGGCGAGATGGCGGCCGAGGTGCTGGAGGTCTATCGCATCTGCTCGCGGCTCGATGCCGAGGACCCGGTCTCGGTGCTGCGCCGCTGGCATATCGGCGCGGAGTGGATCGCCCGGCTGGAGGCGTTCCGCAACGCCTGAAATCATTGCGGGGCGAAGGAGAGGAAGAGCCGGCGCAGCCCCTCGCGGCCCTCGCGGGCGATGTCGAAGCGGCGGCCGAAGAGCAGCCATTCGGCGCAGATGCCCTTGATCATCCAGCGTAGCGCGGTCGCGGCCGTCTGCGGCGTCCAGCAGGCGGCAAGCCCGCCCTGCCGGCAGGCTTTGGCGAAGGCGGTCTCCAGGGCCCGCATGTGCTCGGCGTCGATGTCGACCTGGCGCTCGCAGACCGAGGCGAATTCGCCGCTGTAGTCGCAGCGCAGCAGGATGGAGAGGATGCGCTGGCGCTGCGCGTCGGCCGACAGGAGCTCCAGCCAGTCGCCGCCCGCCCGCTCCAGCACGGAGAGCACGTCGGCATTCTCCGCCTCCAGCTCTCGGGCGATCAGGTCCTCCTGCGGCAGGCGCACCGAGCGGGACAGTTCGAGGAACAGCTCCGTGCGGTTGGCGAAGTGCCAGTAGATGGCGCCGCGGGTGACCCCCGCGGCGCGCGCCACGTCCTCCATGGAGGCATTGGCGACGCCCTTCTCGTAGAAGACCTGCTCGGCAGCCGTGAGGATCTGCTGGCGGGTCTCCTCGGCGTCGGCCTTGGTCCGGCGCATGGCCTACTCCGCCGGTGTCGCCGCCGCTTCCGCGGCTCCCTTGCGCCGGCCGTAGCCGAACAGCCGCATCACGAAGACGAAGAACACCGGCACGAAGAACAGGCCGAGCACGGTGGCCGAGAACATGCCGCCCATGACGCCGGTGCCGATGGCCCGCTGGCTGGCCGAGCTCGCGCCCGTGGCGATGGCAAGCGGCATCACGCCGAGCATGAAGGCCATCGAGGTCATCAGGATCGGCCGGAAGCGCAGGTGGCAGGCCTCGATGGCCGCGTCGACCAGCGGCTTGCCCGCCGCCATCTGCTCCTTGGCGAACTCGATGATCAGGATCGCGTTCTTGGCCGAGAGCCCGATGATGGCGATGAGGCCGACCTTGAAGTAGACGTCGTTCGACAGGTCGCGCAGCATCACCGCGGTGACCGCGCCGATGACGCCGAGCGGCACCGCGAGGATCACGGCCATCGGGATCGACCAGCTCTCGTAGAGCGCGGCAAGGCACAGGAAGACGAGCAGGCACGACAGGCCGATCAGGATCGGCGCCTGCGAGCCGGACTGGATCTCCTGCAGCGACTGGCCGGTCCACTCGTAGCCGAAGCCCGGCGGAAGCTGGGCGGCGAGCCGCTCCATCTCCGTAATCGCGTCGCCCGTCGAGAAGCCCGGCTTGGTGTCGCCGCCGAGGCGGGCGGCGGGATAGCCGTTGTAGCCCACCGTCTGCGTCGGCGCCTTCACCCATTCGGCCGTGGCGAAGGCGGAGAGCGGCACCATACCGCCGTTGCCGTTGCGCACGTTGAGGTTCAGGAGGTCGGCGACCTGCATGCGCTTCGCCTCGTCCGCCTGCACCGTCACGCGCTGCATGCGGCCGGCATTCGGGAAGTCGTTGACGTAGGACGAGCCGAGATTGGTCGAGATCGTCGAGTTGATGTCGGCGAAGGTGACGCCGAAGGTGTTGGCCTTCTCGCGGTCGATGACGATGTTGACCTGGGCGGCGTCCGGCATGCCCTCGAAGCGCACGCCGGTGACGATGTCGCTCTGGGCGGCGAGCCCGATGAGCTGGTCGCGGGCCGCCGCAAGCGCCGCCTCGCCGAGGCCGGCGCGGTCCTGCAGGCGGAAGGAGAAGCCCCCCGTCGTGCCGAGACCCTGGATCGGCGGCGGCGACAGCGCGAAGCTGATCGCGTCCTTGATCTGGCTCATCGCCATGGTGGCGCGGCCGGCGATCGAGGGCGCGGCATCGTCCGGTCCGCGTTCGCTCCAGTCGTCGAGCGTCACGAAGGCGAGGCCGGCGTTCTGGCCGGCGCCGAAGAAGGAGAAGCCGTTGATGGCGACGATCGTGTCGACCGCCTTCTCCTGGCCGAAGATCTGCTCGGCCTGGGCGATGACCTCGTCCGTGCGGTGGCCGGTCGCCTCCGAGGGAAGCTGCATCATGACGATCACGAAGCCCTGGTCCTCGTCCGGCAGGAAGGAGGACGGCAGCTTGGTGAACATGTAGCCGAGGCCGACGGCGAGCGCGAGATAGACCACCATGACCCGCCCGGCCCGGCGCGCAAGCCCGCCGACCGTCGACGAATAGCCGCGCGAGGTGCGGTCGAATCCGCGGTTGAACCAGCCGAAGAAGCCGCGCTTCTCCGCGTGATGGCCCTTCGGCACCTGCTTGAGGAAGCTGCCGCAGAGCGCTGGCGTCAGGGAAAGGGCGAGGAAGGCCGAGAACAGGATCGACACCACCATGGTCAGCGAGAACTGCTGGTAGATGACGCCGACCGCGCCGGGGAAGAAGCCCATCGGGATGAACACCGAGGCGAGCACCAGCGTGATGCCGATGACGGCGCCGGTGATCTGCTTCATCGCCTTGCGGGTCGCCTCCTTCGGCGGCAGCCCCTCCTCCGACATGATGCGCTCGACGTTCTCCACGACGATGATCGCATCGTCGACGAGGATGCCGATGGCGAGCACCATGGCGAACATCGTCAGCACGTTGATCGAGAAGCCGACGGCGAGCATCACCGCGCAGGCCCCGAGCAGCGCGACGGGCACCACCAGAACCGGGATGATCGTGTAGCGGATGTTCTGCAGGAACAGGAAGATGACGAGGAAGACGAGGCCGACCGCTTCGAGAAGCGTATGCACCACCTTCTCGATCGACACCTTGACGAAGGGCGAGGTGTCGTAGGGGATGGAATATTCCAGCCCCGGCGGGAAGAAGCGGGAGAGCTCCTGCATGCGCGCCTCGATGGCGGCCGAGGTCTCCATGGCGTTGCCCGACGGCGAGAGCTGCACGCCGATGGCGGCGGACGGCTTGCCGTTGAGACGGGTCGAGAAGGAATAGCTCTCGCCGCCGACCTCGATGCGGGCGACGTCGCGCAGCCGGACGGCCGAGCCGTCGGCATTGGCGCGCAGCACGATGGCGCCGAATTCCTCCGGCGTCGAGAGCTGGCCCTTGATGTTGACGGGCGCGGCGATCTGCTGGGTGATCGGGTTCGGCTGGGCGCCGATGGAGCCGGCGGCGATCTGCGCGTTCTGCACCTGGATCGCGGCCGTCACGTCGGCGGCCGTCATGTTGAGGCCGAGCATCTTGTCGGGATCGAGCCAGACGCGCATGGAGCGCTGGGTGGCGAAGAGCTGCGCGCGGCCGACGCCGGGCACGCGCTGTATCTCGCTCAGCACGTTGCGGTTCAGGTAGTCGCCGAGGCTGACGGCATCCATCGAGCCGTCCGTCGTGGTCAGCGCGACGATCAGCAGGAAGCCGGTGCCGGCCTCGTCGACCTGCACGCCCTGGCGCTTGACGCTGTCGGGCAGGCGCGGCTCGACGCGGCGCACGCGGTTCTGGATGTCGACCGCCGCCTGGCCCGGATCGGTGCCCGGCGCGAAGGTGACGTTGATGCTGACGGCGCCCGAGGACGCCGAGGTCGACTCGAAATAGATGAGGCCTGCGACGCCGTTGAGCTCATTCTCGATGAGCCGCGTGACGCTCTGGTAGGTATCCTGCGAGGAGGCGCCGGCATAGGTCGTGCTGATCGAGATCTGCGGCGGCGCGACGTTCGGATATTGCGAGACCGGCAAAAGCGGGATGGCGATGACGCCGGCGACCATGATGAAGATGGCGACGACCCAGGCGAAGATCGGCCTGTCGATGAAGAAACTGGGCATCGTTCAGATCCTCACTCGCCTTCCGCCGTCGCGGCCGGCTCGGTGCCGGACGCAGCCACCGGCTTCCAGTCCGCCGGCACGACCTCGCCGCCCGGCTGCACCTTCTGGAAGCCCTCGACGACGACCTTCTCGCCGGTCTTCAGGCCGTCCGTCACCACCCATTGCGTGCCGACGGCGCGGCCGACGGTCACCTGGCGCAGGTCCGCCTTGTTCTCGGCGTTGACGACATAGAGCTGCGCCTTGCCGGAGCTGTCGCGCTGGACGGCCTGCTGCGGCACGAGGATCGCGTCCTTCTCGACGCCCTGCTCGATCAGCACGCGCACATACATGCCCGGCAGGAGGTCGCCGTCCGGGTTCGGGAACTCGCCGCGCAGCGTCACCTGGCCGGTCGAGGCGTCGACGGCCGCTTCCGAGAACAGGAGCCGCCCGTCATGCGGATAGGCCGTGCCGTCGTCGAGCAGAAGCTTGACGCCGGTCGAGTTGGCGTCGTCGATCAGCGCGCCGTCCTGCAGCGCCTTGCGCAGGCGGATGAGGTCGGTCGCCGGCTGGGTGAAGTCGGCATAGACCGGATCGAGCTGCTGGATGGTGGCAAGATTCTCGCCGCTGGCGGCAACGAGCGCGCCCTCGGTGATGAGCGCACGGCCGATCCGGCCGCTGATCGGCGCCTTCACGTCGGCATATTCGCGGTTGAGCTTGGCGGTCGCAAGCCCGGCCTGGGCGATGGCGACATCCGCATCCGCCTGCGCGAGCTTGGCGACGGCGTCGTCATATTGCTGGGCCGACGCGACGTTGGATTTCTTGAGCTGCTCCTGCCGCTCGGCCGCCTGGCGGGCCTGCAGCTGCACGGCCTCGGCGCGGCGCAGCGTCGCCTCGGCGCTGTCGACCTGCACCTGGAAGGGCGCGGGATCGATGCGGTAGAGCACGTCGCCCTGCCTGACGATCGAGCCCTGCTCGAACACCCGCTCGACGACGATGCCGGAGACGCGCGGCCTGACCTCGGCCGTGCGCGTCGCGGCGATGCGGCCCGGCAGGTCGTTGGTGACGGGCACGGCGGCCGCCTCGACCGTCACGACGCCCACCTGCGGCGGCGGAAAGGCAAAGCCCGCCTGCGGGGCCTGCTCGTCCTGGCAGCCCGCCAGAGCCAAGAGGGCGCCAAGGGTCGCAATCGAAATCGGTCTCATCAAACGCATGGGATAATCCATAGACAGGTCGGCCCGGAGGGCCGCGGGGTGCTGAAAACGTGGCGATGCGACGGCCGCGGGACCGTCGCATCGCAAACATACAAACACGTCTGTATGTTAATTCCTGTCTTTTGACAATCGCACGCCGCGCTGCCGGATGCCGATCACGAAATTGTGATGAGGGTCCTCAATGTATCTCGGGGCTTCCGTGCTCGTAGAGCACCGTCCTATCCCTCCGTCATCCTCGGGCCTGACCCGAGGATCCATGCCTCCCCGCCGCATTCGTGGATCCTCGGGTCAGGCCCGAGGATGGCGAAAGAGCGCATGCGCCGGAGGCGGCAAAATCTCAACGTATCGCCTGTCCATCCGCGCCGAAGCGGTGCGTCTGTCCGGCCGCCGGCGTGGCGTGCACCGTGTCGCCCGGCGCGTAGTGATGCTCGCCGAAGAGGCGCACGGTGAGAAGCCCGACCGCATCCGATTCGAGATAGACGATCGTGTCGGCGCCGAGATGCTCGACATGGACCACCCTGCCCTGCCACTCGCCCGCCTCGCGCGAGAGCGCGATGTGCTCCGGGCGGATGCCGAGGGTCTTCGCCCCCCCGTCGCCGAGGCGCCCCGCCTCGATGAAGTTCATCGCCGGCGAGCCGATGAAGCCGGCGACGAAGAGGTTGGCCGGCCGGTTGTAGAGCTCCATCGGCGAGCCGACCTGCTGGATGACGCCGCCATCGAGCACGACGATCTTGTCGGCGAGGGTCATCGCCTCCACCTGGTCGTGGGTGACGTAGATCATCGTCGCCTTGAGTTCGCGGTGCAATCTCGCGATCTCCAGCCGCGTGTTGACGCGCAGCGCCGCGTCGAGGTTCGACAGCGGCTCGTCGAACAGGAACAGCTTCGGCTCGCGCACGATGGCGCGGCCGATGGCGACGCGCTGGCGCTGGCCGCCGGAAAGCTCGGCCGGCCGGCGGTCGAGGTATTTTTCCAGCGACAGCATGGCCGAGGCCTTCCGCACCCGCTCCTCGATCACGGGCTTCGCGGTGCCCGCCTGCTTGAGGCCGAGGCCCATGTTGTCCTTGACCGTCAGGTGCGGATAGAGCGCGTAGGACTGGAACACCATGGCGATGCCGCGCTTGGCCGGCGGCACGCTCGCGACCTCCGCCCCGTCGATGCGGATCGAGCCGGAGGTCGTGTCCTCCAGGCCGGCGATGATGCGCAGCAGCGTCGATTTCCCGCAGCCCGAGGGCCCGACGAAGATGACGAACTCACCGTCCCTGACGTCGAGATCGATGCCCTTGAGCACGTCGACCGTGCCGAAGGACTTGCGCACGGATTGGAGTTGGAGTGAGCCCACTTTCGTCCCCTTAGAGCTTGACCGGTTGGCCGGTTCTGACACTTTCGTCGGCTGCGAGGCATATGCGCAGCGATTGCACCGCATCGTCCATGTGCCGCGAAAGGTCGATGTCCTCGCGGATCGCCTTCAGCACGAAGGCCTGTTCCCGGTCGCAGAGCGCCTGGTGGCCGGGCTCGCCGGCCATGGTCAGGTCCTCGTCGGCCTTCAGGAAGCGGCCGTCCGGCCCGGTCTCGGCGGAATGCAGGCGGATCACGGCCGTCTTCGTGTGCGTGTCGATGTCGTCGGATTTCGCATTCGGGTCCATGACGATGGAGACGGAACCCTTCGGCGACATCACGTCCTTCACGAAGAAGGCGGTCTCCGAGATCATCGGCCCCCAGCCCGCCTCGTACCAGCCGAGCGAGCCGTCCGAAAACAGCACCTGCAGATGGCCGTAATTGTACATGTCCGGCGCGATCTCGCCGGAGAGCCGAAGCCCCATGCCGCGCACCTCGACGGCCTTGGCGTCGGTGATCTGGCACATGACATCCACATAGTGAACGCCGCAATCGACGATCGGCGGCGTCGTCTCCATCAGCGTCTTGTGCGTCGCCCAGGTCGGGCCGCTCGACTGCTGGTTCAGGTTCATGCGGAAGACGTAAGGGCCCCCGAGCTTGCGCGCCTCCGCGATCAGCCGCATCCAGGAGGGATGGTGGCGCAGGATATAGCCGACGACGAGCTTGCGGCCGTTCGCCCGGGCACAGGCGACCACGCGCTCGGCATCCGCCACCGTCGTCGCCAGCGGTTTTTCCACGAAGACATGGGCGCCCGCCTCCATCGCCATCACCGCATAGTCGGCATGGCTGTCGGAATAGGTGTTGATCGAGCAGAGCTCGGGTTTCAGCTCCTTCAGCGCCTCCGGGAAGGAGGGCAGGATCTCATAAGCTTCGAGCCCGGCCGGCACCGCCACCTTCGAGCGGTTGACGAGGCCGGCGATCTCGAAACCGGGATTCTCGTGATAGGCGAGCGCATGGCTGCGGCCCATGTTGCCGAGACCGGCGGAAAGGACGCGGATGGGGTTCATTTGACGGCTCCCGAGGTGATGCCGCGGATCAGCTGCCGCGAGAAGAGGAGGTAGAGGACGAGGACCGGGAAGATCGCGAGCGACAGGGCTGCGAGCACCGCGTTCCAGTTGGTGACGAACTGGCCGATGAAGATCTGCGAGCCGAGCGTCACCGTCTTGGTGGCCTCCGACGGAGCGAGGATCAGCGGGAACCAGAGGTCATTCCAGATCGGGATCATGGTGAAGACGGCGACCGTCGCCATGGCGGGCCTGACGAGGGGCAAGACGAGGCGGAAGAAGATCGCGTATTCGGACAGCCCGTCGATGCGCCCGGCGTTCTTCAGGTCGTCGGAGACGGTCTTCATGAATTCCGACAGGATGAAGACGGCGAGCGGGATGCCCTGCGCGGTATAGACGAGGATCAGCGCCGTCAGCGTGTTGACGAGCCCCGTCGCCACCATGCCCTGCAGGATCGCCACCGTGCCGAGCCGGATCGGGATCATGATGCCGAGCGCGAGGTAGAGGCCCATCAGCGTGTTGCCGCGGAAGCGGTATTCGGAGAGCGAGAAGGCCGCCATGGCGCCGAACAGCAGCACGAGCGCGATCGCGACGACCGTGACGATCAGGCTGTTCTGGAAATAGGTGGCGAAGTCGCCCTGCCCCAAGACCGTCGTGTAGCCGACGAGGTCGAAGGTCTCCGCCGTCGGCAGCTGCATCGGGTTGCGGAAGATCGCGTTGCGGTTCTTCATCGAGTTGATCAGCGTCAGGAACACCGGGAAGACGGAGATCAGCGTGTAGGCGATCAGCGCCAGGTGGACGACGGTGGTGCGAGAGAGCGAGGTGCGTGCCTTGGACATGTCGGTCTCTCCCGGTTCAGAACTGGTAGCGGCGGATGCGCCGCTGCACGACGAAGAGATAGAAGGTGACGCCGGCGAGGATGATCAGGAACATCACCGTGGCGATGGTCGCGCCCATCGAGCGGTCGCCGAGCTGGAGCTGGAAGCCGAAGAAGGTGCGGTAAAGCAGCGTGCCGAGGATGTCGGTCGACTTGTCCGGCCCCGCGAGCGCCCCCTGCACGGTGTAGACGAGGTCGAAGGCGTTGAAATTGCCGACGAAGGTGAGGATCGAGATGATGCCGATCGCCGGCAGCACCAGCGGCAGCTTGATCTTCCAGAACTGGCTCCAGCCGGTGATGCCGTCGCATTCGGCCGCCTCGATCACCTCGTCCGGGATGGAGAGCAGTGCCGCATAGATCAGCATCATCGGGATGCCGACATATTGCCAGACCGAGATCAGCGACACGGCGATCAGCGCCGAGCCCGGCTTGCCGAGCCAGGGCGCAAACAGCGACTTCAGCCCGACGAGGTCCATCAGATAGGGCGACACGCCCCAGATCGGCGAGAGGATCAGCTTCCAGATGAAGCCGACGATGACGAAGGACAGAAGCGTCGGCAGGAAGATCGCCGTGCGGTAGAAGGCGGCGAAGCGGAGCCTGGGGATCGACAACATGGCGGCGAGCGCCACCCCGATCGGGTTCTGCACCAGCATGTGGATGGCGAAGAAGATGACGTTGTTCTTCAGCGCGTTCCAGAAGTCCGCCGCCCAGCGCGCGTCGCCGAACAGGACCTTGAAGTTGGCAAGCCCGACGAAGGTGTTCTGCCCGTCCACCGTGTTGAACAGCGACAGCCGCAGCGTCTCGATCAGCGGCAGGATCATCACCGCCGTATAGACGAGGAAGGCCGGCAGCAGGAACACGACGATGTGCCAGCGCCGCGACCGGCGAACGGGCTCGATTGCATCCCGGGATAGTGTCGCGTCGCTCATGGCTGCCTGCCCCTGTCCGGTTGATCTGGATTCGTCATTCGCAAAGTCGCGTGCGACGGCACCCCCCTCTGCCCTGCCGGGCATCTCCCCCACAAGGGGGGAGATCGGCAGGAGGCAAAGCCTCTCGCTTACGCCGAGGCGCCTGAGAGAGACGGGACGTCGCTCCATCCGATCTCCCCCCTTGTGGGGGAGATGCCCGGCAGGGCAGAGGGGGGTAAAAAGCGATGCGGCCCTATTCCAGGCGGGTGAAGGAACACCGTTCCTTCACCCCTTTTCGCAGAAGGGCAATACGCCCCCTGGCCTTACTGCGCCGGCTTGTACCAGCTGTCGAGGCCGTCCTGCAGCTTCTTGGCCGCCACTTCCGGCGTGTCGGTGCCGTTGATGACGTTGGCCGATTCCGTCCAAGTCTCGTTTTCGAGGTTCGGCGTGCCGCGCGACAGGATCTGGTAGGTCGAGCGGATCGTCGGCTCGCACTTCTCGCGCCAGGAGACGAATTCCTGGGCCAGCGGGTCGTTCATCTTCACCGCCGTCGAGTTCAGGCTGAAGAAGCCCGGCAGCGAGTTGGCGTAGATGTCGGCGAATTCCGGCGAAGCGACGAAGGAGAGGAATTTCCTCGCCGCGTCCGCATTGCCGCTCTTGGCGTTGAGGCCGATGCCGATGTCGTTGTGGTCGGAGATGTAGCAGGTGTCGCCGGCGTTCTTAACCGGCGGCGGGAAGGCGCCCATCTTGAACTGGGCCTGCGAATTGAACAGGCCGATCTCCCAGGAGCCGGCCGGATAGATCGCCGCGCGGCCGAGCGTGAACAGGTTCTGGCTGTCCGGATAGGTCTGCGCCTCGAAGCCGTCGCCGAGATAGTCCTTCCACTTGGCGAGCACGCGGTAGGGCTCGACCCACGGCTCGTCGGTCAGCTTCTGGGTGCCGGCGATCAGCGCCTTGCGGCCTTCCTCACCCTTCCAGTAGGTCGGGCCGATGTTCTGGTAGCCCATGGTGGCCGCATCCCAGAGGTCCTTGGTGCCGAGCGCCATCGGGACATAGTTGCCGTCGGCCTTGATCTTCTCCAGCAGCGCGAAGAATTCCTCTTCCGTCGCCGGCGGCGTGACGCCGAGCTGCTCGAAGGCATCCTGGTTATAGATGAAGCCGTGGATGACCGAGGCCATCGGCACGCAGAAGGTGGTGGAGCCGTCGTCAGTGGTCCAGGCGGACTTGGCGACGTCGGAGAAGTTCTCCATGCCCGGCAAATCGTTCAGGCCGGCGAGATGCCCCTTGTTGTAGAGCTCCAGCGAGGCGTCGAAGGGACGGCAGGTGATGAGATCGCCGGCCGAGCCCGCATCCAGCTTGGCGTTGAGCGCGGCATTGTACTCGGTCGGCGCCGACGGCGAGAAGACGACCTTGATGCCGGGGTTCGCGGCCTCGAAGGCCGGGATAATCTTCTCCTGCCAGATCGACAGGTCGTCGTTGCGCCAGCTCTCGATCGTCAGCGTCGCATCCTGCGCCTGGACGAGCCCGGCGGTGCCGAGGATGCTCGTGGCGAGGAGCAGGCCCCTGATTGCGTTGCGTGTCATGTCGTCATTCTCCCCTTTTTTGCGCCTTTCTCCGGCGCGTCTTGGAATTGCAGTTCAGCCGAGCGCCTTGAGCGCGCGGCGGAGATTCTGGCCCTCGCGGTCGAGCGCGGCGAGTGCGGCCCCGGTATCGGGCGCGCCGGCCGCCAGCAGCACCGCCGCCTTGACCGAGCCGTCCGTCCGGGCGAGCAGTCGCTC
>Ga0206118_100802_pt1 | contig 11527 bp, 8 predicted proteins | sample 3A20Ametagenome_FD_177999 | JGI IMG/M metagenome (GOLD analysis project Ga0206118, IMG submission 177999) | Enriched microbial communities from leaf-cutter ant dump, University of Wisconsin, Madison, United States - 3A20A | ecosystem: Environmental > Terrestrial > Nest > Insects nest > Nest dump...
CTGGGCCTGCGCGCGATGTTCTTCCTGCTGGCCGGCATGGCCGACCGCTTCCACCTGCTGCCCTACGGGTTGGCGGTGATCTTGGGCTTCATCGGCGCCAAGATGCTGCTGATCGACGTGTTCCACATCCCGGTGCCGGTGTCGCTGGGCGTGGTCGCGGCGATCCTGGCGATGACGATGGTGCTGAGCGTGAAGCTGCCGCCGCGCGGCAAGGCGTAGGTGCGGGGCTCGCCCCGCACCGGGCATTCCCGATAAAGCCCCTGCCGGGCAAGCCCGGCAGCTACGGCGACACCGCGCCGTATCCACGGCGATTGTCCCGCCACCGGCACGCCGGTTTCCCGCGGGGACGCACTTGCATTCGCCGCGGGGCGCCGCAATCCCTTTCCGCATGGACACGTCCACCAACACCACCATCGGCAACGATCGCCGCCGCGTGCTGCGCGCCTTCAACCTGAGCCTGGGCTTCGTGCTGCTGCTGGTGGCGATGTTCGCCGCCCAGCAGACCCACTGGGATTGGCGCCCGCTGGCGGTGGCGCCGCACGCGCTGGCCGGCCTGTGGGGCCTGCTCGGCGCGCCGCTGCTGCACGGTTCGGTCGAACACCTGGGCGCCAACGCCGCGGCACTGCTGATCCTCGGCACCCTGGCCGGCAGCGTCTACCCGAAGGCGACGCTGCGCGCCCTGCCGCTGCTGTGGCTCGGCTCCGGGCTCGGCGCGTGGCTGCTCGGCGAAGCCGGCAGCCACCACCTGGGCGCCAGCGGCGTCACCCACGGCCTGATGTTCCTCGTGCTCGGGCTGGGCCTGCTGCGCCGCGACCGCGCCGCCATCGCCGCCGGCATGATCGGTGTGCTGTTCTACGGCGGCATGGTGATGACCGTGCTGCCGCACGAGCCGGGCGTGTCATGGCAGTCGCACATGGGCGGCGCCGCGGCCGGCATCGTCGCCGCGCTGCTGTTCCGCCACGCCGACCCGCTGCCGCCGCGCAAGCGCTACAGCTGGGAGGACGAGGAAGACGAGTTGCCTGGCACGCAGACCGACGGCGAACTGGAACCGCCGGCCCCGCAGGACGTGCCGGTGTTGTGGCAGCCACGCGAAGGCCGCGATTACGACGTGGTGGTGCCACTGCGGCCAAGGCCGCACCGCGACGAGCCGTAGGTGCGGGGCTTGCCCCGCACGAGCCTCACCGGGAAAGCCCCATGCGGGGCAAGCCCCGCATCCACGAGGCAATTCCATGCATTCGGAGCCAATCAGGGCATGCCGCCCTGCGCCACCGCGTCGCCATCCACCGCGCGCCGGCCCAGTGCCGGGTCGTCGGTGAAGAAGGCATCAATGCCGGCCCGCAGGTAGGCGCGGATCTCGGCAACCGCACCCTCCGGGTTGCGCGCATTGGCCCCGCCCTGCCGCAGCGCCGGCGGCAGGAACGGGTTTTCCGGGCGGAAGGTATAGGCCACCACCGCCAGCCCGGCCGCATGCGCATCGGCGATCAGCGCGGTCGGCGCACCCAGTTCGCCACGCGCATCCAGCGGCAGCAGCTGGCGGCTGTCCACGCCGATGGCATCGGCATAGCCGGCGATCTCGCGCAGGCCGGCCGGGGTCATCATCCGTGCATAGGTCAGGCTGCCGCCGGCCAGCGCCACGTCGGCCGGAACCACCTCGGGCGCATCCAGCAACTGCAGCAGGCGGATGTTCGACCCCTTGCCGATGCGCGCGCGCAACTGGCGCAGGTTGGCGGTCTCGAACGACTGGATCAGGATCGGCGCGACGTTGGTGTAGGAATCGGCGCGCAGCGTTTCCAGCAGGCGCTCTTCCATCGGCAGGCCGATGCCACGGAAATAGATGCCGTGTTTGATCTCCGGCGCCAGGCCGATGCCGCGGCCGGCACGCGCGGCCTGCTGCACGAGAAAGGCGATGATCTCGTCCAGCGTGACGATGCGGAACTCGCCGTCGAACGCGGTGCCGCGCAGCTCCGGCAGGCGCTCGCGTGCGCGCAGCGTCTTCAGTTCGGCAAGGGTGAAGTCCTCGGTGAACCAGCCTTCGACCGTTTCGCCGTCGATCACCTTGGCGGTGCGGCGCGAAGCGAATTCCGGGCGTTCGGCGACGTCGGTGGTGGCGCCGATCTCGTTCTCGTGGCGCGCCACCATCACCCCGTCGCGGGTCATCACCAGGTCCGGCTCGATGTAGTCGGCGCCATCGGCGATGGCCTGCGCATAGGCCGCCAGCGTGTGCTCGGGCAGCAACGCGCTGGCGCCGCGGTGCGCGTACACCGGGACGTGCGAATAGCGGGGTGCGGGGGTGGCGGCCATCGCCATCGAGGATGCCATGCACATGCCCACCACCACAGCCAGAACCGCTTTGCCGAACACCGTCGCCTCCTTGTTTGCATTGCCGGAAGGGGCGGAGTGTGGCGAAGGGATGTGACCGGCGTGGGACAGGAGCTTGCAGGAGCGACGTGAGTCGCGACCGGGCTTTCCCGGGAAAGCCTTGCCGCGACTCGCGTCGCTCCTACGGACGCTTTCGGCCGGCGTGGAGGTCAGGATGGCAGCCTGCGCCATCCATTGGCCGCGGCATGCAGCCTGCCGGTGATGCCGATGCCATGCAGGAACGCCTCGTCGTGGGCGGCCACCAGCAACGTGCCCGGCCAGTCGCGCAGCATCGCCTCCAATGCCTGCATCGCCTCCAGGTCGAGGTGGTTGGCCGGCTCGTCCAGCAGTAGCAGTTGTGCCGACGGCTGCGCGTACAGGGCGCAGGCCAGTGCCAGCTTCATGCGCTCGCCGCCGCTGAGGGTTTCCACCGGCTGCCGCACGCGCTCCGCATCCAGGCCCAGCAAGGCCAGCCGGGTGCGCAACTCCGCCTCGGCCATCGACGGGTTGGCATGGAGCAGTTGCGCCATCGCCGTCGCCCGTGGCACGGGCAATGCCAGATGCTGGTCCAGCCACGCATGCGGCGCGCTCGTTTCCACCGTGCCATGCAGCGGCTGCAGGCGGCCGGCCAGCACCTTGAGCAGCACCGACTTGCCGCTGCCGTTGCGGCCGGTCAGCGCCAGCCGCTCGCCCCGGCGCAGCAGCAGGTCGATCGCGGCCAACGGCCCTTCGACGAACGGCAACGCCACCTTGTCCAGTCGCGCGATGCGCTCGGGCGCGGCCGCGGTGAACGCGGCCGGCAGCAGCACCACGGGCGCCGGGTCATCGACCTGCGCGGCCGCCAACCGCACCTGTTCATCCAACTGTTCGCGCTGCGCCTGCTGCTGCAGGTGCGCCTTGCCGGCGCTGGCCTGCGCCCGCTGCTTCTGCCCGCCGAGCAGGATCGGCGCCTGGTTGCTGTCCGCGGCCTGCCGGTTGCCGCGGGCGCTACGGCGTTCGAGTCTTTCCCGCTGCTCGCGCAGCAATTGTTCGCCCCGCCTGCGTTCGTGGCGGCTCTGTTGCAGGGTACGTGTCGCCAGCGCCTTTTCCTCCGCACGGCGGGCGGCGTGGAATTCGTAGTTGCCGCCGTGGCTGCGCAGGCCAAGCGGGGACAATTCGACGATGCGCTGCATGTCACCAAGTAATTCGCGGTCATGGCTGACCACCAGCAGGCCGCGCGGCCAGCGCCGCAGCTGCTCGCGCAACAGCCGGCGACCTTGCGCGTCGAGGTGGTTGCTAGGTTCGTCGAGGATCAGGAAATCGGCTTCGGACAGGAAGGCACCGGCCAGCGCCACGCGCATGCGCTGGCCGCCGCTGAGCTGGCAGGCTGGTGTGTCGGCTGATACGCCCCTCAGCTCCATTTGCTCCAGCTCGGCCTGCAACTGCGCGCGCAGCTGCCAACGCTCGTCCAGCGTTTCAAAGTCGGCAACGTCGCTGCTGCCCGCCTCGATGCGTTGCAACGCGGCCAACGCCTCACCCATGCCTGCGAGGTCGGCGACGCTGTCGGTGGGCGAGGCATCGACCTGCTGCGGCAGGTATGCCGCCGGCCCCGAACGCAGGCAGCGCCCGTGCGTGGGTTGCAGGTGGCCGGCCAGCAACCGTGCCAGCACGCTCTTGCCCGCACCGTTGCGCCCGACCAGACCGGTGGGCCGCGCGTCGAAGGTTTCGTTCAAGTCGGAGAACAGCAGTTCGCCATCGGGCAACTGCCAGCAGACGCTTTCGAGCGTCAGAAACGGCGTCGTGGTCATTGCATTCCATCCATGCCCGGATCACCCGGCTGCCATCGGCAGCGGGACTTCGCAGGGCCGCAGCAGCTGCGGCGGGCATCAATGACGCATCGGACCGGACTCCTTCATGGAACAAGGCCGCCATTGCGGCGGCGGGCAAAGACTAACCGGCGGTGGGTGAATGGTTCAATGCCGGCTTCAATTCGGTCATGCATTCATGCACAGATTCTCACCGCTCAGCCCGCACATTTCCTCGAACCGGACAAACTCCACTCCGCCGACAACGCTTCGGCTTGCTGCAACACCGTTTGCACGGCTGCATCCTGCAAATCCGGCGGATAGCCGTACTTGCGCAGGATACGTTTGACCAACACCCGCATCCGCGCCCTTGCCGATTCGCGGTGCGCCCAGTCCACCGAAACATTCCCTTTCAGGCTGACCAGCAATTCATGGGCGATGACCTTCAACTGATCGTTGCCCATCGCCTGCACTGCAGAATCGTTCTCGGCCAGCGCCGAATAGAAGGCGATTTCCTCAGCGGAAAGGCCGGACTCTCCGCCACGCTCACGCGCCGCGCGAATGTCCTTCGCCAATCGGATGAGCTCGGCCAACACCTCGGCCGTGGTGATGGCATTGGCGTGGTAGCGGGCCACGGCATCTTCCAGCCGTTGGGAAAACGCACGCGTCTCCACGATGTTGGCCTTGCTGCGTGAACGGATGCCATCGGCAAGCAGCTTGCGCAGGGCTTCCAACGCAAGGTTCTTCTTCTGCATCTGCTGCACTTCGGCAAGGAACTCGTCCGACAGGATCGAAATATCCGGCGACTGGATGCCCGCCGCCTTCAGGATGTCCACGATCTCGGTTGAAACCACCGCGCGGCTGACGATCTGCTGGATGGCCAGATCGCGCTCACGCGAAGTCACGCCGGAGCCGGTGGCCGTTTTGACCAGCGCCTCGCGGATGGCCTGAAAGAAGCCCACTTCCTCGCGGATGTTGCGCGCTTCGTCCGAGGCGGATGCCAATGCATACGCCTTCGACAATGCCAGCACTGCATCCTGATAGCGCCGCTGTGCGTTCTTCTTGCCTTCGGCTGTGGTCTCCTGCGCAGCCCATTGTTGCTGCCTGTCCAGAATCCACTCGATTGCGTTGGCCATCATCGCCAACCGTTGTTGCGGCGTGCCACCCAAGGCCGTTGCGTAGTCGAAACCGTGGGGCGCTCCCGGCATCCTGCCTCCCGCGACACTGGTACTTCCGTGTACGCCGTACATGTCGCGCACCACTTCGTACTTCTCCAGCAGCACCGCCACGGCTTTGGCTTCGTCAACGCCGGTGGTTTCCTGATCGCGCGCAGAATATTGGGCAAGCGCCGATTTCAGGCTTTGGGCGATGCCGATGTAATCGACGATCAGCCCCGCCGGCTTGTCACGGAACACACGGTTCACGCGGGCAATGGCCTGCATCAGGCCGTGGCCCTGCATCGGCTTGTCAACGTACATGGTGTGCATGCACGGCGCATCGAAACCGGTCAGCCACATGTCGCGCACGATCACCAGCTTGAGCGGGTCATCCGCCTTGCGCGCACGCTTGGCGAGCAAGTCGCGGCGCGCCTTGTTGCCGATGTGCTGTTGCCATTCGGGCGGGTCGCTGGCCGCGCCGGTCATCACGATCTTGACCACGCCCGCGTTGTCGTCCGCACTGTGCCAGTTCGGGCGCAGTTTGATGATTTCGTCGTACAGCGCCACGCAGATGCGGCGGCTCATGCACACCACCATCGCCTTGCCGTCCAATGCGGCAAGCCTGTCCTCGAAATGCGCCACCATGTCCCTGGCCACCAGCGCCAGCCGCTTTTCGCTGCCAACCAGAGCCTCGACAGTGGCCCACCTCGTCTTGAGCTTCTCCTGCTCGGCGTGGGCTTCGTCCTCGGTCATTGCCTCCACTTGCGCGTCGAGCTTCGGCTTTTCGTCCGCATCCAGTTCGATGCGTGCCAATCGCGATTCGTAGTAGATAGGCACCGTTGCGCCATCTTCCACCGCGCGGCTGATGTCATAGACGTCGATGTAGTGGCCGAATACCGCCGGCGTATTCACGTCCGTCGCTTCGATGGGCGTGCCCGTGAAACCAATGAACGAAGCATTCGGCAAGGCATCACGCATGTACTTGGCGAAGCCGTAGGACACCTCACCGGTCTTGCCGTCCACCTTGGCGCGGAAGCCGTATTGCGAGCGGTGTGCTTCGTCGGCAATCACCACCACGTTGCGGCGAATGGTCAGTGGCTCGGATACCTCGCCGAACTTCTGCAAGGTAGTGAAGATCACCCCACCCGACGCACGGCCCAGCAGGCGCTGCAAATCCTCGCGGCTTTCGGCCTGCACCGGTGTTTGCCGGATCAGGTCGCGGCACATTGCAAAGGTCGCGAACAACTGGTCGTCCAGATCGTTGCGGTCGGTCAGCACCACCAGCGTCGGGTTCTCCATTGCCGGGTGCTGCACCAGCCGCCCGGCATAAAACGCCATCAGCAGGCTCTTGCCGGAACCCTGCGTGTGCCAGATCACACCGGCACGGCGATCACCCCGGGTCTGTTCGGCCACGCTGGGCAGGCCATAGGACGCCGGGTCATCGCCGAGGAGCAGCCGCAAATCGGCAGCGCGAACCGTCGAGTCGATGGCACGGTTGACGGCGTGGTACTGGTGATAGCCGGCCACGATCTTCGCCAGCCCGGAACCCGTCTCACCAAATACGGTGAAGTGGCGCAGCAGATCGAGAAACCGCCGTTGCTCGAATACGCCTTCAATCAGCGTTTCCAGTTCCGGCGAACCCTTGGGCGCAATGGCCGCGCCATTGGTAGTACGCCACGGCATGAAGCGTTCCAGATCGGCGGACAGCGAACCCACGCGCGCGGCGATGCCATCGGACGTCACCAGCAGCGCATTGGCATGGAACAGCGCCGGAATCTGCGCCTTGTAGGTTTGCAGTTGGTTGAACGCCCCAACCAGATTCGCACCTGCGCTGCCCGGTGCCTTCAGTTCAATCACCGCCAACGGCAGCCCGTTGACGAACAACACCACGTCCGGCCTGCGGTTGATCTGCCCGTTGATGACCACGAACTGCTGCACTGCCAACCAGTCGTTGCGCGCAGGCGCATCGAAGTCCAGCAACGCCACCTTGCCCGCCATCAGCGCGCCTTTTTCACCCCCTGCACTGCCGTCGTTGCCTTGATATTCAACATCCACGCCTTCGGTCAGCAAGGTGTGGATGCGGCGGTTCTCCTCCAACAATGCGGGGAAAACGGATTGGGTGAGTTGATGCAACGCATCGGCACGCGCTTCCGGCGGCAAGTGCGGGTTGAGCCGCGCCACTGCCTCGGCCAGCCGCTTGTGCAGCACCGCCACGTCATGGCTGTCGCGCTCCGGCGCACTGCCATCCGGGCCAATCACCTCATCCGAAGTCGTGGCCCAGCCGAGCGAGCGCAGTTGCTCCAGCAGGGCAGATTCGATGTCGGCTTCGGACAGAAAGGCCATCAGTGCGGCTCCTTGCGAATGGCTTGCGCACCTGCAGGCGTGGTGATGTATTCCTGCTTGGAACTGCGCGGCTTGTCGGGAATGGTCATTGTCAGAAGGTCGGCGTCGAGCAGCGGGCGCAGCACTTGGTTCCTGAACTTGGTGCGGTCAGTTCGCCCACTGGGTGCCATCAGCGCCGGCAAAGCCTGTGGAACACCGGCCATTTCAAGCACTTGGACTTGGTGCGCACTTAGTGCCAACTTGGTGCCGACTTGGTTCTCGCCCGGCTCCGTGACCCTGGTTTCCGGGGCATCCCAGCCCTGTGCCGCTCGCGCCGCAGCCACGTCAAAGGTCACCACCATGCGAGCAAGATCATCTGCTTCCATCACTTCCCGGACTTGGGTTTCCTTTTTGCAGCGCCAGCCTGCGGCAGCTTTTTCTCGTCCGATTTGAGCCGTCGCTCCACCTTCTTCACGTCTTCACTCGCAGGCAATGCTTCGGGACGAATATTGCGGTCAGTCAAAATCTTGCGGACATCCTGATTGTTCTTGACGTGCTCGCGGGTGATGTTCGGCTCATCGCGCAAGTCCTGCTGTTTGACTTGCAGGTTGGTGACTTCGTTGGCGAAATCCTTGGCCTTGATGGTGATGGTTGGCAGGAAGTCAGCCAACGGGCGACTTCCGGGGATGGTCAACTTGTTCTTCATGTCCTGCGTATTGAGGCCGCCGAACAAGGCTGCATCGCCCTTGCTCTGGATACGCGCGAAGCCTTGGCCATCAATACCGCGCTCGAACAGCACGCCGGCCAGTTCCTTCTGCGAAAGCGTCAGCTTTTCCCGCGCCTGCACGCGCTCCAGTTCGGCAAGGCGCTGCTCGATGACTTCCTGCCTGCGGGTCTGCACCGCAAAGTAGGTCATGGCGAAGGCGATCTCGGCCTTGCGCGAATCGCCGTTCTGGGCGATCAGGTAGCAGGCATAGCGGGTGAGCGCCAAGTCGTTGATTTCTCGGGAGGTTCCCGAGCCGATACCGACCATTTTGTTGACGTCAACAAAATGGTCTTCGGGTGACTGACCCGCGTTTTCGCACGCGGTACGCGCCTTGTCCACGACGACAAGGAAGTTGCGCCACTCCGTGTAGCCCAGCAAGCCTTGCAGCTCGCGGGCGTACCAGAACTCCAAGCCGTCCTGTTCGTGAGCGTGGTTCTCGAAGCTGCCGTGCAGGCGAGTGATTAGTTCCTTTTTCATGCTTTGTTCCTCTGCCTGCGCCTCAATCTATCACGCTGATTCCAGCCGCACGTACCTGCCGTGATCGTTGGCGAAGGCGCATGGCGTGCGACAGGCGCGCTCCTTTTCCGCCGTGGACTTCTTGAATTCCACGGTGGCGGATTCGCCGGAGGCGAGCCAGACGATGAACTCAGAGGCGGTCATGCAGGTGCCGTCTCTTCTTGCTGAATTCCCATCATCATTCTGTAGTGCGCATGATGATCTGCTTTTTTGAATATTTCTTCAAAAATCTTGAGATATGTTTCCACTTGAGCATCATCAGAGGCAACACAAAGATCATCATGAGCAAAATGCGAACCATCATTTATCCAAGAAACCAAAGACTTGCAAATTAGCTTCTCCTGACCAACGAACTTTTCACACAATTTATGGAGATCAATGCCGCCGAGAATCTTGAAATAGTTTTCGAGAATTCGTCGCAAAGTATTTTGAATTGTTGAGACAGAGCGATCAGGACGCCTAATCTCTTCCCAGAGAAGATCATAAGATGTGCGAATGGGGTTGGAAGAATGTTTTTCTATTTTAGAAGTGACTCCATGCTTCCTGACGACCCAGAATGTTTCTTCAACCAAAGCCTTGCCTTGTCGCTTGTGGTTATATGTAATTTCCTTGTGGAAATAGACATTGTGCGTCATGACGAATATCTGCTTTATGTTCCCAGCATCTACTCGAGCCTCATCGAACAATCCCCTAATGAGACTGCTTACGATGAAAAGAATTTCGCTATCCAAGCTGGAGACGGGGTCGTCGAAGACCACGACACGGTTTGTTGTCATTCCGCTTTCGGAAGTGCTTCCCTTCAAGAGGTGATAGAAGTAAAGGAAGGTGACAAAGGTTTTTTCACCCTCGCTCAGGGTTGCTTTTGCGTTTGAGCCATCCGCACGAACCAACTCGTAAGAGGTGCCGTGTTCCGATTGCTTCAACTTGAAGCTATTGAATCCAAAAGATGACAGTAATGCATTGATGGCATCCACGGTTGGTTGAATGCTGGTCGTCTGCTTTTCCAACTCACGAATTTCGGCCTTCCTTTTCTCCTTTTCTGCCTCCGCCTGAATTACCTGCTGCTCCATTGAAGATATGGACTTATCCAGACCAATCTTTTGTTGCTCGTAGGTGGAAAAATCGGTTTTCAATTCCTCCAGAACAAAACGCCAAACCTGATCGGTCAGTGCTTTTTTCTCATTTGCAAGATTGGAAACCATCCGATTGTGCTCACCCACTTTTTCGTTGGCGGCATCAACCAGTTCCTTGATCGATATAGCTACCTCTCCAAGTGATTCCAGCCCAATGGATTGACTAGGTTCAGCCTTCTTGGTGGCAATCCTTTGTTTGTTCAACACAATCTTTGTGTCAAGCAAATCTTTTTCCGATTTTATTTTTTCCAGATCAAGGAATCTGGACGGCGAAGCGATGATGCTGCCAAGCTGCTGTTGCAATGCTGATGCGTCAACTGAGTAGTTTTCGGAAAGCTCATCGATAGCTTTGCTATCAGCAATGAATGTCTCGTCGAAATATTCGTTCAAACTTTTTACGAACGCGTCATTCGTTTTCTGCTGGCAAAATGGGCAAGTCTTGTCGTTCGCATCCAGATAGCCTCGACCGGCACGAACCCAATCACTATTCCCGAGCCGCCCAATCATCGCAGCAATGTCCACGTCCTCCTTGCCGATCACCTTCTTTTTCAAGATCGGGTTGGATTCATGGACTAACAGCTTGGTGGTATCCACAATGGGAACCAATGCTTCAATCACCGGCGTCTGGCCAAAAAGGTTCTCGGATTTTTTCTCCAAGTCGGACAATGAGACGAGTGACGCCGTATTCGTCGCATATTCGGTCAAGACTTTTTCCTTGAACCTGTCTGCATTGTTTCTGACGCCTGTGAAAGGGCCTTGCAGCTTGGCGTCGTGCTTCTGCTTCTGTGACCAGCATTTTTCCTTGAATTTCACTTCAAGTGCGGCAAGTTCCACTTTTTTACCTTTGGTTCCATCCTGACTTCGCAGTCCGACCCCCAACTTTTCTATTTTCTCCGTCAGCTCTTCCACATCCTTGTGACCTGCGGCAATTTTGTCCAGAACATCTTTCTGCCTTTCGCCAAGGGTGAAAATCCCCTTCAACTCCGCAGCCATATGGAAATTGCGCTCGACGAAATCCCGGTTATAAACCATGGCTTCCATCTTTGTGCCGCCTTTCCAGTTAATAGTGCAGGCTGGGAAGGTAATGAGATCATCAATTACACGACTAATGGTAGTTTTGCCTACTCCGTTGCTGCCAAACAGGAAGTTGAACTTGGACAAGCCATCAAGCACTTGCCCCTCCGCACCGAAGCTCGCCACACCCTTGACAGTAATTGATTCAATCATCCCCTTCCTCTCCTTGAATAGCTCTATATCACTCTAATCTCACCAGAAATCAGTTTCGGCAACAGCGAATCGCGTATTTTCGCCAGTGTTTCTGCTTCATTCTTATTACTCAAAATTTTTCGCATCAATGGCTTCGCAAATTCGGAAGGGTCTTAGGAAGTTAAGTCACTCCTGATGTGGTCTAAGCTTCTGACATGAAAGGGAAAAACAGGTACTACAGCCGTTCGCGAATTGCAGAAAGTGCGTTTCGGTATGTTCTGCGCT
>Ga0206118_100803_pt1 | contig 11518 bp, 12 predicted proteins | sample 3A20Ametagenome_FD_177999 | JGI IMG/M metagenome (GOLD analysis project Ga0206118, IMG submission 177999) | Enriched microbial communities from leaf-cutter ant dump, University of Wisconsin, Madison, United States - 3A20A | ecosystem: Environmental > Terrestrial > Nest > Insects nest > Nest dump...
CATCAATCTCGATGCCGCCGGCCTCGCGCCTGGTCACTACGCCGCGAACCTGTGCGTGCACAGCAACGATCGTTCGCACGGCCTCGTCGCCGTGCCTGTCGATCTCGACGTGCAGTAACGAAGGTGATGAAGCAGTCGGCCCTTCCCCGCGCGGAGAAGGGCCGACGGCGCGCCCGATGTGTGTTCGCGATCGTCCGGCGGTTACAGCAGCACGCGCCGCATGTCGGCGAGCACTTGCGCGAGATAGCTCGTGAAGCGCGCGGCGGCGGCGCCGTCGATGACGCGGTGGTCGTAGCTGAGCGACAGCGGCAGCAGCAGGCGCGGCTGGAAGGCCTTGCCGTCCCAGACCGGCTTGATCGCCGACTTGGACACGCCGAGGATCGCCACTTCCGGCGCGTTGACGATCGGCGTGAACGCTGTGCCGCCGATGCCGCCGAGCGAGGAAATCGAGAAACATCCGCCCTGCATTTCGGCCGGGCCGAGCTTACCGTCGCGCGCTTTTTTGGCGAGGTCGCCGGTTTCCTGCGCGATCTCGATGACGCCCTTCTTGTCGGCATCTTTCAGCACGGGCACGACGAGGCCATTCGGCGTGTCGGCGGCAAAGCCGACGTTGAAGTATTTCTTGAGCGTGAGGTTCTCGCCGCTGGCGTCGAGCGAGGCGTTGAAGTCCGGATATTTCTTGAGCGCGGCGACGACGGCCTTGATGAGGAACGCGAGCATGGTCAGCTTGATGCCGGCCTTCTCGTTCTCCTTGTTCAGCGCCACGCGCAGGGCTTCCAGCTCGGTGATGTCGGCCTGGTCGAACTGGGTGACGTGCGGAATCATCGCCCAGTTGCGCGCCAGGTTGGCGCCGGAGATCTTCTTGATGCGCGACAGCGGCTGCACTTCGGTCTCGCCGAACTTGCTGAAGTCCACCTTCGGCCACGGCAGCAGGTTCAGGCCACCGCCGGCGGCGGCCGGGGCGCCGGCCACGGCGACGCCGCCACCGGTCAGCGCGCCCTTGACGTACTTCTGCACGTCGGCCTTGGTGATGCGGCCGCCCTTCTCGGTGCCGGCCACCTGGGCCAGGTCCACGCCCAGCTCGCGGGCGAATACGCGCACCGCCGGGCTGGCGTAGGGCACGTTGGACGGCAGCACGCCCTCGGCGTTGAACTGCACCGGCGGGCTGGCCGGCTTGCTGGCGGCCAGCACGGCTTCCTGCGCGATCTCGCGCTGGGCCAGCTTGTCCGGCACCGGGGCCACGGCCACCGGCTCGACCTTGGCGCCGGTCTCGGCGGTCGGCTCGACCTTGGCCGGAGCGGCCGGCGCGGCGGCGGCGGCGGGCTTGGCGCCCTCCTCGGCCACTTCGATCAGCGCCACCACCTTGCCCTCGGACAGGGTGTCGCCGACCTTGACCTTGATCTCCTTTACCACGCCGGCCACGGCCGACGGCACTTCCATCGTCGCCTTGTCCGATTCCAGCGTGACCAGGCCCTGGTCCTTCTTGACCGTATCGCCGACGGCGACCAGCACCTCGATCACCGGGATGTCGCTGTAGTCACCGATATCGGGGACAACTGCTTCCTTGATTTCGGCCATGAAACAACTCCAGCAACAGTGAGGGAAACCGCTATTGTGGCGCCAGCGCGCCGCAGCGCCAACCGCCGCTGCTGGATTCGCATACGTATGTCCGCGGACAAGGGCACGCCATGCCGCGCGGGCCGGGGCCGCGGCCGCCCTGCCGGTGGGCGGCGCTGGCCTGTCGCCTGTCCCGGCTGTCTCCTGCGGCCAGCCGCTTCAGGGGATGGACTGTTCCGCCACTGGCAACCACGGCGACAGCCGGCGCCATTGGCCCAGCAGCCGCTCGAACGACCAGGCCGCATTGGCCGGGCTGGTCGAAGGCAGGGCCAGCAGCGCCCATCCGTGCCCGGCCGGCAGCGCCGGGCGCACGTGGCGCTCGAACGCCTGCGCCGCGGCGGCGCCATTGCAGGCGATGGCCTGCAGCCGCGGCAGGCCCTGCAGCAGCCGGGGCAGCGGGTTGGCGACCTCGCTGCCGCGCACGATGGCCGCGTCCAGGCTGCCGCGCCGCCGGCAGCGGCCGATCACGTCCCACAGCCCGACGCCGGACCGCTGCAGGCAGGCCAGCCGCCGCGGGTAGTCCAGCTGCGGATCGAAGCCGCACAGCGCGCCCATCAGCGGCCAGAAACGATTGCGCGGATGCGCGTAGTAACGCGCCGCCTGCAGCGACGCCATGCCCGGCATCGAGCCGAGCACCAGCACACGGCATTGCGCATTCACCTGCGCAGGCAGCCCCTGCAGCGTCGTTTCGTTCGTCACGCCCGGCACAACTCCATGAATGATTTTTTCCCGCCCGTTACCGGTTCTGCGGGGGTTGCCGCCATTTTCCCTGAACGCGATCGCTCGCGGGCCTGCGTGCGTACGGATCGATTCATCCTGCCGCGGCGAGGATGTGCGCGCCCCGTCCGAGGGCCTCGATAACAACGCACTCCCGAGAGCAATACGAGGAACCACCCCATGCGTACCATCAAGATCATGAGCTTTGCCGTCCTTGGCGCCCTGGCGCTTTCGCCCGCCGCGTTCGCGCAGGACGCCAGCACCGACACCGCGTCCGGCAAGCACTTCGCCGTGGTCGGCGGCGTGACCCTGCTGCAGCCCAAGAACGACCCGGCCGCCGGCATCAAGAAGTTCGACGGCGGCCCGGCGCCGACCGTGAGCGCCAGCTACTACTTCAACGACAACATCGCCGTCGAGCTGTGGGGCGCGGCCGACAAGTTCGACCACCGCGTGCGCACCAGCAGCGGCGCCAAGGCCGGCACCGTCGAGCAGCAGCCGCTGGCGCTGAGCGCGCAGTACCACTTCGGCGCCGCCGACAACGTGTTCCGCCCGTTCGTGGGCGCGGGCTACTACGAGTCGAACTTCAGCAACGAGAAGATCGACGGCCTGGACGCCAGCGGCAACCATGTCGGCCTGCGCACCGCCAAGGGCGCCATCGGCACCGTCGGCGTGGACATGAACATCAACTCCACCTGGTTCGCCCGCGCCGATGCCCGCTACATGCACGCGCGCCCGGAACTGAGCGTGGCCGGCGCCGGCACCGGCGAGAAGCTGAAGCTGGACCCGTGGACCGTGGGCTTCGGCATCGGCGCCCGCTTCTAAGCCATAAGCCCCTGCGTTCCAAAGCCCCTCTCCCTCCGGGAGAGGGGTTGGGGTGAGGGCCGCGGCAAGCCGCCCGCCCCTCTTCATGATCAGAGTTCCCCCTCTCCGCTTCGCGCCACGCCCTCGACGCGGCTTGCCCGCGCAGCATGGCGATATCGCCCATGCCGTTCCCAGGAAGGGAACCACAATCTCAAGGATTGCCGTCCTCGCTCCACTGCAGCGCGCGGTAATCGAAACCCAGCTGCAGGCGCGGCTTGACGATCTCGAAGAACGGCGACACGTCGAAATCGCGCGGCGTGTACAGGCTGTAGTTGCGGATGTGCAGGATCTCGCGCTGCTGCTCGCGGCCGCCGGCATGGCCGAGCACGGTCTCGATCTCGGGCAGGATCGGGTAGCGGATCGACTCGAACGCCTGCGCCAGCAGGGTCGAGCAGATCGCCTTGGTCGGCTCGCCGCTGCCCAGCGCGATCAGGCGCCGGCGCATGTGCCCGGGCACCGGCGGCAGGATCAGGTAGCGCGCCAGGTCGAACACGTTCTTCAGGTCGTAGCTGTAGCCGATGCGCGCGCGCATGAAGCCGACCAGCTGGTCGATGACCGGCGGCGGCAGCCCGTGCGCCCGGCAGATGCGGGTGTGTCCGTCGGCGAAGGCGTCCAGCGGCACGCGCCGCACGCCTGCCTCCACGTCCACGTCTATCAGCATCGGCCGCCGCGGCCCGCCCGGCTCCAGCGCCTCCTCGCCGATGTACAGCGCGGCATGCGACCAGGTGGACTGGGTGAGGTATTTGATCGCGGTGGAGAAGCGGCTGTTGCCCTCCACCAGCAGCACGTCGCCGCGCCGCAGGGTGCGCGCCAGCAACTGCGGATCGCTGGTGGGCGGTCGCGCCTGGCGGCGCCGCGGCTGGGCCAGGAAATGCGCCATGCGGCGCCCGGCGAAACGCAGCAACCCCATCCCTGCCTCTCCGCGAAAGCGTGGGAGGAAGCCTAGCCCCCGCCGCCGCGGCTGCACAACCGCTGGCCGTGCGCTGACGGCCTTGTCCCGCTGCGGTCTGCCGGGCGGGCCACAGCAGGGCATTGCCCGCTCTACACCCGCGCGCGCAGGCCGGCGCGGTCCGGGCCATGCCTGCGCCAACCGGCCGGTAGGCACCCGCGCCCGCTCCGCCGGTGTACCGGCCGCGCTCAGAACGCCGGCAGCACCGCGCCCTTGTACTTCTGCTCGATGAAGGCCTTCACTTCCGGGCCGGTCAGCGCCCTGGCCAGCTTCTGCACGCGCGCATCGTCCTTGTTGTCAGGGCGCGCGACCAGGAAGTTCACGTACGGCGAATCCTTGCTTTCGATCGCCAGCGCGTCGCGGGTCGGGTCGAGGCCGGCGTCGAGCGCGTAATTGGTGTTGATCAGCGCCAGGTCGACCTGGTCGAGCACGCGCGGCAGCATCGCCGAATCCAGCTCGCGGAACCTGAGCTGCTTCGGGTTGTCGACGATGTCGCGCTGGGTGGACAGCGCGTTGGACGGGTCCTTCAGTTTGATGACGCCGGCCTTGTCCAGCAGGATCAGCGCGCGGCTGTTGTTGCTCGGATCGTTGGGAATGACCACGTCGGCGCCGGTGGGCAGCTCGGCCAGCGACTTGACGCGGCGCGAGTAGGCGCCGAACGGTTCGATGTGCACGCCGACCACGGTCACCAGGCCGGTCTTGCGGTCGCGGTTGTAGGCGTCGAGGTAGGGCTCGGTCTGGAAGTAGTTGGCGTCCACCTGCTTCTGCACCAGCTGGTCGTTGGGCTGCACGTAGTCGTTGAACACGCGCACGTCCAGCTTGACGCCCTCCTTCTCCAGGATCGGCTTGACCACCTCGAGGATCTCGGCGTGCGGCACGGCGGTGGCGGCGACCACCAGCCTGGATTCGTCGGCGGCGGGCTTGCCGCAGGCCGACAGCGCCAGCGCGGCGGCGGCAACGAGCAGCGGACGGAACAGGGAAGTATTCATCGGGATTCCAGTGCGGGAGGGGGCGTGCAGGCGAGCGCGGACTCAACGGCGAGTGTAGTGGCGCACCAGCCGGTCGCCCAGCATCTGCAGCAGCTGCACCAGTACCAGCAGCAGCACCACGGTGACCAGGGCCACGTCGGTGTGCGAGCGCTGGTAGCCGTCGCGGAAGGCCAGGTCGCCGAGGCCGCCGGAGCCGATGGCGCCGCCCATGGCGGTGAAGCCGATCAGGGCGATGGTGGTGACCGTGGCGCCGGCGATCAGGCCGGGCCGCGCTTCGGGCAGCAGCACCTTGAACACCAGCTGCGCGGTGGTGGCGCCCATCGCCTGGCTGGCCTCGATCACGCCGCGGTCCACTTCGCGCAGCGCGGTCTCGACCAGGCGCGCGTAGAACGGCGCCGCGCCGACCACCAGCGGCAGGATCGCGCCGCGCACGCCCAGCGAGGTACCCATCATCGCCAGCGTCACCGGGATCAGCACGATCATCAGGATGATGAAGGGCACCGAGCGCAGCACGTTCACCAACAGCGCGGTCACGCCGTACAGCAGCGGGCGGCGGCGCAGCTGCTTTGATCCGGTGAGGAACAGCAGCACGCCCAGCGGCAGGCCGATGGCCATGGTCAATGGCAGCGACCCGGCCAGCATCAGCAGGGTGTCGACGGTGGCCTGGCCGATGTCGGCCCATTTGCCGGCATCGAGGTGGCGGAAGAAACCGCCGGCGGTGGCGACGATCATCGGCGCAGTTCCTCCACGTGCACGCCGGCGTCGACGAAACCGGCCTGGGCGGCGTTCTGGTCGCCGCCCACCAGGGCCACGGTCAGCTGCCCGTAGGGCGTGTCCTTGATCCGGTCGATGCGGCCGGACAGGATGTTGTAGTCCACCCCGGTCTGCCGCGCGATGCGGCCCAGCAGCGGTTCGTAGGTGCCGTCGCCGAGGAAGGTCAGGCGCACGATGCGCCCGCCCACGGCGGCGAAATCGCGGTGCAGTTCGCCCTCGTCCACGTGCTCGGATTCGGACACGAAGCGGCGCGTGGTCGGGTGCTGCGGATGCAGGAACACCTGGCTCACCGGCCCGCTCTCGACCAGGCGGCCGGCGTCGAGCACCGCCACGCGGTCGCAGACGCGGCGGATCACGTCCATTTCGTGGGTGATCAGCACGATGGTCAGGCCCAGCTCGCGGTTGATCTTCGCCAGCAGCGCCAGCACCGAGGCGGTGGTCTGCGGGTCGAGCGCGCTGGTGGCCTCGTCGCACAGCAGGATCTTCGGCTCGGTGGCCAGCGCGCGGGCGATGCCCACGCGCTGCTTCTGCCCGCCGGACAGCTGCGCCGGGTACTTGGCCGCGTGCGCTTCCAGGCCGACGGTGCGCAGCAGCTCGGCCACGCGTGCATCGATCCTGGCCTTCGGCACGCCGGCCAGTTCCAGCGGGAAGGCGACGTTGCCGGCCACGGTGCGCGCCGACAGCAGGTTGAAGTGCTGGAAGATCATGCCGATGCGCCGGCGCAGCGCGCGCAGGCCCTCGGCGTCCAGCGCGGTGGCGTCCTGGCCGTCGATCAGCACGCGGCCGCCGCTGGGCTCCTCCAGGCGGTTGATCAGGCGGATCAGGGTCGACTTACCGGCGCCGGAATGGCCGATGATGCCGAACACCTCGCCGGCGCCGATGGCCAGGTCGAGCGGATGCAGCGCGGTGATCGCGCGGCCGTCCACGGCATAGGATTTGTGCAGGTTCTGGAACTCGATCACGGCCAGGGCGGGTGGACGGACGACAGGGGGGCGGCAAGCCTAGCAGCGCCGGGACCGCGGCGCCCGCATGGGCGGAAGGAATCTTATTCCTTTTGGTTCTATGTGGGCCGACGGACCGTTCAGGGGTGGTCCACCTGCCCGGCCCGCCGCGCGTGCTGGAGGCGCTCGCGGTGCAGCAGGTACAGGCCGCTGGCGACGATGATCGCCGCGCCGATCCAGGTCATGCGGTCCGGCAGCGCACCCCACAGCAGCAGGTCCCAGCCGATCACCCAGACCAGGCCGGTGTACTCCAGCGGCGCGATCATCGAGGCCTGGCCCAGCTGGAAGGCACGGGTCAGCGCGATCTGCCCCAGCGCGCCGGCCAGGCCCATGCCGGCGATCACCCCGGCGTGCTTCCACTGCAGCGGCTGCCACTGCGGCCAGGCCAGCAGCCCGGCGCCGACCGCCATGATCAGCAGGAACCACACCACCATCGACTGCGGCGTATCGGTGCGGGTCAGCAGGCTCACCGTCACCGCGGCGATGGCATAGGCGGTGGCCGCCAGCAGCACCATCAGCCCCGGCAGCGAGATGAAACCGTCCACGCCGGGACGCAGCACCACCAGCACGCCGACCAGGCCGACGCCGATCGCGACCCAGCGCCGCGGCCCGACCCGCTCGCCCAGCAGCGGCACCGACAGCGCCGCCACCAGCAGCGGCGCGACGAAGTAGATCGAATAGGCGGTGGACAGCGGCAGGCTGCGCAGCGCGTAGACGAAGCAGCCGATCATCACCATGCCCAGCGCGCCGCGCAGCAGGTGCAGGCCCCAGCGCACCGGCACCAGCGAACGCGGCCCGGCGGTGGCCAGCACCCACACCAGCACGAACGGCAGCGAGGCGGCGCCGCGCAGCATGGTCACCTGCAGGGTCGGGTAGCTGGCGGACAGCAGCTTCATGCCGGCATCCATCAGCGAGAACAGGGCGACGGCGGACAGCATCCACGCCACGGCGGCGGCGGGAGAGCGCGGAACGGACGGGGGGGAAGCGGACATGGCCGGATTATCGCAGGCCGCGCCGGCGCACGCCGCGTTGCCGCCATGCCCGACTCCGCCACCGGAACCGGATGCACGGCCTCTTCCACCCGGCCGCGTGCGTGGACTGATTCCAACGGGCCGCTGCCCGCGGTCTGTTCATGCGGGCGACCACGCCGCAGCGCGAATTCACGGGACTGGCTTCCCGCGACCGGCTGCGGCCCGGGCGTGCCCGGGCGCGACTCCCGCCGGGGCCACGGTGGCAACGCCGACGGCGTGCGCATCCATCCGCACGGGCCAGACGGTGAGCGTGCTGTCCAACAAGGACGCGCCGGCCTGCTTCGCGGTCCAACCTGCTGCATGCGCAGTGGAAGGGCGCGCCCTGACGGCGGCGCCACGGGGCGATCGCCTAGAATGGCCGCTGTTTTTCCGCCAGGAGCTTCCCCATGCCTTCCTTCGACGTCGTGTCCGAAGTCGACAAGCACGAACTGACCAATGCCATCGACCAGGCCAACCGCGAGCTGTCCACGCGCTTCGATTTCAAGGGCGTGGACGCGAAGTTCGAGCAGGACGGCGAGAAGCTGATCAAGCTGGCCGCGCCCAGCGATTTCCAGCTCAAGCAGATGGCCGACATCCTCAAGCAGCGCCTGGCCGCGCGCGGCATCGATTTCCGCTGCATGGAGTTCGGCGACATCGAGACCAACCTGGGCGGCGCGCGCCAGCAGGTCACGGTCAAGCAGGGCATCGAGCAGAAGCTGGCCAAGCAGATCGCGGCGAAGATCAAGGAATCGAAGATCAAGGTCGACACCCAGATCAACGGCGACAAGCTGCGCGTGAACGGCAAGAAGCGCGACGACCTGCAGGAGGCGATCGCGCTGCTGAAGAAGAACGAATTCGAGCAGCCGCTGCAGTTCGACAACTTCCGCGATTGAGCCATTGCCGACGCGCGCTTCGCAGGAGCGCGCGCCGGTGCGCGATGGGCTTTCCCGGCAAGCCCCGTCGCGCACGGAAGTGCGTACCTGCAGGGTTATCCGCCATTGCTGCGGCCGGCATCCCCTAGAATGGCCGCCCCGCTTCCCAGCCCGCACGCCATGAACGACACCGCCCACGACCCGATCGCCGACACCCGCCGCTGGCTGGAAAAGGCCGTGATCGGGCTGAACCTGTGTCCGTTCGCCAAGGCGGTGTACGTCAAGGAGCAGGTGCGCTTCGTGCTCAGCGACGCCACCACGCCCGAAGCCCTGCTGGAGCAGCTGGCCGAGGAACTGCTGCTGCTGCGCGACACCCCGGCCGAGCAGATCGACACCGCGCTGATCGTGCACCCGCAGGTGCTCACCGATTTCCTCGACTACAACGATTTCCTCGACAACGCCGACGCCGCGGTGGAGGCGCTGGACCTGCAGGGCGTGCTGCAGGTGGCCAGCTTCCACCCGCAGTACCAGTTCGCCGGCACGGCACCGGACGACGTAAGCAACTACACCAACCGCGCGCCCTGGCCCACCCTGCACCTGCTGCGCGAGGACAGCGTGGAGCGCGCGGTGGCCGCGTTCCCGGACCCGGACGTGATCGTGGAACGCAACATCGCCACGCTGGACCGGCTGGGCGTGGACGGCTGGAACAGGCTGCTGGCCGGGGAGTGAAGCTCCCGTCCCCCGCCGGGAACGGTGCCCGAAGGAGCGGATGAGGCCGTGGAAAGCCTCGCGCGATCACTGTCGCGTGGCTACGCCCGTACCCTCACCCCAACCCCTCTCCCACGGGGAGAGGGGCTTCGAGCAGGGGCAGCAGCAGGCCCCGTACATCGTGCAGCGAACCGGCGATGGCATGGCCCAGCGCGCGCACGTCGGCGTCCGGCTCCAGCAGGTCCGGTACCTGGATCACGCTCATGCCGGCGGCCAGCGCGGCGCGCACGCCGGTGGGCGAATCCTCCAGCGCCAGGCAATGGCGCGGTTCGACGCCCAGCCTGGCCGCGGCCAGCAGGTAGATGTCCGGCGCCGGCTTGGCATGGGCGACGTCGCTGCTGGTCGCCACGTGTTCGAAATACGGCAGCAGGCCGGCGCTTTCGAGCTTGCGCAGCGCCAGCGGGCGCCGCGTCGAAGTCGCCACCGCGCGCGGCACGCCGTGGGCGACCAGGGTGTCGAGCAGGTCGACGATGCCCGGCCGGTGCGGCACGCCGGCGGCGACCAGGCCGTCGTAGCGCGCATAGGAATCCTGCAGCAGGGCATCGACCGCGTCGGCACCGACCTGGGCGGCGATGCGCTGGCGGGTAAGCGCGTCGCTGGAACCGATCAGCGACAGCAGGAAGGCCTCGGGCAGGTCGTGCCCGGCCGCGACGCCGGCTTCGGCAAGGCAGCCCAGCAGGGCGCGCTCGCTGTCCAGCATCAGCCCGTCCATGTCGAAGATCACCGCCTGCGGCCGCGCCGACAGGACCGTCAGCAGGGTCATGGCGGGTCTCCGAACAGGGCCTGCAGGTCGGCGGCCGGCAGTTGCCGCCACTGCCCTTCCGCCAGGTCGCCCAGCGCCAGCCCACCGATGCGGCTGCGGTGCAGGGCGTCGACGTGGTTGCCCACGGCCGCGAACATGCGCCGCACCTGGTGGTAGCGGCCTTCATGCAGGGTCAGCCGCGCGTGGCGCGGGCCGAGCACGTCCAGTTCGGCCGGCAGCAGCGGCTTGTCCTCCGATTCCAGCAGCAGCGCGCCGCTGGCGAAGGTCGCCGCCTCGTCGCCGCGCAGGTCCTGCGCCAGCCGCGCTTCGTAGACCTTGTCCAGCTTCGACTTCGGCGACACGATCCGGTGCAGCAGCGCGCCGTCGTCGGTCATCAGCAGCAGGCCGCTGGTATCGCGGTCCAGCCGGCCCACCGTGGACAGCAGCGGCGAGCGTTCGCGGAAACGCGGTGGCAGCAGGTCGTAGACCAGCCGGCCCTGGTCCCTGGTCGAGCAGGTGTAGCCGGCCGGCTTGTGCAGCATCAGGGTCAGGCCCGGCGGCGGGTCCAGCGGCTCGCCATCGATGCGGATGGCGCCGTGCTCCACCTTGTCGTCGGCATACAGCACCTCGCCGTCGGCATCGGTGACGCGGCCCTCGCGGAACAGCCACTGCACCTGCTTGCGGCTGCCGTAGCCGAGGTTGGCGATGTGCTTGACCAGCTTCATGCGCGGCCCCCGCGGGTGCCGACGATGACCTTGAAGCCGTCGCGCTCGGCCGCCACGCGCACCTGCCCGAAGCTGTCGTTGAGGATCTGCTCGTAGGGCAGGTGCCGGTTGGCGACCATGAACAGCCGCCCGCCCGGGCGCAGCGCCTGCGCGGCCACGGCGATGAAGCGCTGGCCGATGTCCGGCCGGTCCTCGCGCGCGGGGGTGTGGAACGGCGGGTTGGAGACGATGAAATCGTAGCGGCCGTCGATGCCGGCGGTGACGTCGTGCCAGCGGAAATCCAGCTGCGCGCCGCTGCCGGCCAGGTTGCGGCGGGCCAGCGCCAGCGCGCGCGACTCGGCCTCGTACAGGTCCAGCGCGGCGACCTTCGGGCAGCGCGCCAGCACCTCGGCCGACAGGTAGCCCCAGCCGGCGCCGAGGTCGGCGCCGCGCCCGGCGAGGTCGGCCGGCAGCTGTTCGACCAGCAGCGCCGAGGCCGGATCGATGCGGTCCC
>Ga0206118_100804_pt1 | contig 11510 bp, 9 predicted proteins | sample 3A20Ametagenome_FD_177999 | JGI IMG/M metagenome (GOLD analysis project Ga0206118, IMG submission 177999) | Enriched microbial communities from leaf-cutter ant dump, University of Wisconsin, Madison, United States - 3A20A | ecosystem: Environmental > Terrestrial > Nest > Insects nest > Nest dump...
AGCCCTGGGACGGCTACAGCGCCGACGACCATGCCACCTGGAGCACGCTGTACCGGCGCCAGCGCGAGCTGCTGGTCGGCCGCGCCTGCCGGGAGTTCCTCGATGCCCAGGACGAGATGGGCATGAGCGAGCACATGATCCCGCGCTTCGACCAGCTCAACGAGGTGCTGGGCGCGGCCACCGGCTGGACCCTGGTGGGCGTGGAAGGCCTGCTGCCGGAACTGGATTTCTTCGAGCACCTGGCCAACCGCCGCTTCCCGGTGACGTGGTGGATCCGCCGCCCCGACCAGATCGACTACATCGCCGAGCCGGACCTGTTCCACGACCTGTTCGGCCATGTGCCGCTGCTGATGAACCCGGTGTTCGCCGACTACATGGCCGCCTACGGCCGCGGCGGCGTCAAGGCGCACGCCATCGGCCCGGAGGCGCTGCAGAACCTCACCCGCCTGTACTGGTACACGGTGGAGTTCGGCCTGATCGATACGCCCGAAGGCCTGCGCATCTACGGCGCCGGCATCGTCTCGTCCAAGGGCGAATCGCTGTACTCGCTGGAATCGGCCGCACCCAACCGGATCGGCTTCGATCTGGAGCGGATCATGCGCACCCGCTACCGCATCGACACCTTCCAGAAGACCTACTTCGTCATCGACAGCTTCGAGCAGCTGATGGCGGCGACCGAACCGGACTTCACCCCGATCTACGCGCGGCTCGCCGAACAGGCGCACTACCCGGCCGGCGACGTGCAGGAGGGCGACCGGGTGTTCCAGCGCGGCAGCGGCGAAGGCTGGGCCGACGGCGGCGACGTCTGAGCCCACATCCGCAGGAGCGGCTTCAGCCGCGAAGGGGCTTTGCCGGGGATGCCTCTTCGCGGCTGAAGCCGCTCCTACCTCCCTGAAGCCTCACCTCGGCGCCTGCGCCATGGCGGCCCGCCGGCCACCATATTTACGGTCCAGGCGGATGCCGACGACCACCGCCACCAGCACCGGCGCCGTCCACGGGAACAGCTCGACCAGCAGCGGCGGTACCGTGGCGTGCGCCTGCAGCCACTGCCATAGCGGGCGCATGCCGATGCCGAGGAAGGCGACGTGGGTGGCGATGCCCGCGCCCAGCATCGACTGGTAGTGCTGGCGCAGCGCCCAGTCCGGGCGCGCCGGGCCGCGGCGGGCGAACTTCCGCATGCGCCAGCCCGCCCACAGGCCGATCGTCGAGAAACCCAGGAACAGCACCTGGCCCTGGCGGATGCCCACCACCAGCGTGGCCAGCGCCAGCAGCACCATCGGCCACAGCGCCAGCTTCCAGCCGATGCGCGCCACCAGCCGCTTCCAGTCGCGCTTGTCGGTGACCGCGCGCCACGCCAGCCAGGTGGCATTGCCGGTGATGGCCATCAGGTAGGCCAGGAACAGCGCCGACAGCGGCTGCTGGCGGAACAAGGCGTACTGCACGGTGATCGGCAGCGCGGTGGCCACGATCGCCGCCATCGCCACCAGGTACACCTTGCCCAGCGCGCGGTGGCGCGGCGAACCCTTCTTCATCAGCGCCGCCGACCAGAAGCCGGCCAGCGCGACCACGCCGGCCAATATGTGCAGTGCGACGAACAACGGATATCCAGGCATGGCGTTCCCTCCGGTGACGGCCGGCGGAATGCGGCGGCCCGTGCACAGGGTCGTGGAACGACGCCGGCCAGGGCAGTCGCGGTGGTCACCCCCGGACCCTGCCGGAAGTCACTTTCTGCATCGCCCCCCTTGCCGGCCGCGGGCGCGCCCACCAGCATGCGCGCATGGACATCGGCTCGCAGTCGCGCTGGCGCGGACTTCTTCATCCCCTCAACCTGGCCGGCCTGCTCACCTGGTGCGCCGTGGCCTCCACCCTGTCCCACGGCGATGCCGCGCTGCAGCCGTGGCGCTGGGGCAGCGCCCTGCTGTTCCTGGCCGCCTTCCTGGTGGCCACGGCGCTGCCCAGGGCGTCATGGCCACGGGCGGTGCTGCTGCTGGGGGAAGCCGTCGCGGCGCTGGCGCTGGTGCGGTTGGCGCACTACAGCGGCGTGGCGCCGGCGCTGCTGGTGATGCTGGCCGCGCAGGTCGCCGCCACCTGGCCGCTGCGCATCGCCCTGCTGGCCATCGCCACGCTGGACGTGGGCATGTACCTGGTGCTGCGCGGGGTCAACGAACATGCCGGCGTGGTGGTGATGATCTTCGCCGGCTTCCAGGCCTTCGCCATGCTCACCACGCATTACGCGCGCAGCGCCGAGCAGGCCCGCGACCGGCTGGCGCTGGTCAACGCCGACCTGCTCGCCACCCGCGCGCTGCTGGCCGAAAGCTCGCGCGACGCCGAGCGCCTGCGGCTGTCGCGCGAGCTGCACGATGTGGCCGGGCACAAGCTCACCGCGCTGCGCCTGCAGCTGCGCGCACTGGCCGCGCAGGCGCACGCGCCGGCCGGGCTGGCGTTGTGCGAGCGGCTGTCCGCCGAACTGCTGGGCGACCTGCGCGCCGTGGTGCAGTCGCTGCGCGACAGCGGCGAGCTCGACATCGCCACCGCACTGCACGCGCTGGCCGCGCCGTTGCCGCGGCCACGCCTGCAGCTGCAGCTGGACGATGGCGTGCACGTGCGCGACACCGCCATGGCCGAGGCGCTGCTGCGCTGCGTGCAGGAGGCCCTGACCAACAGCGCGCGCCACGGCGATGCGCAGGTGCTGCACGTGGCCCTGCGCCAGCAGGACGGCCACCTGCGGCTGGACATGCACGACGACGGCCGGCTGCGCGGCGCGCTGCGCGAAGGCAACGGCCTCACCGGCATGCGCGAGCGCGTCGCCGAACAGGGCGGCCGGCTGCGGCTGCAGCGCAATGCCGCCGGCGCGCTGCACATCCAGGCGGAGTTCGCGGCGTGAGCGGCGCCCCGCGCATCGCCCTGGTCGACGACCAGGCCCTGATCCGCGCCGGCCTGCGCGCGCTGCTGCTGCAGCAGGGCATCGACATCGCGTTCGAGGCCGACAGCGGCGAAACCCTGCTGGCGCAGCTGCAGCAGCAGCAGCCGGTGCAGCTGATCGTCTCGGACATCCGCATGCCGGGCATGGACGGCATCCAGGCGCTGCAGGCGCTGCGCGCGCGCGGCGACACCACGCCCTGCCTGTTCCTGACCACCTTCGACGAGAGCGACCTGCTGCTGCGCGCCACCGAGGCCGGCGCGCAGGGCTTCCTGCTCAAGGATGCCGCGCCGGAAGACCTGCGCGAGGCCATCGTGCGCATCGTCGCCGGCCAGACCCTGCTGCAGCCGGTCAGCACCGACGCGGTGCGGCAGCGCTATCGCTACCACGCCGACGATGCGCCCAGGGAACTGTTCAGCCAGAAGGAAGTGGCCGTGCTGCGGCTGATGGCCGGCGGCTACAGCAACCGCGAGATCGCCGGCAGCCTGTTCCTGGCCGAGGGCACGGTGAAGAACTACGTCTCGGCCATCCTCGACAAGCTGGATACCCGCGACCGCACCCGCGCGGTGCTCAAGGCGATCACCCTGCGCATCATCTGAGTGCCGTTGCCGCGGTCATGTGCCGGCAACGGTTGCGGTTCCGGCATTGAATTGATTACCGAATCGTCCAGAAGCGCGAGCCGTTCAGGACGATCGAGTCGGCTGCGTTCCCAAGCTGCCCGGTGACCCGCAACGTCACGTCACCCGTAGCGAAGTTCTTGTTCACCTGCTGCATGACTCCGGTCACCACGCCGGCCTTGCTCACCGTGCCGCGCCAGATCTGCACCGACTTGGACTTGAAGAAGATTTCGATGTCGGCGGTCCACGCGCCGATCTCGCCAGCCGCAAAGTTCGCAACGACCTGCGAGGTCGTCCCATCGTTGAACCGGATGATCTTGGTGCCGCTCGTGCCCGTGACGGTGCCGGACGCCTGCACCCGCATGATCTGGCCGACGCGCGCCTCGTCCTCCTTCGCGGTCAGCGAGTGCATGACCGTTTCGGTCGTGGTGCCGGTCACCGCCACGTCAACCGTGGCGAGTGCCTCGTTCATGGTCAGGCCGGCGCACCCGGTGACCTCGATGGACGAGCCGTTGCTCGACACGTTCATCGGCTGGTTCAAGTTGCCGAAGAAGCGGCAGTCCTTGACCTTGATGTTCGTGCCCGTGCCGCGAATCACCAGCCCGATTTCCTGCGTCGCCGATCCGCCGAAGTCGGGCGCGTCGTCGCCAATCGTCGCGCCGATGACCGTCACGTTGTTGCACGGCGACGCGCCGGAGTCGGTGATGTTGATGCCCCACTTTCCGCGCTGGTCGCCAGGATAGACGCCAACGGTTCCACCCTTGCCGTTGCGCATGAAGTATCCGCCCAGCACGGTGAGGTTGTTCACCGACTGATAGACAAACAGGCCGTCGTTCTTGTTTTCCGCCGCCGTGCAGCCGATCAGCTCGACGTGCGTTGACTCGGTGCCGATGACGAAGCCGTAGGAATTGTTCTGGAACGCCTCGCAGCCGACAAACTTGATGTAGCGCTGAACCTCCACGGCCCCGGTCGTGGTCCCGGTGTCGAAGCCGCCGTTGTTCTGCGTCGCGTGGCAGCCGATATAAGACAGCCCATGCCCACCCGACTTGAAGCCGTTGAGATAGCAGCCCGAGGCGTAGCACCCGAGCGCCGCGGACTTCGACGGAAGCACGATGCCGGAGCCGCCCAGCTCGCCCGCCTGCCCGCAGTCGATTGCACGCACGCCGACCACCGTCCAGCCCGCCGTCAGCACGCCCGGCGAGTACAGCCCGTGGTCCTGCGAGTTCTTGACGGTGACGTTGTAGATATCAACGAAACGGCAATTGCGCAGCTCGATGCAGCGCTTGTTCTGCCCGACCGTGCGATTCTGCTTGTTGCCGTCCACGGTGAAGTTGGCGAGATGGATGCCCTCGTTCCCGTTCACCGCGTCGGCATTGACGATGCCGTGGCAGTTGGCACCGTCCTTGACCTTGATGATCGTATCGGGGCCGGTGCCGATCAGCACGCTGTTGCTGCGCATGACGATCGCGGCCGAAATGAGCGCCGTGCCGGGGCCGATGTAGACGCGGGAATGTGCATTCACCGCCGCCTGGATTGCCGCCGTATCGTCGGTCACGCCGTCGAACTTCGCGCCGAAATCATTGGCGCTGGCGAACTCGCGCAGCTTGTCTCGCGTAGTGCGCGCGGCGGCACCACTGCCGGCCTGCTGGAAACCGACGAGCGTGCCGCCATTGCTCGGGCTGGCGAGATCGGCGCGCAGCGTATCGTCGTTTTCGCTCGACAGCGGCTGCCACTTCCCGGCGGCAAGGTCGGTGCTGAAGTCGGCGCCAGTCACGTGCTCGACAACGGCCAGATAGCGGGTGGCACCAACCCGCACGATGTCCTTCGGGTTGTAGACCAGGCCGCTCCGCCAGTTGCCCTTCGGGGTGCCGGCTTCGGCGCCGGGCATCGGGCGAACCGCTTGGCTCGGTGCATCCGGGTGGACGGACAGGCTGGCGAGCAGTCCGTCATCGCGCAGGATCTGCGCGAGGCGATCCTGCGTCTGCTCCAGGCACTGTCTGATCGCGCCGAACTCGGCTTCGAGATCCTGCCCGATGGCTGGATGCTGTTCGGTCGAGAAGCCCATGAAGCTGGCCTGTCGGTTGTACGGGATCGGCGGCGTGCTCATTCGCGCTCCAGGAAGGCGAGGGGTCACGCGGGATCTTACGGGAGCGGGGGTACACCTGCTGCGGGACAGGTTGTACCCGATACATCCCGGCATCGGAAATCTGTCAGGGGCGCCGCAAACAGAATTTTCGCGCGGGCAGGGACGCTTCCGCCGTTGCCGCGGTCATGGCCCGGTGCTGCGCACTTCCACGGTAACGTGCACGATCTCCTCGTGGACCGACAGCGCGCGGTGGAACACCGCCGCGTCCACGCCCGGCACGGTGGCCACTTCCATCGAACAGGCGAAGCGGCCGCGGCCGACCTGCCAGACGTGCAGGTCGCTGATGCGCGCCGGTACCTCGCCCTGCTCCACTGCCTCGCGGATTTCGGCCACCACCGGCGCGTCCATTTCCGCGTCCAGCAGCACGCGGCCGGTCTGCCGGATCAGGCCCCAGGCCCACACCGACACCAGTACCGCGCCGACGATGCCCATCAGCGGGTCCAGCCAGGACGCGTTGAAGTACAGGCCGCCGAGCAGGGCGATGATCGCCAGCACCGAGGTGGCGGCATCGGCCAGCACGTGCAGGTAGGCCGAGCGCTGGTTGAGATCGTGGTGGTGATGATGAGGGTGGCCATGGCCGTGATCGTGGTGATGGCCATGGTCGTGCGCGTGGCCATGGTGGTGGTCGTGCTGATCGCGCAGCCACCACGCGCACAGCAGGTTCACCGCCAGCCCGACCACGGCGATGGCGATGGCCTGCGGGTAATGGATGGGGCTGGGCTTGAACACGCGCACGATCGACTCGAAGGCCATCAGCGCGGCCACGCCCAGCAGCAGGATCGCGCTGGTGTAGCCGGCCAGGATTTCGATCTTCCAGGTGCCGAAGGCGAAACGCGGGTCGTCGCGGTAGCGCCGCGCGCAGGCGTAGGCGAACGCGGCCAGGCCCAGCGCCAGCGCATGCGAGCTCATGTGCCAGCCGTCGGCCAGCACCGCCATGGAGTTGAACCACCAGCCGCCGGCGATCTCGACCACCATCATCACCAGGGTCAGCGCCATGGCACGGCGGGTGTTCTTCTCCGCCATCGGGTTGCCTTCGCTGAAGGCGTGGCTGTGCTGGCGGGAGCGGGCAAGGGCTTCAAGGTTCATCGGGGTGGCCTTCTCATATACCCCCATAGGGTATACGATCCCGGCCATGGCCCATATCCAGCGCGACCGGAAGAAGCTGCTCACCCGCGTGCGCCGCATCGCCGGCCAGGTGGCGGCGCTGGAGCAGGCGCTGGAAACCGGCGACGACTGCGACGCGGTACTGGTGCAGATCGCCGCCGCCAAGGGCGCCATGCACGGCCTGATGCTGGAGGTGATGGCCGGCCATCTCAGCGACCACATCGTCGCCGAGCCGGACCCGGACCGGCGCGCGGGCGAGGCCGAAGTGCTGCTGGAACTGCTCAAGCGCCACGCCCGATGAAGGGGACCGTACCTGCGCAGGCGCCGGCCGCGCATGAACGCGGGTTCGGGGGCGCCTCCTGCCGGGGCATGTAAAATGCCCGATTTTTCGGTCAGGACCATGGCGAAAGCTTCCACACGGTCGCCCGTGCTGGGCCCGGCGTTCATCCGCCTGCTGGCCCGTTTCGGCGACGCCGACCTTCCGCGCACGCCGCCGGTGCTGACCGAGCGGCTGGCGCAGTGGTTCGACTGGAACCGCGCCATCACCCTGTCGCGCGCGCTCGACAACCGCCTGCCCGAACCCGAGCCGGGCGCCGCGTTCGACGACGCCCAGGACGCCGAATGCGCGCGCCTGCGCCAGACCCTGCTGGACACCATCGACGCCGACATCGACCTGTCCGCGCCGCGACGCAAGGATGCCGGCGCCGCCAACGTCGACCCCGGCTACCTGCCCTACCGCCAGCACTGCCTGGCCGCGCAGCGCGCGATGCAGGCGGCCACCGGCCTGCTGCGCGGCCGCCTGCGCGACATGCTGGCGCTGCAGTCGCCGGCCAAGGCGCGGCTGGCCGAGGTGGACGCGGTGATGGAGGCCACCCTCAGCCCGCGCGAACAGGCGCTGCTGGCCATCGTCCCCGGCCTGCTCGGCCTGCACTTCCAGCGCCTGCGCGATGCCGGCGCCCCGGACACCCCCGATCCCGCCGGCGCCGACGCGCCGGACGATACTCCCGCGGCTCCCCCAGCCGGCCCCTGGCTGGCACGGTTCCGCCAGGACATGCGCACCGCGCTGCTGGCCGAACTGGAAGTCCGCTTCCACCCCATCGACGGCCTGCTGGCCGCGCTGCGCACCCGGTAACCGCCCCTCCATGTCCAGAAACCCCATCGCTCCCGTCGTATTCCTTACCGGCCTGCTGGCCGTGTGCTGGATCGGCATCGGCTACCTCGGCAGCCACCCGCTGGCCGCCGCCGTCGCTGCCCTGATCGCGGCCTGCTACCTGGTCGGCGCTTTCGAACTGCTGCGCTACCGCCAGGCCACCGCCACGCTGGTGCAGGCGCTGCCGGCGCTGGACGAGGCCGCCGGCAACCTCGATGGCTGGCTGTCGCGGCTGCAGCCGGGCCTGCGCAGCGGCGTTCGCCTGCGCATCGAAGGCGAACGCGCCGGCCTGCCGGCACCGGCGCTGACCCCCTACCTGGTCGGCCTGCTGGTGCTGCTGGGCATGCTCGGCACCCTGCTCGGCATGATGGCCACCCTGCGCGGCACCGGCCTGGCGCTGGAAAGCGCCAGCGACCTGGATGCCATCCGCAGCTCGCTGGCCGCGCCGGTCAAGGGCCTGGGCTTCGCCTTCGGCACCTCGATCGCCGGCGTCGCCACCTCGGCCGCGCTGGGCCTGCTGTCGGCGCTGCTGCGCCGCGAGCGCGCACAGGCCGTGCAGCAGCTGGACGCCGGCATCGCCGCGCAGCTGGGGCATCTGTCGCAGTCGGCGCAGCGCCGCGAGACCTTCCGCCTGCTGCAGGAACAGAACGCGCTGATGCCGGCGCTGGTCGAACGCCTGCAGGCCCTGGCCGACACGCTGGAACGCCAGCAGCACGACGCCGGCGCCCGCCTGCAGTCCAGCCAGCAGGAGTTCCACCAGCGCAGCGAAGCGGCGTGGACGCAGCTGGCCGCGTCGCTGCAGCAGGCGCTGCGCGAGGGCATCGCGCAGCAGGCCAACGCCGTCGGCGCCGCGCTGCAGCCGGTGGTGGACACCACCATGGCCGGGCTGGCCGAGAAATCCAGCCAGCTGCACGCCGCCATCGAACAGGCCGTGCGCCGCCAGCTCGACGGCCTGGACAACGCCGTACAGGGCGCGGCCAGCGCCGCGCGCGACAGCTGGAACGCCGCGGTCGCCGAGCAGCAGCGCGGCAACACCGCGCTGGCCGATGGCCTGCAGCAGGCGCTGCAGCAGTTCGCCGGCACCTTCGAGCAGCGCTCGGCGGCGCTGATCGACGGCGTGGCGACGCGCCTGGAGGACAGCAGCGCCCGCACCGCCGAGGCCTGGAACAGCGCGCTGGCCCGCCAGCACGAAACGCACGAGGCGCTGGCCCGGCGCAACGAACAGGCGCTGGCCGCCGCCTCCACCGGCTTCGAACAGCACGCCCGCGCCCTGGTCGATACCCTGCAGCAGTCGCACGGCGAGCTGCAGTCGGCGCTGGTCGCGCGCGACGAGCAGCGGCTGGCGCAATGGTCGCAGTCGCTGGCGGCCATGCTCGCCACGCTGGACGAAAGCTGGCAGCGCAACGGCGCGCAGGTGGCGCAGCAGCAGCAACAGGTGTGCGACGCGCTGGCCCGCACCGCCGGCGAAGTCTCGGCCCAGTTGCAGGCCGCGGCCGGCGGCGCGCTGGACGGCATCGCCGGCAACGCGCAGGCGCTGACCGAAGCGGCCGCGGCCTTCGCCCGGCGCAGCGAGGCGATGATCGAGGCCCTGCAGCGCTCGCACGGCGAACTGCAGGACGCCCTGCAGGCGCGCGACGGCGAGCGCCTGGCGCAGTGGCGCGATGCCTTCGCCCAGCTGACCGGCGAGTTCGGCCAGCGCTGGGAACAGAGCAGCGCGCAGGTCGCCGCGCAGCAGCAGCAGGTCTGCGACACGCTCGTGCAGACCACCCAGGCGATCCACGCGCAGGCGCAGGCGCAGGCCCGCGACACCCTGGCCGAGATCTCGCGGCTGGTCGCCACCGCCTCGGAAGCGCCGCGCGCCGCCGCCGAAGTGGTCGCCGAGCTGCGCCAGAAACTGTCCGACAGCATGGTGCGCGACACCGCCACGCTGGAAGAACGCGGCCGCCTGCTGGAAACCGTGCAGACCCTGCTCGACGCGGTCAACCATGCATCGACCGAACAGCGCGGCGCCATCGACGCGCTGGTCTCCACCTCGGCCGAACTGCTCGAGCGCGTCGGCAGCCGCTTCACCGCGCAGGTCGAAGGCGAAGCCGGCAAGCTCGACGCCGCCGCCGCGCATGTCACCGGCAGCGCGCTGGAAGTGGCGAGCCTGGGCGAGGCCTTCGGCGGCGCGGTGCAGGCGTTCGGCCAGTCCACCGAGACCTTGAACGAACGCCTGCAGGGCATCGAATCGGCGCTGGAGAAATCGCTGGCGCGCAGCGACGAGCAGCTCGCCTACTACGTGGCGCAGGCGCGCGAGGTGATCGAGCTGAGCATGCTGTCGCAGAAGCAGATCATCGGCGAACTGCAGCAGCTGGCCGGCGCGCGCGACGGGGCCGCCGGCGCATGAGCGACGAGATCGAGTTCGACGCCGAATCCAGCGCCACCACCTGGGCCGCGTTCGGCGACCTGATGTCGGTGCTGCTGGGCGCGTTCGTGCTGATCCTGGCCAGCGTCATCGGCATCCAGTTGCTGCTGCACAACCGCCTGGACGAGGAAGTGAAGCAGCGCCAGGCCGAGGCCGCGCGGCTGAAGACGCTGGAACAGGCGCTGGCCGCGCCGCTGGCCGCCGGCCGCGTCACCGTGATCGACGGCCGCATCGGCATCAGCGGCAGCGTGCTGTTCGCGCTCAATTCCGACCAGCTGCAGCCGGAAGGACGCGAGCTGCTGCAGAGCATCGCCGGGCCGCTGCGCGACTACCTGTCCGCGCGCGACGAGATCCTGATGGTCAGCGGCTTCACCGACAACCAGCCGGTGCGCGCGGCCAACGCCCGCTTCGCCGACAACCTGGAGCTGTCGGCGGCGCGCGCGCTTACCGTCACCCGTACCTTGATCGCCGACGGCGTGCCGTCCTCGTCGGTGTTCGCCGCCGCATTCGGCGCCGAGCAGCCGGTCAGCTCCAACGACGACGAGTCCGGCCGCGCGAAGAACCGGCGCGTGGAGATCGCGCCGATCCCGCGCCACAGGCCCACTGAAACGCCCGATGGCAACGCCGATGCCCGCTGACGGCGCCGACGTGTACGCACGGCTCGAGGCCTGGCGCCGGCAGGGCGCCGACCGCATCGATCCGCTGCGCTTCGCGCTGATGAGCGCGCTGGCGCATCGCGCGGCGCGCCACGACGGCGCGGTGCGGCAACGCCTGGACGCGCGCCTGCGGGAACTGGCCGACGCCTATGCCGCGCTGCCGGCCCGCGCGCGCGCGGAAGCGTCGCCGCGTGGCACCGGCGACGGTCCGCTGAAACAACTGCTGGAACAGCTGGGCAACGGACCGCGGCTGGACGCGCCCGTGCCGGCGGCGATGCCGCTGCCGGTCGGCGAAAGCGGAGAGCGCGCGCCGGCGGCCGACATCACCGCGCCGATGCCGGTGCTGGACGAGTTCCAGCAGCTGTGGACCCGCATCCGCATCGACGGCCTGTTGCGCCAGTGCCTGGACGGCCTGCCGGAAGATGCTGGCCCGCTGCATTCCAGCGTGCTCACCTACCGCGCGATGGCGCTGATGCGCGAGGTCTGCCCGGACTACCTGCAGCACTTCGT
>Ga0206118_100810_pt1 | contig 11423 bp, 10 predicted proteins | sample 3A20Ametagenome_FD_177999 | JGI IMG/M metagenome (GOLD analysis project Ga0206118, IMG submission 177999) | Enriched microbial communities from leaf-cutter ant dump, University of Wisconsin, Madison, United States - 3A20A | ecosystem: Environmental > Terrestrial > Nest > Insects nest > Nest dump...
TCGCACTTCCCCGAATCGCAGTCAAGCCTTTTCGGCACCGGTTCCGGTGATGGGGTCTCTTTTGCCTGTTGAAAGGTGAAGAGACATGGAAACGGACGGCATAGCGACGCCCTTCGGGCGGCGATCGGTGACGCTTGGCATGTTGGCAAGCCAGGCGCTGGCAAGGACGGTGGCGCCGGAGGCGAGCGTCGACAAGTGGAAGCTCTACCGCTGGCTTTGCGAGGCACGGCCGAAACTCGGCATCAGCGACCGGGCGCTTTCGGTGTTGAATGCGCTTTTGAGCTTCCATCCGAAGACCGAGCTTTGCGGCCGTGACGGCCTGGTGGTGTTTCCCTCCAATGCCCAGCTTTCGCTGCGCACGCACGGCATGGCGGAGACCACGCTGCGCCGGCATCTCGCCGCGCTCGTCGAGGCGGGGCTGCTGACGCGGCGCGACAGCCCGAACGGCAAGCGCTACGTGCGGCGGAACGGTGAGGGTGCGATCGGCGATGCCTTCGGTTTCTCTCTGGCTCCGCTTCTCGCGCGAGCAGCGGAAATCGAGCGGATGGCGGCCGAAGTGACGGCGGAGCGCCTCCTGCTCCAGCGGCTGCGCGAACGCGTGACGCTGGTGCGCCGGGACATCGCCAAGCTGATCGAGGCGGGCCTCGAAGACGGCCTTGCCGGCGACTGGATGGGCCATGAGGCCGAATACCGCCGGCTGGTGCTTTCCCTGCCGCGGGTCCCGACGGTGGAAATCGTAACGCCCGTCCTCGATGCTCTCGAAGCCTTGCGGAACGATATCCTCAAGGATCTGGAACGACAGATCATTTTACAGAATCCGGCGGGCAATGCCGGCCAAACCGAGCGGCACAAACAGAATTCAAAACCCGACTCCCCTTCTGACCTTGAACCTCGCTTCGAACCGAAGCAGGGGCGCGATGGCGTGCCGGACAATCGGCAGCCCGCAGTGCCGGAGCGGACGGAAGGCACGATAGCGGAGGCGGCGCAGCGGGAAAACCGGCTGAAGCCGGCGGCGGGCGAGCCGCACAAGCCCTATCCGCTGGCCCTGGTGCTTCAGGCCTGCCCGGAAATCGTTGCGTTCGGTCCGGGCGGGACCGTTTCGAACTGGCGGGACCTGATGACGGCCGCGGTGGTGGTGCGCTCGATGCTGGGCGTCAGCCCGTCGGCCTATGAGGAAGCCTGTGCGATACTTGGGCCGGAAAATGCGGCGACGGTCATCGCCTGCATCCTCGAGCGTGCCGGGCATATCAACTCGGCCGGCGGCTATCTGCGGGACCTCACGCGCCGGGCGGAACGGGGCGAATTCACGCTCGGCCCGATGCTGATGTCGCTGGCGCGGGCGAACGGCGCTCCGGCAAGACGCGCCGGATAGGAACGGAGGAACCGGCGGATTCGGCTTTGGAAACCGCACGTTAACCATGTGATTCCTAATCATGGGCGGAAGACAAGGAAAACCGAATCAATGCCGTCACATGCCTCGGCGCATCCGCGCCGCCGTTCGACCATCGCCGAAGCAAGCCCCGTCGTGCCCTTCCCCGCCGAGCGCCGCACGGCCCATGTGCGGCGTTGCGCCGGCGAGCTGGGCGGCCTTCATGGCGAGGATGCGCGCCTCTACTGGCTGAAGGTCTGCCGGGAGCTGGCCGAGGAGTTGCGCAAGTTCGGCTCGGATGAAAGCCAGGCGCGTGCGGCCGTCTTCGCCTTCCAGGACGAGGTCCAGCAGGAGCTTTTGCGCCTGCACGAAGAGGAAGGCGGCTGACCGGCCCCGAGCCGGCCATCGGAAAAGCCGATTGAAGCATCGGTTTCTTCCGTTTTCCTTTATGGCCGTTCCTGCGGCATCTGCATCCTGCAACCAATCAGGAGAAGCAGGATGCAGAAGGATATTTCAGGCAAGCGCGTCGTCGTCGCCGGTGGCAGCTCCGGCATGGGGCTGGCGCTGGTGGAACGGCTTGCGGAAAACGGCGCCTCGGTGACGGTGCTCGGCCGCAATGCGGCAAGATTGTTCGCCGTCCGGGAAAGGTTCGGCGGCAATATCGAAACGCGCGCCTGCGACATCACCGACGAGGACCAGGTTGCGGCCGCCTTTGCCGGCATGGATACGATCGACCATATCGTCACGACGGCCGCGGAGATCGAAGGGGCCTACAGGCTGCTGCCGGATATCGAGCGGGCCGCCGCCCAGCGGGTCGTCGACAGCAAGTTCTACGGGCCGTTGTTCCTTGCCAAGCATGGTGCGCCGAAACTGAGGGAAAACGGATCGATCACCTATACGTCCGGCATCGCGGCCTACCGCCCCTCCGCGCGCGGTTCCGTCGTCGCGGCGGTGAACGCGGCACTGGAAGGGCTGGTTCGGGCCCTTGCGGTGGAGCTGGCGCCGATCCGGGTCAATGCCGTCTCGCCGGGCTGGGTGGATACGCCGATATGGTCCTTCGTGGCGGGCGATGCGAAGGACGCGACGCTCCGGGCGATGGCGGAACGCCTGCCGGTCGGTCGGATCGGCAGGCCGCAGGATATCGCCGGGGCGATCCTCTTCCTGATGGAAAACGGCTTCACGACGGGGGCCGTGCTGCATGTCGAGGGCGGTCACCGGCTGATCTGAAGGCGGTTCGCGCGAAATCGAGGAAGGCGGCGATGGAACGGCGGCGGATCGTCCCTCGCCGCCAGAACAGGTGAAGCGGGGCGGCGGGCGCCGCCCTTGGCCAATCCAGTTCGACGATCCGTTCTCCTCCGGCATTTCCCGCAAGGGCAAGGCGCGGGACGAGGGCGAGACCCGCGCCGGCCGCCACCATCTGCACGATCGCGCCGATGCTGGCGACCTCGGCGGCGGGCGCCGGCGGCGACAGGCCCGCCGCACCGAACCCGGCTTCGAACAGGCGGCGATAGGTGCAGCCCTGCGCCGTGGCGATGAAGGGCTCGCGCACCAGCCGGTCGAAGCCGAGCTCCCCCCTCCCCTCGAAAGAGATGGGCGCGATGAGCGCCAGGGGCTCCTCGCCGACCCGGCGGGACTTGAACCGGTCGTCCGCGCCGGAACCATGGAATATCAGCGTGAGGTCGAGGTCTCCTGCGGCCAGTTGCCGGGAAAGATCGCCGCTGGAGGCGACGACGAGCTTGATCGCTATATCCGGATGGGCCGCGGCAAAGCCCGGCAGCAGCGCCGCGAGCTTGCCCGAGGCGATGGTCTCGAGCGTGCCGATGGACAGCGTGTCGGACGTAACGCCCGCCGCCGTGCGCACGGCAAAGCGCGCCTCCTCTTCGATCAGCACGATACGCTCGGCAAAGGGCAGGAAGGCGCGGCCCGCCTCGGTGAGCGCGATGCCGGCCCGCATGCGCTCGAAAAGCGGTGCGCCCATCTCTGCTTCCAGCGCCTGGATCTGGTCGGTGACGCTCGACTGGGCGAGGTGGACCTCGCCGGCGGCGCGTGTGATGTTGCCATGGCGGGCGACCGCGAGAAATGTCTTGAGCTGCCTTGGATGCACGAACCGCTCCGGCCTGTTGATCTGGATGCCTTCTAGCAAATCGGCGCAACGACAGGAACCGCGCTCGTTGCGTGCCCGCCCGCCCCTCCCCTCTAGGAAAGGCGAAAGCCTGCCGGTAGGATGGGGCGCAGAGGAGCCGCCATTCGATGAAACTGCGCCATGCCCTGGCCTTCACGATCCTGCCGATCGTCGTCGTGCTTGCCATTCTACAGGGCGGTGCGCTGCTGACCCGCAGCTACATGGAGGAAGCCTCGCTTCAGGCCGGCTCGGCGTTGCGCCTGGCGGTCGCGGCGCTTGCCGGCCATCTCAGCCGCTACGAGCCCCTGCCCGCGCTGATTGCCGACCACAAGGATATCGAGGCGCTGCTGAAGGCGCCGGACGACAGCGCCCTGCGCCGAACGGCGAGCGAATATCTTAAAGAAATCAACTACTTGCTTGAATCATCCGATATCTATGTCTTGACGCCTGACGGCAATACCGTCGCGGCCAGCAACTATGACACCCCCGGCACCTTCGTTGGCCAGAACTTCCACTACCGCCCTTATTTCCAGAGCGCCATCGCCGGGCACGAGGCCCGCTTCTATGCGCTCGGCACGACATCGCTGAAACGCGGGTACTATTTTTCCGCGCCCGTCGAGGCGGATGGCGCGATCCTCGGCGTCATCGTCTTCAAGGTCGACATCGATTCCATCGAGAACTCCTGGCGCGGGGGCGAATACAAGATCTTCGTCGCCGATCCCGAAGGCATCATCTTCATGACCGGCAGCCCGGAATGGCTCTATACCGGCATCCTGCCGCTCGACGCGCCGCGGCTCGCCCGCACGCAGGCCTCGCGCCGCTATGCCGAGGCGGAGCTGCGCCCCCTGCCCTTCTCCGCGGCAGTTTACCACGGTCAACAACTGATGCAGATCGCCGAGGGCGGCACGCGGCGCGAATATCTGCGGCTGTCGCACTACATGCCCGAGGCGGACTGGACGGTGAACGTGCTGCTCGACACGGCCTCCGTCCGGGCGCAGGCCCGCACGACGCTGATTGCCGTCCTGCTCTTCTTCTGCCTTGCCGTGCTTGCCGCGGCTGTGCTGTGGCAGCGCCGTCTTCGCGTGGCCGAGCGGCTGCGTCTCCAGGAGGAGGCCCGTAATACGCTGGAGAAGCGGGTGGAGGAGCGCACCGCGGACCTGGCGCGCGTCAACGAGCAGATCGAGCTGGAGATCGCCGAGCGGCGGCTGACCGAGCAGGAGCTGCGCAAGACGCAGGCCGACCTCATCCAGGCCGGCAAGCTCGCCGGTCTCGGGCAGATGTCGGCGGCGCTGTCGCACGAGTTCAACCAGCCGCTCGCGGCGGCCAAGACCTATGCCGAGAGCGCCGCCCTTCTCATCGATCGCGGCCGTGTGCCGGAAGCGCAGGACAATGTGCGCCGCATCTCCACGCTCATCGACCGCATGGCCTCCATCAGCCGGCACCTGCGCAATTTCGCGCGCAAGCCGAACGAGAAGCTGGGCCCGGTGCCCCTGCCCGAGGTGATCGCCGACACGATGGAGATCATCGCCCCACGGCTGAAGGCGGCGGATGCGCGGCTCACGGTGGAGCTGGGGGAAGACAGCCTCGTGGTGCAGGCCGGCCCGGTGCGCCTGCAACAGGTCCTCGTCAACATCATCAGCAATGCGGCCGATGCCGTCGAGGGGCTGGAGGATCGCGAGATCACGCTTTCGGCGCGCCCCGCCGAGGGGCGCATCGCCATCGAGGTGAGCGACCGCGGGCCCGGCGTGCCGGCGGCCATCGCCGAGCGCATCTTCGATCCGTTCTTCACCACGAAGGGCGTCGGGCGCGGCCTCGGGCTCGGCCTTTCGATCTCCTACAACATCGTCAAGGACTTCGGCGGCAGCCTTTCGGTCGCGGACCGTCCCGGCGGCGGCGCCGTCTTCCGCATGATCCTGGACAGCGCGGCAGAGGCGCGGGAGGCGGCGGAATGACGGATGCCCGCGTCCTGCTGATCGACGACGAGGAGGAGATGCGCCGCTCCACCGCGCAGGCGCTGGAGCTCTCCGGCCTGGAGGTGGCGACATTTTCCAGCGCCGAGCGGGTGCTGGAGCTGGTCGGCTACGCCTTTGCCGGCGTGGTCGTCAGCGACATCCGCATGCCCGGCATGGACGGCATGACGCTGCTCCAGCGCATCCGCGAGGTCGACCCGGAGGTGCCGGTGATCCTCGTCACAGGCCATGCGGATGTGCAACTTGCCGTCAGCGCCATGCGGGCCGGTGTCTACGACTTCATCGAAAAGCCCTTCGCCGCGCAGCATCTGGCCGGCATCGTCCGGCGGGCGATGGAGCGCCGGGCGCTCGTCCTCGACAACCGGCGCCTGCGCGCCGTCGCCGGCAAGCGCGACGATATCGAGGCGCGCCTGCCCGGCCGCACGCAGGTCATGGTCGACCTACGCTACCGGCTGCGGGCCATTGGCGCGGCGGATGCCGACACGCTGATCATCGGCGAAACCGGCGTCGGCAAGGAGGTGGTCGCCTGGGCAATGCACGATATCAGCGCCCGCGCAAGCAGGCCTTTCATCGCCATCAATTGCGCGGCGCTGCCCGATACCCTCATCGAGAGCGAGCTGTTCGGCCACGAGATCGGCGCCTTTCCAGGTGCCCTTCGGCCGCGTTACGGCAAGTTCGAGCATGGCCGCGGCGGCACGATCCTGCTCGACGAGATCGGTTCCATGCCGGTCGACCTCCAGGCGAAGTTCCTGCGCGTGCTGCAGGAGCGCGTCATCACGCGGCTCGGGTCGAACGAGGCCGTGCCGCTCGACGTGCGCTTCATCGCGACGAGCACGGTGGACCTCGCGGGAGAGGTGGCCGCCGGCCGTTTCCGCGCGGACCTCTTCTATCGCCTTAACGTCGCGACGCTGCATGTGCCCTCGCTGGAACAGCGCCGGGCGGATATCCCCCTGCTCTTCCTCCAGCTCGTGCGGGAAGCGGCGGCGCGCTACGGCCGCGCCGACGTCGAGGTGCCGGCGGACCTGATCGCCGACATCGCCGCCCGGTCCTGGCCGGGCAATGTGCGGGAACTGCGCAACGCGGCCGACCGCTTCGTGCTCGGCCTCGACGGCGCGGCGGAAGACGCCGAGAGCGACGGCGGCCCGCAGCGCCTCGCCGACAAGGTGGCGGCCTATGAGCGCGGGCTCATTGCCAGCGCCCTTGCCGTCCATGGCGGCAGCCTCAAGCCGGTTTACGAACAGCTGGGCGTGTCCCGCAAGACGCTTTACGAGAAGATGCAGAAATACGGGCTCGACAAGAACCTCGGCACGGCCCTGCCCCAGGACGATCTTTAGGCCGGCCTGAACTGAATGTCGGTCGGCCCCGGGGCCTGATGGGTGGAATTCCACCCATTCCCGCCCGGCTTTGTTCCCGCTTCCACCCATGACGGCCGGTTTACGGCGGTAAACTCGGCGGCGGCCGTCTTCACCGCTTGCCGCATGCGTCCCGTCGGCCACTCTCTGCCCAACCAGGACCGGCGCGGGAGGAGCTGCGCCGGCTGGTCGTTTCATCGGGAGGATTTGATGAAGAGCTTGAAGACCCTTTTCGGCGCCTCGGCCGTGCTTGCCGCAACGCTGCTCGCCACCTCGGCCCTCGGCCAGACCTATCCGGAGCGCACCATCACCATGGTCGTTCCCTTCTCCGCCGGCGGGCCGACGGACACGGTGACGCGCCTCGTGGCGGAAGCCATGTCGAAGGATCTCGGCCAGCAGATCGTCGTGGAGAATGTCGGCGGGGCGGGCGGCACGCTCGGCGCCGGCCGCGTGGCGAGCGCCGATGCGGACGGCTACACCCTGCTTCTCTACCACATCGGCATGGCGACCAGCGCGACGCTCTACCGCAAGCTCGCCTACGACACGCTGAACGCCTTCGAATATGTCGGCCTCGTCACCGACGTGCCGATGACCATCGTGGCGCGCAAGGACTTCGAGCCGGCGGACCTCAAGGGCCTCATTGACTACATGAAGGCCAACAAGGACACGGTCACGGTCGCCAATGCCGGCATCGGCGCGGCTTCGCACCTGTGCGGCATGATGCTGATGAGCGCGCTCGACACGCAGTTCACCACCGTGCCCTACAAGGGTACGGGCCCGGCCATGACGGACCTGCTCGGCGGCCAGGTCGACGTGATGTGCGACCAGACGACCAACACGACGAAGCAGATCCTCGGCGGCACGATCAAGGCCTATGCGGTGACCTCGCCGGCACGCCTTTCCAACCTGCCCGACGTTCCGACGGCCGAGGAGGCCGGGCTTCCCGGCTTCCAGATCGGTATATGGCACGGCATCTACGCGCCCAAGGGCACGCCCAAGGAGATCACCGAGCGGCTTTCCAAGTCTCTCCAGGTCGCCCTGAAGGGCAAGAACGTCATCGAGCGCTTCGCCGAGCTCGGCACGGCGCCCTCGTCCGACGCCGAAGCGACGCCGGACGGCCTCAAGGCCAAGCTGGAGAGCGAAGTCGCCCGCTGGAAGCCCGTCATCGAGGCCGCCGGCCAGTACGCCGACTGAGGCTTTGCTTCGTCCGGGCGGCGAACCACGCCGCCCGGTATCCGGCGAGGAGAGGGGACTTCATGAGACGGGTACAATTCGACACGACGAACGCGATTTGCGGGCTGACCCTCATCGCGCTCGGCGGCTTCTTCATCTACCAATGCCTCGGCCTCGAACTGGGCACGGCGATCCGCATGGGGCCGGGCTATTTCCCGCTCATCCTGGCGGTGATCCTGACCGGGCTCGGCGGCATCGTGCTGGTGCAGGCGCTGCGGGTCGCCGGCGAGCCGATCGGGCCGATCGCGCTGCGCGGCATGCTGTTCATCCTGCCGGCGCCGATCTTCTTCGGGCTCACGGTGCGCGGCCTCGGCTTCGTGCCCGCGGTGTTCTTCGCGGCCCTCATCGCGGGCTTTGCCTCCGCGCGCATGAAGCCGCTGATGGCGGTGGTGCTGGCGGCGGCCATTTCGCTCTTCTCGATGGCGGTCTTCAGCTATGCGCTCGGCCTGCCCTTCGAGCGCTTCGGCCCCTGGATGCGGCTTTAGGGGAACGGCCATGGATCTCATCAGCAATCTCGCACTCGGCTTCATGACCGCGGCTTCGCCCGCCAACCTTCTCTTCTGCCTCATCGGTGTCCTGCTCGGAACGCTGATCGGCGTCCTGCCGGGCATCGGGGCGACGGCGACCATCGCCATGCTCCTGCCGATCACCTTCCAGCTGGAGCCCGTCTCCTCGCTGATCATGCTCGCCGGCATCTATTACGGCGCGCAATACGGCGGCTCGACCACGGCGATCCTCATCAACATGCCGGGCGAATCCTCGTCCGCCGTCACGGCGATCGACGGCTACCAGATGGCCCGCAAGGGCAGGGCGGGGGCGGCGCTCTCCATCGCCGCGCTCGGCTCCTTCTTCGCCGGCACGGTCTCGACCTTCCTCGTGGCGATCTTCGCGATTCCGCTGACGGGCATCGCGCTGAAATTCGGCGCGGCGGAATATTTCTCCCTGATGGTGGTCGGCCTCGTCTCCTCCATCGCGCTGGCGCACGGCTCCATCGTCAAGGCGCTTGCCATGGTGGCCCTCGGCCTGCTGCTCGGGCTCGTCGGCACGGACATCTATACCGGCACGCCGCGCTTCACCCTCGGCATCCGCGAATATTCCGACGGTCTCAACTTCGTCGCCGTGGCGGTGGGCGTCTTCGGCATCGCCGAGATCCTGCGCAACCTCGAGGGGGAGAAGACGCGCAGCGTCCTGATAGCCAAGGTCTCCGGCCTCTGGCCGACGCGGGACGACTTCCGCCGCATGGTGGGGCCGGTGCTGCGCGGCACGGCCATCGGCTCGGCGCTCGGCATCCTGCCGGGGGGAGGGGCGATCCTCGCCTCCTTCGCCTCCTACACGGTCGAAAAGCGGGTTGCCGCCCGGCCGGAGGAGTTCGGCCACGGGGCGATTGCCGGCGTTGCCGGGCCCGAATCGGCCAACAATGCGGGCGCCCAGACCTCCTTCATCCCGCTGCTCACGCTCGGCATCCCGGCAAACCCGGTCATGGCGCTGATGGTCGGGGCGATGATCATCCAGGGCATCGTCCCCGGCCCCAATGTCGCGACCGAGCAGCCGACCCTCTTCTGGGGCATCATCGCCTCCATGTGGATCGGCAACCTGATGCTGGTGGTGCTGAACCTGCCGCTGATCGGGCTCTGGGTGAAGCTGCTGACAGTGCCCTACTACGTGCTCTTCCCGATCATCATGGCCTTCTGCTCGATCGGCGTCTACAGCGTCAACGCCAATGTCTACGACCTCTATGCGGTGGCGCTGTTCGGCTTCGGCGGCTATCTCCTCGTCAAGCTGCGCTGCGAGCCGGCGCCGCTGCTGCTCGGCTTCGTGCTGGGACCGCTGCTGGAGGAGAACCTGCGGCGCGCCATGATCCTGTCGCGCGGCGACCCGACGACCTTCTTCACGCGCCCGATCAGCGCGGTGCTGCTGGCCATCGCGCTTGCGGTCCTGGTCATCGTCTTCCTGCCTTCGGTCAAGGCGAAACGCGAGGAAGTCTTCCAGGAAGAAGAATAACGGAAGACACCTGCGGGGGCGGAAGGGGTGGCGGCGGCGCGCCGCCCCTTTTGCGTTCAGGCGAGGGTGACGTTGACGCCCGCCGTCTTCAGCGCCGCGGCGATGTCGCGGGGCGGGGCCTTGTCGGTGAAGAGGTCCGTGATGGCGCCAAAGTCGCAGACCCGCACGAGGCCCTGCCGTCCGAACTTCGTGTGGTCCGTGACGACGACGGCGCGCCGGCCCTGCGCAAGCACGGCGCGGGCGAACTCGGCCTCCTCCAGGTCGTAGTCCATCACGCCGATCGCGGCGTCGATCGCCCCCGTCGAGATGACGGCATGGCCGACCGTGAAATGGCTGATGAAATCGATGGCCGAGACGCCGAAGGCCGCGCCGTTGTCGCTGCGCAGCTCGCCGCCGGCCATGTAGACGCGGTTGTCGTTGACGGTGGAAAGCGTGCGGGCAATGTCGGAGGAATTGGTGATCACCGTCAGGCGCCGGTGGCCGAGCAGTTCGCGAGCGAGATAGCTCGTCGTCGTGCCGGTATCGAGCATGACCGAATCGCCGTCGCGGATCGTTGCGGCGACGGCAGCGGCGATCGCCTTCTTCGCCTCGCTGTTCTCGCGCATGCGCTTTTCGAAGGGCGCTTCGCCGACGACGGAGGGCAGGGCCACCGCGCCGTGCATCTTCACCACGGTTCCGTTCGTGGTCAGCGGCTTGATGTCCCGCCGCACGGTTTCCAGCGAAACGTCGAGCTGCCGGGCGAGGTCTGCGATGGTCACGGTGCCCTGCTGCTGGAGGAACCGGAGAATGTCGTTGTGTCGCTTGGAATGGTTCATGTCGGTCCGGCCCGGAGGGATCGCGTTCTCTTCATAGCTCCTCGCGGAGCGTCGCGCAAGAAAGCCGCAAAAACGGTCAGAAAAGCAGAAAAAGCCACATTTGAGGATTGACAGCCGGTTTCTTCCGGCATGACATGAGCCCCGCCGCAGCCGGCAGGATAACCGACGAACAACGCCCGGAACAGGGTGCGATACGTCCCGGCGGCCGCTTTCGGGAGGAGGGGGCGATGGAGGGGCATGTCGAGGTCGGTCGCGCCGCGGAAGACCGCATCCGGGCGCTGCCCTGCTGGCATGGCGGCATCGAGATTGCGCCGCTGAAAGGTGGCATCAGCAACGAGAGCTATCTCGTGGCCGACAGGGCAGGGCGGCATGTGGTGCGCTTCGGCCGGGACTATCCCTTCCATCACGTCTACCGCGAGCGCGAACTGATGACGGCGCGGGCGGCGCATGCGGCGGGCTTCGGGCCGGAGGTGCGCTATGCCGAGCCGGGTGTCATGGTCTCGGCCTATCTCGGTGCGAAAACCTACGGGGCAGGGGACGTTGCCGCCGAACGTCGCCGCG
>Ga0206118_100811_pt1 | contig 11405 bp, 11 predicted proteins | sample 3A20Ametagenome_FD_177999 | JGI IMG/M metagenome (GOLD analysis project Ga0206118, IMG submission 177999) | Enriched microbial communities from leaf-cutter ant dump, University of Wisconsin, Madison, United States - 3A20A | ecosystem: Environmental > Terrestrial > Nest > Insects nest > Nest dump...
GCCGAGGGCCGGCTCGTGCTCTGCGACGCGCTCTGGTACTGCAACGAGACCTTCAGGCCGCAGTTCATGGTCAACCTTGCGACGCTGACGGGGGCGATCATGGTGGCGCTCGGCAGCCATCACGCCGGCCTCTTCTCCAACGACGACACGCTCGCCGCGCGGCTGACGGCGGCGGGGTTCGCCACCAGCGAGCGCGTCTGGCGCATGCCGCTCGGGCGCGACTACGACAAGATGATCGACAGCAAGTTCGCCGACATGAAGAACACCGGCGGCCGCTACGCGGGCTCGATCACCGCCGCGCAGTTCCTGCAGCGCTTCGTCGGCGATACGCCCTGGGCCCATCTCGACATTGCCGGCACGGCGATGGGCTCGCCGAACGACGAGATCAACCAGTCCTGGGCCTCCGGCTTCGGCGTGCGCCTGCTCGACGAGCTGGTGCGCGCCCATTACGAGAACTGAGCGGCCGGTGAGCGAGGTCCTGTTCTATCACCTGACCGAATCGAAGCTGGAGGACGCCCTGCCGCCGCTCCTCGACAAGAGCCTGGAGCGCGGCTGGCGCGTCGTCGTGCAGGCGGGAAGCGAGGAGAAGCGCGACGCGCTCGAGGCGCATCTGTGGACCTTCCGCGACGACAGCTTCCTGCCGCACGGCACGGACGAGCAGGATTTCCCGCAGGACCAGCCGATCCTGCTGACGGTCGCGCCGGACAATCCGAACGCCGCGACCGTCCGCTTTCTCGTCGCCGGCGCCGCGCCCCCGCCGCTCGACGCCTACGAGCGCGTGATCTTCCTCTTCGACGGCTACGACCAGGCGGAGGTGGAGACGGCGCGCGAGCACTGGAAACGCCTGAAGGGCGAGGGCCACCAGCTCACCTACTGGCAGCAGAATTCCGACGGGCGGTGGGCGAAGAAGGCGTGAGCGGCCAGGTCGGCCGGTTTACGGCGCTTGTTCTGAAGAGCTGAGATGCTTGCCGGTGGCCGTTTCCATGACGCCCATGAGCTGCTTGGCAAGCATGCTTTCGATCAGTTCTTCCATCTTGGTCAGATCGATCCCACCCTTCGCCAAGGCGCGATCCGCGTCTTCGAGGGCGTCGAAATAGGGATGGCGGTTGTCGACGATCTGGTCGGGTATCGTGTCCCGGCCCGGCAGCAGCATTCCCAGGCTGACCGACAGGACCAGATAGGAGACCATGCGCGAGTGCGCCCGTTTCCATCGCTGAACGGGTGGATCCAATTGAGCCGCCACATGACATAGGACGCCAGATGAACGGCGGTCCTGTCCTTCCAGTGATCGTTTACGTAGTCGCAGAGGTCCTCGATGAGTTCCGGCACGAGATGGGCCTCGACCGGTTTGTGCGCGCTGCCCGATATGGCAACGCCCGATGGCCGGTAATTGCCCGCGTAGCTGCTGATTCCTTCGAGGGCCGCACGGTGAAGAGCAAGAATGGCGGAAGGGCGAAGCTTCCAGCTTTCGCCCTTCTCGATCGCGTCGACGATCATGCTGCAGGCGCGGTCGAATTGGTGAAGGCCGTTCCTGGCTTCCGCTTCCGCCCGAAGCTGCTCGTCCTGGATCAGATCCGCCTCATTCGCCACGCTGTGGCGACGCTCTTCACTCATTGATGCGGTTCACCCCGAGGTCCAGATCTTCGGAAAACGGCATCTCATCGGCGATCCGGTTCACCATCTCGCGCGTTATCCGGCCGTTTTCGAAATGCGTGTTGCCATAGGCGAAGCTGCGGCGCTGAACTTCCAGGTCACTCTTCGTCCGTGGAGCTTTGCGGGCAGCCTCGATGAGAGCCTTAAGTGGTTCATTCATGCCGGTGTCCTTTCAACAAGGTCCCATAGAAGCACATTCGCGATTGATGGCAACGATTGTTTGTATCGCGCTTTCCATTGTGCGGACCTGATGGGACGCAACTGCAACATATAGGGGGCGATTGGACGATTGCCATTCATCGTCCGGGCCCCTCAATCGTGAAACGCCGCGACGAATTTCCGCCGGCCCAGCATGAAGGCGTCGGCGACGTGGCGCAGCGGCGCGAGGTCGACGTCGGAGCGGCCGGTCTTCACCAGCCCGGCGAAGCGCTCGTAGAGCGCCGGATATTCGCGCTCCGGTTCGTCATGCACGAGCCGGCCGTCGACGGAGAGCTTTGCACCGCCCTCGGAGAGCACCATCTCGCCGGCATCGGTCGAGGCGACGATGTCCCAGCTCTGCCTGCCGGTCTGGCGCCAGTCGAAATCGGCGGCAAGGTCGAGGCCCGTCGCATCGGTGAAGGCGATCGATGCGGCGATGGGGGCGTCGCGGTTTTCCGGGAATTCCAGCGTGGCGGCGGTGATGAAGACCGGGCGCGGCAGGATGTGGGTGACGATGGAGAGCGCGTTGATGCCCGGATCGAAGACGCCGAGGCCGCCCGCCTGCCAGATCCACTCCTGGTTCGGATGCCAGTGGCGCACGTCCTCCTTCCAGATCACCCGCATGGAGCGGATCGCCGTGCCGGCGAGGAAGGTTTTTGCCGCCTCGACGGCCGGCGCGTAGCGGGAATGCCAGCTCGCGAAGAGGGTGAGCCCCTTTCCGGCGGCGCGCGCCTCCAGGTCGGCGACCTCGGAGAGCGTCGCCCCCGGCGGCTTTTCCAGGAAGACGTGCTTGCCCGCGGCGAGCGCCTTTTCCGCCGCCGCATAGCGGTATTGCGGCGGCATGCAGAGCGACACGGCGTCGATTTCCGGCACCGCCGAAAGCATGTCCTCGATCGACGTGAAATTGTCGATGCCGTCGACGGTGCCGTTGCGGCTCGCCGCGGCGATCAGCCGGTAGTCGGGATTGGCGGCGACCGCCGGCAGGTGCTGGTCGCGCACGATCTTGCCGACGCCGACGATTGCGAGATTGATCGGTGACATGTCTCCGCCCTCATTTGTATGACAATTCACGCGCTGTTGTAACAGAACCTTCGGATGGGGCAAGGGTGCGTCCGGCGCCGGCATTGCCTATCCTTTGTGCAACGCGGCCGGAGCGGTATTCGCCTTTCGTCTAGTTCCGGCCCTCAGTCCGGGAAAACCGGGCCGCGGACTTGAAACGAGCCTTGAAATCGGCACTCTGGCCGTGCTTGGCACAACAGCAAGAACACGCCATGCGGGGAGGTACTTCGATGAAATCACTGCTGGTCTTCAGCCGGCTTATCGACGCGATCACGGAAGAGATCGGCAAGGCCGTCGGCTGGCTGATCCTCGTCGCCGTGCTCGTCAGCGCCGGAAACGCCGTCGTGCGGAAGGTTTTCAACACGTCGTCCAACGCCTGGCTCGAGGCGCAATGGTATCTGTTCGGCGGCGCCTTCATGCTCGCCGCCGCCTATACGCTGGCGCAGAACGAGCATATCCGCATCGACGTCGTCTACGGCAAGTTCTCCCGGCGGACGCAGCACTGGATCGATCTCCTCGGCCATTGCCTGTTCCTGATGCCCTTCGTGCTGCTGATGGTCTATTATCTCGTGCCCTATGTCGCGATGTCCTTCCGCTCCGGCGAGGGCTCGTCGAGCGCCGGCGGCCTGATCGTCTGGCCGGCCAAGGCGATCCTGCTCGCCGGCTTCGTGCTGCTCTCCTTCCAGGGCGTGTCGGAGATCATCAAGAAGCTCGCCATCATGCGCGGCGACATGGACGACCCGACGCCCTACGTGCCGACCCACGCTCCCCTCGATGCCGCCGGGGAGAAGGGCGCATGATCGAGTTCATCGCGGAAAATCTCGCGCCGATCATGTTCGTGTCGCTGATCGTGTTCCTGCTGCTCGGCTATCCGGTGGCGTTCTCGCTCGCGGCGAACGGTCTGCTCTTCTTCGTCATCGGCGTGGAGCTCGCGCCGCTGTCCGATTCGATCAACCTGTCCTGGCCGCTCCTCAACGCCATGCCCGAACGGCTGTGGGGGGTGATGTCGAACGACACGCTGCTCGCCATCCCGTTCTTCACCTTCATGGGGATCGTGCTGGAGCGATCCGGCATGGCCGAGGACCTGCTCGACACGATCGGCCAGCTCTTCGGGCCGATCCGCGGCGGCCTCGCCTATGCGGTCATCTTCGTCGGGGCGCTGCTGGCGGCCACCACCGGCGTCGTCGCCGCCTCGGTCATCGCCATGGGCCTGATCTCGCTGCCGATCATGCTGCGCTACGGCTACGACCGGCGGGTCGCCTCGGGCGTGATCGCCGCCTCCGGCACGCTCGCCCAGATCATCCCGCCGTCGCTCGTGCTGATCGTGCTTGCCGACCAGCTCGGCCGCTCGGTCGGCGACATGTATGCGGGCGCGCTCATCCCGGGCCTGGTGCTGACCGGCCTCTACATGAGCTATATCCTGATCATGTCGATCGTCCGGCCGAACTCGATGCCGGCGCTGCCGCTGGAGGCGCGCTCGCTCGGCTCCGGGGTGGCCTCGCTCCTCATCGCGCTCGCGGCGGCGGCCGGCATCGCCTATGCCGCCCATGTCTATCTCTATCCGACCCACGGCGAGAATGCCGACATCCTCGGGGCGACCGTCGGCGTCATCTTCATCTACGTCGTGGCGCTGGCGGACAAGGGGCTGAACGTCAACATGATGTCCCGGCTCGCCCAGCAGGTCATCATCGTGCTGATCCCGCCGCTCGCGCTGATCTTCCTCGTGCTCGGCACGATCTTCCTCGGCATCGCCACGCCGACGGAAGGCGGCGCCATGGGCGCGGTCGGCGCGCTCGTCATGGCGGCGGCCAAGGGCCGGCTCACCATGACCGTGGTCCGCTCGGCGCTCGCCTCGACCACGCGGCTCTCCTCCTTCGTGCTGTTCATCCTGATCGGCGCGCGCGTCTTCTCGCTCACCTTCTACGGCGTGAACGGGCACCTGTGGGTGGAGCATCTGCTGGTGTCGCTGCCGGGCGGCGAGACGGGCTTCCTGATCGCGGTGAACGTGCTGGTCTTCTTCCTGGCGTTCTTCCTCGATTTCTTCGAGCTCGCCTTCATCATCGTGCCGCTGCTCGCGCCCGCTGCCGACAAGCTCGGCATCGACCTCATCTGGTTCGGCGTGCTGCTCGGCATCAACATGCAGACGAGCTTCATGCACCCGCCCTTCGGCTTCGCGCTGTTCTACCTGCGCTCGGTCGCCGCCCGGGTGCCCTATCTCGACAAGGTGACGGGCAAGGTGACGGCGCCGGTGACGACGGGGCAGATCTACTGGGGCGCGGTGCCTTTCGTCGGCATCCAGATCCTCATGGTGACGCTCGCCATCCTCTTCCCCGGCATGGTCATGCACTACAAGGGCGAGGGCACCGGCATCGATCCGGCGACGATCCGGATCGAGGTGCCCGGCTTCGGCGGCGGCCTGACGCTGCCCGACAACGGCGGCGGCCTCGGCCTGCCCGGCGGCCTGCAGCTTCCCGCCGGCAACCCGCTGGACGGCGGCGGCGAGCCGCCGGCCGGGGGCGGCGACGAGAAGCCCGCCACCGACCTGTCGAGCCCGCCGTCGTTCAACTGAACAAAGGCCCATGAAAAAAACCCCGGAGCAGCGATGCTCCGGGGTTTTTCGTTCGTGCTTGCCGCAGCGGCTACAGCTTGTTGCTGCGCTGCTGGATCATCATGAAGGTGTCGTAGTTGTATTCGGCGATCTGGGCGTTGAGGTAGAATTCGCCGCGGAACGCCTTGATCGAATCCCAGATCGTCTTGAAGGTCGGGTTCGTGGCTTCCATCTCGGCATAGACCTCGTTGGAGGCGTCGAAGCAGGCCGAGAGGATCTCCTGGCTGAAGGGGCTGAGCTTCGCGCCCGCCGCCACCAGCCGCTTGATCGCCGCCGGGTTCAGGTAGTCGTATTTCTGCAGCATGTCGGCGTCGGTCGCCTGGCAGGCGGTGCGCAGCAGCGACTGGTAGGCCTTCGGCAGGCCCTCGAAGGCGGCCTTGTTGAAGAGCGCGTGCACCGTCGGGCCGCCTTCCCACCAGCCGGGATAGTAGTAGTAGGGGGCGACCTTGTAGAAGCCGAGCTTCTCGTCGTCATAGGGGCCGACCCATTCGGCGGCGTCGATCGTGCCTTTCTCCAGCGCCGGGTAGATGTCGCCGCCGGCGAGCTGCTGCGGCACGAGGCCGAGCTTCTCCAGCACCCGGCCGGCGAAGCCGCCGACGCGCATCTTCAGGCCGGAGAGGTCCGCGACCGTCTTGATCTCCTTGCGGAACCAGCCGCCCATCTGCACGCCGGTATTGCCGGCGGGGAAGCCGATGAGCGCCTGCGTGCCGAGGAACTCGTTGAAGAGGTCGATGCCGCCGCCGTGATACTGCCAGGCGTTCATGCCGCGGGCATTGAGCGCGAAGGGCACGGCCGCGCCGAGCGCCCAGACCGGGTCCTTGCCCCAGTAGTAGTAGGCGACGGTATGCGCGGCCTCGACCGTGCCGGCGGAGGCGGCGTCGGCGGCCTGCAGGCCCGGCACGAGCTCGCCGGCGGCGAAGACCTGGATCTGGAAATTGCCGTCCGTCGCCTCGGAGACGTATCTCGACAGCACTTCCGCGCCGCCGTAGATCGTGTCGAGCGACTTCGGGAACGAGGAGGCGAGGCGCCAGTTGATCTTCGGATTGCCCTGCGCAATGGCCGGGGCCGCGAGCACGCTGGCGGCCGCACCGCCCAGGCCGGCGACACCGGCCTTCTTCATGAATGAACGACGATCCATAATTTCCTCCCGATTGCGGGCGGTTCCTCCCCGCCCTCATGTCATCGCGCGGCAGCTAACCATGCCGGATGAGGCGTTTCAACCCGCAAGGGGAAAGAAGGAAAAGGAGGGCCTTACGACTTTCGTCGTAAAGGGTGCTCGCCGCTATCTGCCTGTTTTTCAGGCATTTCTGCGTTCTCAGCCGGCCATCGCCTCCTCGTATTCGGCAGAAAGCATCAGCCATTCCTCCTCGGCCTCGGCGAGCCTGTCCGCAGCCGCGGCGCGCAGCTTCGCCTTCTCCGCCGCCTTGGCCGGGCTCTTCGCGTAGAGCGCGGGGTCCGCAAGTTCCGCGTCAAGGACCTGAATCTGCTTGTGCAGCTTCGCCGTCAGGGATTCGATTTCGTTGATCTTTTTCCTGAGTGGGGCGAGCTGGGCGCGGCGGTCGGCGCTCGCCTTGCGCTGCCCGGCCTTGCTCGCCGCCTCGCCGGCGCCGGCCTTGTCCTTGTCGTCCTTGCCCTTGCCGGACTGGACGATCAGGCCGCGATAGTCCTCGATGTCGCCCTCGAAGGTCTTCACCGTGCCGTCGGCGACGAGCCAGAGCCGGTCGACGGTCGCCTCGATCAGGTGGCGGTCGTGCGAGATCAGGATGACGGCGCCCTCGTAGTCGTTGAGCGCCTCGATCAGCGCGCGGCGGCTGTCGATGTCGAGATGGTTGGTCGGCTCGTCGAGGATGAGCAGGTTCGGCGCGTCGAAGGCGGCAAGGCCCATCAGGAGCCGCGCCTTCTCGCCGCCGGAAAGGTCCTTCGCCGCCGTCGCCATCTTCTCCGTGGCAAGGCCCATCTGCGCCACGCGGGCGCGCACCCTGGCCTCGGGCGCTTCCGGCATCAGCCGGCGCACGTGCTCCACCGCCGATTGCTCGGGGATCAGGTCGTCGAGCTGGTGCTGGGCGAAGAAGCCGATCTTCAGGCCCGGCGCGCGCTTGACGTTGCCGGCTTCCGCCTCCAGCCGCCCGGCGATGAACTTGGCGAAGGTCGACTTGCCGTTGCCGTTCGAGCCGAGGAGCGCGATGCGGTCGTCGTTGTCGATGCGCAGGTTGACCTGCTTCAGCACCGGCCTGCCGGGCGCGTAGCCGACCGCGCCGCCCTCGACGGCGACGATCGGCGAGGCGGGCTGCTTCTCCGGCTCGGGGAAGGTGATCGGCTGCACCTGCGTCTCCACCACGGCGGCGACGGTGCCCATGCGTTCCAGCGCCTTGATGCGGCTCTGCGCCTGGCGCGCCTTGGTGGCCTTGGCGCGGAAGCGGTCGATGAAGCTCTGCAGATGCTTTCGCGCGGCCTCGTTCTTGGCTTTCGCCTTCATCTGCAGCTCGTCGGCCTCGGCCTTCTGGCGCTCGAACTGGTCGTAGGAGCCGCGGTAGAAGGTGAGCTTCTGCTGGTCGAGATGGACGATGGCGTTGACGGCGGTGTTGAGCAGGTCGCGGTCGTGGCTGATGATGATGACGCTGTGCGGATAGCGCCGCACGTAGTCCTCCAGCCAGAGCGTGCCTTCGAGGTCGAGATAGTTGGTCGGCTCGTCGAGCAAAAGCAGGTCCGGCTCGGAGAAGAGCACGGCGGCGAGCGCCACGCGCATGCGCCAGCCGCCCGAAAAACTCTTCGCCGGGCGCCGCTGCGCCTCGTGGTCGAAGCCGAGGCCGGCGAGGATGCTCGCCGCGCGCGCTTCCGCCGAATGGGAGCCGATGTCGGCGAGCCGGGTCTGGATCTCGGCGATGCGATGCGGATCGCTCGCCGTCTCCGCCTCGGCGATCAGCGCGGCGCGCTCCCTGTCGGCGGCAAGCACGATGTCGATCAGCGGCTCGTCGGTGCCCGGCGCCTCCTGCGCCACCTGGCCGATGCGGGCGTTCCTCGGAACGGCGATGGTGCCCGCCTCGGGCGCAAGCTCGCCGGTGATGACGCGGAACAACGTCGACTTGCCGGTGCCGTTGCGGCCGACGAGGCCCGCCTTCGTGCCGGCAGGCAGGAAGAGCGAGGCATTGTCGATGAGGAGACGCCCGGCAACGCGGGCGGAGAGGCCGGAGATCGTGATCATGCCGGCTCTATAGAGCAATTTCCGGCGGAGTGAGAAGCGGTTTTCTGTCTCAGGCGGCCGAACCCGCGGCGCGATAGGTGCGCCCGCTGCGTGCGGCCACCTCGGCCGAATAGACGCGCAGCGCAATGCCGCTGTCGGTGGCATAGGCGAGCGCCTGCTCGGCCTGCTCGTAGAAGGTCGTCGGCGCGTCGGCCGTGTCGCTCATCGCCACGCCCGCCGTCAGCGACAGGAAGCCGGCCGGCAGCTCGCGGTCCTGGAAGGCGAAGGACTTCTCGGCGACATGCTGGGCGATGCGGCGGGCGATGGGGAGGATGTTCTCGCGGCTGACGTCGGAAAGCAGCAGGCAGAACAGGTCCGGCCCGGTGCGGGCGACGTAGTCGTGCTTCTTGACCGACTGGCGGAAGATCGCGGCGAGCTGCTTCAGCGTCTTCTCGGCGGCCCCCGGCGGGTGGCTCTCGGCAAAATCCCTGAGCGCGTCGACGCGCAGCAGCAGCAGGGCGGCGGCGGTTCCTTCCGCCTCCTCGTGGAAGAAGGCCTTCAGCCGGCCGGCAAGCGCCGCGTGGTTGGCGAGCCCCGTTACCGGATCGTGCGTCAGCGCCTCGCGGCTGACCGAGAGACCCGAGCGCAGCGCGTCGAGGCGCGCCTGCAGATCGCCGATCCTGCCGGTCGCCGCGCGGTCGGCGCCGAGGATGTCGTGCACGAGGCAGAGCAGGCGCGCGGTGTCGGCGGCGAAGTCGGAAATGCCGAGCACCGGGTCGCGCTGCATGCGCGCGGAAATCTCCTCCAGCTCCTGCACGGCGGCCGACCGGCTGCGGCGGCTCGCATCCGAGGCCTGCGCGATCTCGCCGAGAAGCCGCACAGCCTCGCCGGCCGCCTGGCCGGCGGCGAGCGCGTTGTGGCTCGGCAGCGCGTGGCGCAGCGCGATCGAATCGAGCGCCGACTGTTCCGGCGCCTTGCCGAGCGCCGCGATCTCGCGCGCCACGCCGGCATTGCCGTTCAGCGCCTCGAACAAGAGCTCGTAGTTGCGCGGCAGGCCGGAAATGCCGATGCTCGCCATCAGGTGGGCGATGCGCGCCATGATCGGCGGCACGGCGGGCTGGCTGTCCTTGGCGGCGGGCGTGGCTTTGCTGGTCATGGGAACGCCGTTGTCTGCGGTGCGGCGGAGAACCGCGCGCCCTGGTTTCAGTCTGTCGGCGTAACTATCGGATTGCGCGGTTAATTTTGCGTTCGTCAATGAAATGTCACGGCACAATTGACAATCGCCAAGTCTTCCTTGCGATGTTAAGCGATCGCTAACGGGTTTGCGGCATCCGTCGAGGAGGCATGACGCCGGCGGAGCCTTTTCGGCGCCGCGCCGGCCGGGTCGTTTTCCGGCATGAAATGTTCTCCCGAAAGACGGCATCTGCCATGAACCGCTGCGTGATCGCGGCCAATTTCGCGCTCTTCCTCGTGCTCCTGGCATTCGCCGCGGCGTGGCCGTCGGGACGTTTCGTGCTCGTCGTCGCGCCGCCCGGTTCCGATGCCGCCCGGACCCATGCGCTGATCGCGCGCGCCGGCGGCGCCTTCGTCTCGCCGACGCGCTTCGCCTCCGTCGCCGTCGCCTATTCGGACGGGACCGGCTTTGCCCGCCGCCTGATGGAGCAGGGCGCCTTCCTCGTCGTCAACCATGCTCTCGCAGCCGGATGTCTGCAGAAAGAACAGTCATGAACGCACTCGAACATTTGCGCGCCAGGGCTTCGGTCGGCATCTTCGCCCTTCTCTGGATCAACGTCGCCCTGCTCGCCCTGCACGGGATCCTGCGGCCGGAAGGCGTCTCGCTCTTCGAGCTCGGTGCCGGCCTCGTCGTCGCGGCCTCGGCGAGCGCGAGCTGGCTGCAATCGCGCACCGGCCCGACGACGCGCGTCGTCGTCTCCATGGCGCATGCGGCGACGGTGGGCCTGCTCGTCTATTCCTTCGAGGGCTCGCCGCTGCAGATCGACATGCACATGTATTTCTTCGCCACGCTCGCCATCTGCGCGGCGTGGATCGACTGGCACGCCATCGTCGGCTACGCCGCGCTGGTGGCCGTGCATCACCTGGTGCTCTATTTCGCCATGCCGCTCGCCGTCTTCCCGGGCGAATCGCATTTCTCCCGCGTCGTGCTGCACGCGGTCGTGCTGGTTCTGCAGAGCGCTGTTCTGATCGCGCTCACCCATGCCGTCGTGCTGGCCTTCACGGCCGCGGACAAGGCGGTGGCGCAGGCGAACGACGCCCACAAGGACGCCGTCGCCGCCTCCGAGCGGGCACGCGCCGCCGACCGCGCCGCCGAGGCGGAGCGCGCCGCCCGCGACCACGAGAAGCAGGCGGAGGCGGAGGCGATCCGCACCGTCGTCGACGAGCTGGAGCGTGCGCTCGCGGAGCTCTCCTCCGGCAATCTCGCCTACCGCATCGCCCGCGCCTTCCAGGGCCGGCTCGACGGGCTGCGCGTCTCCTTCAACGGCTCGATGGAGAATCTCGAAGGCCTGCTCCTGAAGGTCGGCCAGACGGCGCGCTCTGTGCGCTCGGGGACGAGCCGGATCAGCCAGGCCAACGGCGAGCTGCAGACGCGCACCGACCGGCAGGCGGCCTCCGTGCAGGAGACGGCCGCCTCGCTCGCCCAGGTGACGGCGACCGTGAAGCAGACGACGGTGCTGGCCGAAGAGGCCG
>Ga0206118_100817_pt1 | contig 11334 bp, 10 predicted proteins | sample 3A20Ametagenome_FD_177999 | JGI IMG/M metagenome (GOLD analysis project Ga0206118, IMG submission 177999) | Enriched microbial communities from leaf-cutter ant dump, University of Wisconsin, Madison, United States - 3A20A | ecosystem: Environmental > Terrestrial > Nest > Insects nest > Nest dump...
CGCGAGCAGCATCAGGCTGAGCGGCGTGAACCAGCCGCCCTCGTCGGCAAGCGGCAGCACCTGCAGGCCGGCGAGCTTGCCGCTGCCGAGAAGCTCACGGCAGGCGCCGATCGTCACCAGCACCAGCGAATAGCCGAGCCCGCTGCCGAGCGCGTCGACTATCGAGACGAGCGGCGGGTTGGAGCGCGCGAAGGATTCGGTGCGGCCGAGCACGATGCAGTTCGTGGCGATGAGGCTGACGAAGACGGACAGCCGCTGGCTGAGCGCGAAGAACCAGGCTTGCAGGATCTGGTCGATGACGATCACCATCGAGGCGATGATGATGATCTGCACGATCAGGCGGATGGAATTGGGGATATGCCGGCGGATCAGGCTGATGATGCCGGCCGCCAGCACCACCACCACCGTCAGCGAGACCGAGAGCGTGAAGGCGGTGGCGAGCGAGGTGGTGACGGCGAGCGCCGAGCAGATGCCGAGGATCTGCAGCGTCACCGGGTTCTGCCGGATCAGCGGCGCCGTCAGCGCGTTCCACAGGCCGGTCTCCGCCGCCATCGCCTAGAACTCCCCGCGGCGGATGGCGGCCATCAGCGGCCCATAGCCCTTCGGCCCCGTCCAGAAGCGTACCATCTGGGTGATGGCGTTGCCGGTGCGGGTGGCGCCGGTGATGCCGTCGACCTCGTGGTCGCCCCGCGCCGGCCCGCGCGTGACGGTGAAGCGCGCCGCCCCCTTGTCGTCGAAGAGCTGCTTTCCCGCAAAGCCCTGCTGCCACAGCGGCTCCTCGATGCGCGCGCCGAGGCCGGGCGTCTCGGACTGCTCGGTGACGGCGATGCCGGCCACCGTGCGCATGTCGCCGCCGACGGCGAGTAGCGCCTGGATGCGTCCATTATAGCCGGTGCCGGCGATCGGCAGGATCGCCAGCGACACCCTTTCGCCGTCGCGCAACAGGTAGACCTGGGCGTAATCCGGCCGGTGGCCGATGCCGGCGATGTCCTCGGCGGACGTGAGCGCCGTCCAGTTTTCCGGGTCGGAGAGGGCCTCCTGCAACGTCTCGGGGGTGATCGCGCCCGCCGCCGCCCCCGCGTCGAGGTCGACGACGACGGTGGAGAGCGCGCTTCCGCCCGCCGCGGCGACGAGCTCGGAGACGCCGGGCACAGCGGCGATCAGCGCCTCCAGCCGCGCCTGCTGCTCCGCCGCGCGGTTCTCGGCCTGGATCGGCCGCAGCATCACGGTCGCGACCGTCACCAGCACCGCGCAGACGGCCGAGACGAGGAAGGCGACGACCATCGTCTTCGCCCGGCTGTCGTTCGGCAGGGTCAGGAAACGCCGCCAGAGGGAAAACGGGTTGAGGTCAGCCAAGGCGTTTCCTCCGGGCAAGCCACAGCCGGATGGCCAGTTCATCGAGAAGGGGGGCGGCGAGCGAGGCGAGAAGTGCTGCCGACACGGCGATGCGCACCGGCGAGGCCCCGGACCAGCCGAAGACGAAGAGCAGCACCAGCGCGCCGTAGAGAAGCCCGTAGAGCCAGCGGCCGAGCCCGGTCGCCGCACTCGTCACCGGGTCGCAGACGAGGACGACGAGCACCACCGCCGCCGCCGTCAGCGCCGGGGTCGCAAGCCAGGGCGACCCGGCGGCCAGCACGAGGACGGCACCGGCGACGGCCCGCCAGGACATCACACCCGTGACGACACCGATCAGCACGACGGCGCCGACCGACCAGCCGAGCTGGACCGGCAGCGACGGCCAGAGGGCGGCGGGAAAGCCGAAGCCGAGGAAGGCGAGCGTCACCGTCGCCGGGTTGACGACGTTGCGGCCCCAGCCGCCGAAGGCGAGCTCGCCCGCCACGACGCCGAAGCTGACGCCGATGACGAGCGGCAGCGGCCCTAGGTCGATGGGTGCCAGCACGGCGATCGCCAACGCCGTGACGGCGCCGGCGAAGGAGGGCGGCTGCGCCCGGGCCAGCATGAAGACGACATGCCAGACCCCCGCGACGAAGAGCACGAACAGGAGCCGCAGCAGGCCGGCGGCCCCTTCCGCAAGCAGCCAGGTGACGGCAAGCGGCAGCACGGCCGCCAGCAGCAGCAGCGCCACCGTCTCCCGATCCCATAGCCCGCGCATCACGACGCCCCCTCCGCGGCGATGCGGTCGAGCATCGCCCGCAGCATGGCCGAAAGGCGGGGGCTTGCGCCCGTCACGTAGTCGGCGAGCGCCAGGTCCTCCTCGACGAGCGACAGCGCGCCGAGCCGGGTCGCGGTCTCGGCGTCGTTCGCCGACAGCGCCCGGACCAGCGGGGCGGCGGGCAGCAGGCCGCCGAAGGCATGGTCGAGGGCGGCGGTGGGGATGATCGGCAGCGGCCGGCCGGCGCGGCGGAGCGCTGCCGAGAACCAGTGCGGATAGGTCGCGCGCGGCGCATCCGCGACGGCCGTCGCCTGCCGGTGCCAGCGCCCGAGCCAGCGGCCTTCCACGCCGTCGAGCGCGGAACCGGAGAGGAGACGGTGCGGGCCGGGCCGGACGATGTCGAAGATGAGCGCCCTGAGATCCGCGCCGGGCTGGCAGCGCACGAGCCGCGTCTCGCGCAGCGCCGGCCCCGAGACCGAGACGAGCCGCGTCTCCGGTATGAGGCCGGTGGCGAGCAGGGCGCCGATCGCGGCGACGTCCTCCGCATGGATGTCCCAGACGATGCGGTCCGGTCCGGCCGGATGGAGCCCGGCGAGCTGGAAGCCCGCGAGGCCGTGCGGATGGACGGCTGCGGCCTTGCGGATGCGGCAGCGCCCGTCCGCCGCGGCGATGTCCGGGCCGCCGTCCTGACAGAGGATCACCGGGCCGTCGGTCAGCCCGGCCAGCGCGCGGAGGCCGCAGGCGAAATCCTCCTCGCGTCCTTCGAGGGCGAGCCGCGGCGACGGCGCGTCCGGCCGCGTGTCGAGCGCCATCACGAAGATCGCCGAGGGCGCTTCCGCCGGCGCCGGCACGCGGCCGAAGGGGCGCGAGCGCAGGAGCGGCCAGAGCCCCGCCGACAGCAGCAGCGCGCGCGTGGCGGCCGCGTCCCCGCCCTTGCGGGCGGGGGCGGCGTCGTGGACGTGCCGGCCGGCCGCGGGGGCGTGGAAGAACAGGATATGCGCGAGCCGCCGGCCCGGCCCGAGATCGATCGCCGCGACCTCGCCGGCGGCGGGGGCGACGAGCACCAGCTCCGGATTGCGGCGCGAGCGCAGCACCGGCGCGCCCTGCGCGACCGTGTCACCCTCGGCGACAAGGACATCGACGCGGAAATCTTCCCCGGCGCGCGCGAAGAGCGCGCATTGATCGGTCATGAACGTCTGAATGTCCGCACCCGCGCTCGTGTGGTTGTTCTTCCGGCCTGGCCAGTCTTTCCAAGCAAACGCCATATCCTGCCCTCCATCCTTGATCTGGATCAAGACTGGAGCCGGCAGCCCGGCGCATGATGCAATCTTGCTCTACTCTATCATCGGCCCGGCGAAGATCGGGCGTTCCGGAACGTCGGGAGGCGAGAATGCGCAGATTGCTTTTGCCCTTGGTTGCGCTCTGCATCCTGTCTTGCCCCCTCCCGATGCGGGCGGAGGACGGTGCGGGCGCGGCACCGGTCTTCGTCATGCCGAAGGCGGGCCCGTTCTCGCCCGAGACGATCCCGATCCCGCAGAGCGAGGCCATCTCCGCCTGGGCGCGCTCCGGCCATTCGGATGCGGCCTCGGAATCCTTCTCGCACTGGAACGGCGAGGGCGCCATCCCGCCGGCCTGCGCCGTCTGTCATGCCGGGGCGGGATTCCGCTCCTTCCACGGGCTCGACGGCAGCCCGCCCGGCCTGCCGGCCGAGCCGGTGCCGATCGGCGGCGTGGTCGATTGCGAGACCTGTCACAATCCCGGCCTCGCCGCGATCGGGGAAATCGAGATGCCGAGCGGCATCAGGCATCCCGTGAGCGGCGGCGAGGCCTCGTGCATGACCTGCCACCAGGGCCGCGCGGCGGGGACCACCGTCACCCGCGCCGTCGACGGCAAGCCGGAGGACAGGGTCGACCCGGCGCTTTCCTTCATCAACCCGCATTACGCCGTCGCCGCCGCGACGATGCTCGGCGGCTACGGCGGCATGGGCTATCAATATCCGGGCAAGGTCTATTCCGGCCGCTTCCTGCACGCCAAGCCGGTGGCGACCTGCGTCTCCTGCCACGAGCCGCACAGCCTGAAGACGGCGGAGGAGAACTGTCTGACCTGCCACGCCTCGGGCAATGCGGCCGACATCCGCATCGCCCGCATCAGCTTCGACGGCAGCGGCGACCTGACGAAGGGTATCCGCCAGGACATCGCCGCCAATGCCGCCCGGCTGAAGGGGATGCTGGAGGCCTATGCCGCCAAGGTCGGCGGCGTGCCGCTCCACTACGACGGCAACCGCCACCCCTATTTCTTCGCCGACGCCAACGGCGACGGCGTGGCCGACGAGGCGGACGGCATGCCGGTGCCCTACAATGGCTGGACGCCGCGCCTGCTGAAGGCGGCCTACAACTGGAAATTCGTCGGCGCCGACAAGGGCATCCACGTGCACAACCCGCACTACGCGCTGGAGCTGCTGCACGATTCCATGGAGGACCTGGCCGGCCCGCTCGGCGTCGATTTCGAAGCGCTGGGTCTCATCCGCTAGGCGCGCTCAGGACGGGCCGCCGGACGGGGCCGCGGAGGGCGCGGCGAAAATCCCAGAGGAAGAGCGCCCACCCGGCCATCCATGACGCCGTCGCAATCTGCAGCAGCGGCGCCGATCCGGCGAAGGGTATGCAGAGCCGGATCGGCGCGGACAGGAAGACCAGGCCAAAGCCCAGCGCCAAAGCCGGCGACACCAGCAGGCGCGGACCGCAACGCACCATCGCGGCCCGCCCCATGATCGCCAGCATCATGGTCCCCATCGCCCCCATGGTCAGCGCATGCAGCGCCGTCGCCGTATCCGGCCCCGGCACGGGCAGAAGTGAAAGCCCCGCGAGGAGGAGGCCGAGGCCGAGCCAGAGCCAGGCGAGATGAAGGAGAAGAAGGGCCGGATAGGCGCGCGTGCGCCAACTGCGCCAGGACAGGACGCAGGCGAGCTGCAGGACGCCCGACGCCATCGCCAGCGACCCGGCCACGGTCGGCGCGTCAAGGACAAGTCCGCCGATCGCCGCGACGAGCGCGACAACGCCGCCCCGGGCCGTCCGAACCGGCGCGGAAACGCCGCGGCCGTCCGCCGACCGCTCCGCCCAGTGGAGGGTGAAGGCGCTCACGGCGCGGCCGCCGACGAGGCTGATCAGGAGCGCATAGAAAAGGGGCAGGACGCGCATCGCCGCCACCTCGCCGGCGAAAGCCGGAGCCAGTTCGAGAAGGCCGAGGACGAGGGGGGCGGCCGCGAGCACGAGCCGCCGCCATGCCTTGGCCCGGACGGTGCGCAACAGCAGGAAGGTCCCCAGCGCCATGAAATAGCCGGCCGTCACCGCCGAAGCGGCGGCGGCATGCGGCGCCGCCGCGAAGGCGAGCCGGCCCGCGAGCCACAGCGTCACGAAGAGGCGGGTCGCCTGCGGCGGGACGGGGCCGTCGCGCGTCCATGCCGGCAGCGCCGTCAGGAGATAGCCGCCGACGGCGGCGCCACCCATGCCGTAAAACATCTCGTGGCGATGCCAGGACACGGGCTCCGGCGCGAAATCCTCCGGCAGCAGCCAGACGAGCGGCGTCAGGAACGCCCACAGGCCGGCCAGCAGGAAGAAGGGCCGATGCGGCGCCAGCCACAGGGGATGGCTGCCGCGCCAGATCGCAATCATCCGGCGCCGGGTGCCTCGAAACGCGGGAAGAGGACCTTGTCTTCCAGATGCATGTGCGCCACGAGATCGTCGGTGAACTTCCTGAGCCCGGTATAGAGCGCCGTCCACGAGTTGCAGGCGCCGGCCGGCAGCGCCATGCCGTGGGCCGCGTGCTCGATATCGCGGAGAAGCCGCGCGGCATCGTCGTGCTCGATCCGCATCTGCGCGATCGGCCGGGAGATGCGCACATCCGGACCCTGGCGCATCAGCGGGAAGAGCACCTGCTCCTCGTGCGCCATATGATCTTCGAGCTCCTTGCTCAGCGCGCTCAGCGCCGTGGCGAGCCCCGACGGCGCAGCGGGATGATCGCCGTGGACCCGCTCCACCTTCTGGGCGAGCGGTATCAGGAACGCCAGTTCCCGGCGGTGCGTGTCGTGATAGCGCGAGACGAGGTGATCGATCAGGGGATCGGTCTCTTCCGGCGCCTCGCGGCCCGCCGCCCGTTCGAGCGCCTCCAGCTCGGCGAGCAGGTCGGCCGGCGCGAGACCCGCCCGCTCGGCCGCCGCGCGAAGCGGGACGTCGCCCCCGCAGCAGAAATTGATGAACGAGCGGCGAAACAGATCGGCGGCACCCGGCAATTCCGCCGCGATCGCCGCCACCGTCGAATCGAGAGAAAGCGTTTGCATCCTGCCTCCTTTGCAAGGGACCGGCGCTCCCGGTCCCATCCCCCATTTGCAAAGGAAGCGGGCTCCGTGTCTTTGAGCCCGGGCAAACAGATCTAGAGGAGCCCGCGCGCGGCGAGATTGCGCATCAGGCGGGACGCGCCGAAGGTCCAGGGCGGGCATTCGGTGGAGAGCCGCACGGTGTTGACCAGCGCGCCGAGCCTGTCGTTCGAGATCGTCACCACGTCGCCGATCCGGTGCGTGAAGCCCTGCCCCGGCGCCTCGCGATCCTCCACCGGCGCGAACAGCGTGCCGAGGAAGAGGACGAAGCCGTCGGGATACTGGTGATGCCGGCCGCGCGTCTGGGCGACGAGATCGAGCGGGTCGCGGCTGATCTCCTTCATGGAGCTCTTGCCGGCGAGCACGAAGCCATCCTCGCCCTCGACGCGGAGATCGAGCTCCGCCCGGCGCACGTCGTCGATCGAATAGGTCTCGTCGAAGAGGCGGATGAAGGGGCCGATGGCGCAGGAGGCATTGTTGTCCTTCGCCTTGCCGAGGAGCAGCGCCGAGCGGCCCTCGACGTCGCGCAGGTTGACGTCGTTGCCGAGGGTCGCACCCTTCACCCGGCCCTCGCTGTCGACGGCGAGCACGATCTCCGGCTCCGGGTTGTTCCAACGGGAGATCGGATGCAGGCCGACGGCGGCACCCGTGCCGACGGACGACAGGACCTGCGCCTTCGTGAAGACCTCCGCGTCCGGGCCGATGCCGACCTCCAGATATTGCGACCAGAGCCCCTCCTCGATCAGCGCCGCCTTGACCTTCTGGGCGGCGTCGGAGCCGGCCTTCAGGTCGCGCAGGCTCGCGCCGACGATCTCCGCGACCTTGCCGCGGATCTCGGCGGCTCGTTCGGGATTGCCGGCGGCGCGCTCCTCGATGACGCGCTCGATCATCGAGCGGGCGAAGGTGACGCCGCAGGCCTTGACGGCCTGAAGGTCGATGGGAGCGAGGAGATGCGGCTGCCCAAGGTCCGCCTCGCGCAGGGCGAGCATGTCGGCGAGCGCGCCGGCATCCCTGCCCTCGGCGCTGCGCACGTAGGCTGCCGGCGCCTCCATCTCCAGGAGGTCGCGCATCGTCGCGGCCTCTCTCGATGTGATATCGCAGACGCGGCCGTCGCGCACCGCGACGAGGATCGGCCCCTCCGCCTCCGGCGACCAGGCGCGGCCCACGAAGGTACCCGTCTCAAAGCTCGAAATTCCGTCCGTCACGCGTCAATGCTCCCTGAAAGCCAATGTGAGTATCGTCTCCTCGCGCATCTCCTCGCGGCCGAGGACGCCGGCGAGCCGGCCCTTCGACAGGACCGCGACGCGGTCGCAGAGTGCCAGGATCTCCGGCACCTCGGAGGATGCCATCAGCACGGTCAGGCCGTTCCCGGCGGCATCCGAGATGATCGCATAGAGGTCGGCCTTGGCGCCGACGTCGACGCCGTGCGTCGGCTCGTCGAGCAGCAGCAGCCGCGGCTCGGCCATGAGGGCGCGGGCGAAGATGACCTTCTGCTGGTTGCCGCCCGACAGCGTCGAGACCGGCTGCTGGTCGCTCGCCATGCGGATGCCGAGGCTTCTGGTGAAGGCGGCCATGCGGCCCGCCTCGGTCCTGCGGCCGGAGAAGAGGCGGCCGGCAAAGCGCCGGAGGCTGGAGATCGTCGCGTTGTCGCGCACGGAATGCTGCGGCAGGATGCCGGCCGTCTTGCGGCCTTCCGGGACGAGCGCGACGCCCGCCTTCACCGCCTCGCTCGACGAGCGCGGCGCGAAGGGCCTGCCGTCGAGCGCGAGGCTGCCGGAGACCGGCCGGCGCACGCCGTGCACCACGTCGAGAAGCTCCGTGCGGCCCGCGCCGACGAGGCCGAACAGCCCGAGCACCTCGCCGCGGCGGACGTCGAGGCTGACATCCTTGATGTGATGGCCGTCCGACACGTTCCTCAGCGACAGCGCGATCGCCCCGTCGTCGAGCGGTCGCGGCCGGTAGTCGTAGATCGCCGGCTTGCCGGTCATGTCGGCGATGAGCTGCTCGCGGGTCGTCTCGGCCGGGCGGCGCTCGCTGATGATCGCGCCGTTGCGCAGCACGACCAGCCGGTCGCAGAGGCCGAGCGCCTCTTCCAGCCGGTGGGTGATGAAGATGACCGCCGTTCCCGCCTCGCGGGCGTTGCGCACGTAGGAGAAGAAGCTCTCGACCTCGTGCGGCGTCAGCGACGAGGTGGGCTCGTCGAGGATGAGCAGGCGCGGCCGGCGGCCGGCGGCCTTGGCGATCTCGATGAGCTGCTGCTCGCCGGCGCGCAGCGTGCCGGCCTCGCGGGCCGGATCGATATGGCCGGCGCCGACCCTTTCGAGCAGCGCCCGCGAGGAGGCGCGCATCAGCGCATAATCGACGAAGCCGAGGCCGGTCCGGGGGAAGCGGCCGAGATAGAGGTTTTCCGCGACCGACAGCGCGCCGACGACCGAAAGCTCCTGATGGACGAAGCTGATGCCGGCGGCGATGCCGTCCGCGACGCTGTCGAAGCGCACCGGCGCGCCGGCGAGCGCCACCGTGCCGGAATCGGCCTGCAGCCCGCCGGAGAGGATGTGCATCAGCGTCGACTTGCCGGCGCCGTTCTCGCCGAGCAGGCCGACGACCTCGCCCGGATAGAGGTCGAGATCGACGGAATGCAGCACGGCATTGCCGGAAAAGGCCTTGGCGACCGCCCGTGCACGCACGAGCGGTTCGCCTTTTTGGAGTTCCACCGTCTTACCTGGCATCGTCGGGGGTCAGCAGCTTGCCGACGACCGGGATGACCTTCGCCGGCGGCTCGGTGCCCGCGACGAGGTAGTTGTAGAGCAGGACGCTGGCGTCGAGCGCCTGCTGGTAGGGCGCCTGGTCGAGCAGGCCGACCATCTCGCCGGTCTTGAGATAGGCCATGTTGTCGGGCGTGTGGTCGAAGCCGACGACGCCGACCTTGCCGGTGAGGCCGAGATCCTTCACCGCCTTCGCCGCGCCGAACGGGCCGCCGGCGGTGACATAGACCATCGAGAGGTCCGGATTGGAGGTCACCATGTCCTGCACCAGCGAATAGGCTTCCTCGGCCTTGTCCTTGTTCTCGAACGGGCCGACGATCTCGATGCCGGGGGCGTTGGCCTTCAGGTAGTCGACCGCGCCGTTCATGCGCTGGGTGTGCTGGGTGGCACCGAAATAGCCGGTGATGACGCCGAGCTTGCCCTTGCCGCCCATCTTCTCCTCGATGAACCTGCCGATCTGCTCGCCGGCCGAAATCGCGTCCTGGCCGATGAAGGCGAGGCGTTCCGAGGGGGCCGCGCCCTCGGCGACGATGTTGAAGACCGGGACGCCGGCTTCCGTCGCCTCGTTGATGATGCGCGCGGTGCCGTCGAAGATCGGCACGACGACGATGCCGTCATACTGCTTGGCGAGCGCCCCCTCGATGCCGGCGACGACCGCCTCGGCCGACAGTTCGTTACCCAGATCGACGAAATCGACGGCAGCGTCGAAGCCCTTCAGGTATTCGCCGGCGGCCTTGGCGCCCTCCGTCACGGGCGTCCAGAACGGATTGTTCTGGAACGACAGGAAGGCGATCTTGAGCGGCCCCTTGGTGTTCTCGACGGCGGCGACGGTGCCGCCTTCCGGCGGCTCGGCGGCCTGCGCCGCGGCGAAGATCGAGGCCAGGCCGAAAGCGGCGGCGGCCGTTGTTTTCAAGAGCGTGCGGATCATGTTCGTTTCCTCCGGTTTCAGAATGATCAGTCGTCGTCGCCGCCGCGCTGCAGGCCGTCGAGCGCCACCGCGAAGATGATCACCAGGCCCTTGGTGACCACCTGCCAGTAGGCGGAGATGCCGAGCAGCACGAAGGCATTGTTGAGAAGCGCCATCAGCAGGGCGCCGATGACGACGCCGGCAATCGAGCCGCGGCCGCCCGAGAGCGCCGTGCCGCCGAGGATGACGGCGGCGATGACGTCGAGCTCGTAGCCCATGCCGAGGTTGGGGTCGGCGCTCGCGAGGTTGCCCGACAGGATCAGGCCGCCGAGGCCGGCGAGAAGGCCGCAGAAGGCGAAGACGAAGAGGCGCGTCGCCTTGAGATCGACGCCGGCGAGCCGCGCGGCCTTGGGATTGTCGCCGATCGCGTAGATCTCGCGGCCGCGCACGGTGCGCACCGCAAAGACATGCACGACGATCGCCAGCGCGATCATCAGCAGGAAGGAGACGGGAATGCCGGCGATGCGGCCGGCGCCGACGAATTCGGCGATGCCGCTCATCTGCACGGGGATGCCCCCCGTCAGCAGCAGCGCGATGCCGCGGGCGACCGAGAGCGTGCCGAGCGTCGCGATGAAGGGATTGATCCTGAGCCGCGTGTAGAGCAGGCCGTTGACCACACCGCAGGCGAGCCCCGTCAGCAGGCCGGCGGCAAGGCCGATGCTCTCCACGCCCGTATCGCGGATGACGACGGCGGCGACCACCGCCGAAAGCCCGATGACCGAGCCCACCGACAGGTCGATGCCCCGGCCGATGATGACGAGGGCCTGACCGAGCGCGACGATGGCGACGACGGAGGCCTGGCGGCCGATGTTGAGAAGATTGCGCGGCGCGAGGAAATAATCGCTGGCGAAGGCGAGATAGACGGCGACGGCGAGCAGCATCGCGAGGACCGATGCCTCGCGGTGGCGGCCGAGACGGCGGACGGTGGCGAGAGCCGCGTTCATGCGCCTCTCCTATCGCCGCCGGAAGACCGGCGGGCGCTTGTCCTTGAAGGCCTGCCGGCCCTCCTTCGCATCGTCCGTCGCAAAGCAGATCGTCTGCAGGTCGCGCTCGTATTCGACCGCCTTGTCATGCGGCATCGAAACGGCGGCCTTGAGGTTGAGCTTGGCCGTCTCGATGC
>Ga0206118_100819_pt1 | contig 11298 bp, 12 predicted proteins | sample 3A20Ametagenome_FD_177999 | JGI IMG/M metagenome (GOLD analysis project Ga0206118, IMG submission 177999) | Enriched microbial communities from leaf-cutter ant dump, University of Wisconsin, Madison, United States - 3A20A | ecosystem: Environmental > Terrestrial > Nest > Insects nest > Nest dump...
GCAAGATGATCGAGGACGTGCTCTCCGGCCGCAAGCGCCTGCCCGAGGTCATCGCCACGCGCGCGAAAAGCCGCCGGCGCAGCCGCGCCTTCACCGTGCCGCCGGCCGTTACCATCTCCAACACGCTGTCGAACAAGTTCACCGTCATCGAGATCGAGTGCCTCGACCGCCCCGGCCTGCTCTCCGAGGTGACGGCGGTGCTCTCCGACCTCTCGCTCGACATCGCCTCCGCGCATATCACCACCTTCGGCGAGAAGGTCATCGACACCTTCTACGTCACCGACCTCGTCGGCCAGAAGATCACCAACGAGAACCGGCAGGGCAACATCGTCGCCCGCCTCAAGGCCGTGATGGCCGACGAGGCGGACGACGCCCGCGACCGCATGCCGTCCGGCATGATCGCGCCGGCCGCGATCCCCCAGCAGAAGAAGGCAAGGGCCGAACAATGAGCCTGGTGAAGAAATTCGCGACCGTCGGCGGCGCGACGCTCGGCAGCCGCGTGCTCGGCTTCGCCCGCGAGACGCTGATGGCGGCAGCCCTCGGCACCGGCCCGATGGCCGATGCCTTCTACGCCGCCTTCCGCTTCCCGAACCTCTTCCGCCGGCTCTTTGCGGAAGGGGCCTTCAACGCCGCCTTCGTGCCGCTCTTCGCCAAGGAGATCGAGGCGGGCGGCATCGACGGGGCGAAGCGTTTTTCCGAAGAGGTCTTCGGCGTTCTCTTCACGGTGCTTTTGCTGCTGACGATCGTCATGGAGCTTTCCATGCCGCTGATCGTCGCCTGGATCATCGCGCCGGGCTTCGTCGGCGACGCGGAGAAATTCGACGTGACGGTGAAGCTCGCCATCGTCATGTTCCCCTATCTCATGTGCATGTCGCTGACGGCGATGCTGTCGGGCATGCTCAATTCGCTGCACCATTATTTCGCCGCCGCCGTCGCCCCGGTCTTCCTCAACATGGTGCTGATCGGCGCGCTCGGCTACGCGCTCTGGCAGGGCGCCTCGCCGCTGGAAACGGCGTGGTATCTCTCCTGGGGCGTGCTCGCCGCCGGCCTGTTGCAGATGGCGGTGCTCTATGCCGGCGTGCGCCATGCCGGCATGCGGATCGGTCTTCGCCGCCCGCGCATGACGCCCAACGTCAAGCGCCTGCTCTGGCTCGCCTTGCCGGCGGCCGTCACCGGCGGCATCACCCAGATCAACCAGCTCATCGGCCAGATGATTGCCTCCACCAAGGACGGGGCGATCTCGGCGCTGCAATATGCCGACCGGGTCTACCAGCTCCCGCTCGGCGTCGTCGGCATCGCCGTCGGCGTCGTGCTGCTGCCGGAACTCGCCCGCGCGCTGAAGGCCGGCCACGAGCGCGAGGCCGGCAACCTGCAGAACCGATCGATGGAATTCGTGCTGTTCCTGACGCTGCCGGCGGCGGGCGCGCTCTGGGTCATCTCCGACGAGATCGTCCGGGTGCTCTACGAGCGCGGCGCCTTCGGCGTCGAGACGACGGCGGTGGTGGCAGGGACGCTCGCCATCTACGGCCTCGGCCTTCCCGGCTTCGTCATGATCAAGGCGCTTAACCCCGGCTTCTTCGCCCGCGAGGATACCAAGACGCCGATGCGCATCACGCTCGCCTCGGTCGTCGTCAACTGCGTGCTCGCCGTCTCGCTCTTCCCGCTCTTCCACGAGCGCGGCATCGCCACGGCGGAGGCCGTCTCCGGCTGGCTGACGGCGCTGGCGCTGTTCGTTACGCTGGTCCGGCGCGGCCACTGGCCGCTCGAACGGGCGCTCGCCTCGCGTATCCTCAGGCTGCTGGCCGCCACCGTGATCATGGCCGTTTCGCTGGAATATGCCTCAGGCTTCCTGTCCGACCGGCTCGCGTCCACCGCATCGCTCTACGAGCAGGTCGGCGCGCTCGGCCTTCTCGTCGTCTTCGCGATGGTGGTCTATTTCTCCGTCGCCTTCCTCATCGGCGGGGCCGATCTCGGCATGATCCGCCGCAACCTGAAGCGGGGCCGCAACGCCTCTTGATCCGGCCCGGCGCGCCGTGCATAAGCGCGCCAGACCCTTTTACACGGACGACAGACCGCCATGAGCGCATTCAAGCCCCTCGTCTTCTCCGGCGTGCAGCCGACCGGCAACCTCCATCTCGGCAACTATCTCGGCGCGATCCGCAAGTTCGTCGCGTTGCAGGAGGAGCACGACTGCATCTATTGCGTCGTCGACCTGCATGCGATCACCGCGCAGCTCGTCCATGACGACATGCGCGGCCAGATCCGCTCGATCGCCGCCGCCTTCATCGCCTCGGGCATCGATCCCAAGAAGCACATCGTCTTCAACCAGTCCGCCGTGCCGCAGCATGCGGAGCTCGCCTGGATCTTCAACTGCGTCGCCCGCATCGGCTGGATGGAGCGCATGACGCAGTTCAAGGACAAGACGAGCGGCAAGAACGCCGAGCAGGCCTCGCTCGGGCTTCTCGCCTATCCGAGCCTGATGGCCGCCGACATCCTCGTCTACCGCGCCACCCACGTGCCCGTCGGCGACGACCAGAAGCAGCACCTGGAGCTCACCCGCGACATCGCCCAGAAATTCAACCTCGACTTCGGCGACCATATCCGCCGTGCCGGCACGGGCATCGACATCACCGTCGGCGAGGAGCCGGTGCATGCCTATTTCCCGATGGTCGAGCCGCTGATCGGCGGGCCGGCGCCGCGCGTCATGAGCCTGCGCGACGGCACCAAGAAGATGTCGAAGTCGGACGCCTCCGACCTCTCGCGCATCAACCTCTTCGACGACGCCGACACGATCTCGAAGAAGATCCGCAAGGCCAAGACCGATCCGGATGCGCTGCCCAGCGAGGCCGAGGGCCTGAAGGGCCGGCCCGAGGCGGAGAACCTCGTCGGCATCTATGCCGCGCTCTCCGATCGGACCAAGGCCGAGGTGCTTGCCGAGTTCGGCGGCCAGCAATTCTCCGTCTTCAAGCCGGCGTTGGTGGACCTTGCGGTCAACGTGCTCTCGCCGATCACCGGCGAGATGCGCCGCCTGATGGACGACACGACCCATATCGACGCCATCCTGCGCGACGGCGGCGAAAGGGCGCGGGCACGGGCGGAGAAAACCATGCAGGAAGTCCGCGACATCATCGGTTTTCTACAGTAAGGTCGAGTCAAAAAGCCCTTTCCCACAGGAGGCCGTATGGTTTCTCGCCGACTTTCCCGACTTGAGGGGCATCGCCGGAAATTCCTGGCCGTCATCGACGACACGCCGGAATGCCAGCGGGCGGTGCGCTATGCGGGAAGCCGGGCGAAGAACTCCAACGGCGCCGTGGTGCTGCTCTACGTGATCGCCAACGGCGACTTCCAGCAATGGCTGGGCGTCGAGGAGATCATGCGGGCGGAGGCGCGCGAGGAGGCGGAGGCCGTGCTCGCCAAGGCCGCGCAGGCGCTGCGCGAATCGATCGGAATCGAGCCGGAGACCGTCATCCGCGAGGGCGTCGCCAGCGAGGAGATCAACGGCCTGATCGAGGACGACCGCGACATCGCCATCCTCGTGCTCGCCGCCGGCTCCGCCAAGGAGGGACCGGGTCCGCTCGTCTCCTCGCTCGCGACCCGCACGCAGGCCTTCCCGATCCCCGTCACGGTGATCCCGGAAACGCTCACCGACGAGGAGATCGACGCGCTGAGTTGAGCGTGCGGTCTTGAAGACCGGCCCGCAAGCGTCTATCTTCTTTTGAATAATTCTAAGTTCTGGCCCCATGGAGGGAAAGATGTTCATCCAGACAGAAGCGACGCCGAACCCGGCGACCCTGAAGTTCCTGCCGGGCAAGGTCGTGCTGGAGCACGGCACCGCCGAGTTCCGCGACGAGACGGAGGCGCGTGCGGCCTCGCCGCTCGCCGCCCGCCTCTTCGACATCCCGGGCGTCACCGGCGTCTTCCTCGGCTACGACTTCATCACCGTCAGCAAGGACGGCGCGGACTGGCAGCACATGAAGCCGGCGATCCTCGGCAACATCATGGAGCATTTCATGTCCGGCCAGCCGGTCATGGCGAGCGGGGCGCTGACCGACGACGAGGATCACGAGGGCGAGTTCTTCGACGAGGGCGACGAAACGATCGTCGCGACGATCAAGGAGCTGCTCGACACGCGCGTGCGCCCGGCCGTCGCCCAGGACGGCGGCGACATCACCTTCAAGGGTTTTCGCGACGGCGTCGTCTATCTCAACATGAAGGGTGCCTGCTCCGGCTGCCCGTCCTCGACGGCGACGCTGAAGCATGGGGTGCAGAACCTGCTGCGCCATTTCGTGCCGGAAGTGCAGGAAGTCGAAGCCGTCATGTGACGCCGGCATGCTCGTCCTTGCAATCGACACCTCGGGCAGCGGCTGCAGCGCCGCCCTCTACGATACCGGAACGGACGGCGTGCTCGGCGAGGCCGGCGCCGAGATCGGCCGAGGCCATGCCGAACGGCTGATGGATTTCATCGACGAAGCGCTCGCCGCGGCCGGGCATGACCTTGCCGACGTCGGCCGCATCGCCGTCACCGTCGGCCCCGGCTCCTTTACCGGCATCCGCGTCGGCGTCGCCGCGGCGCGGGGGCTGGCGCTTGCGCTCGGCGTCCCGGCCGTGGGCGTGACGACGCTCTCCGCCCTTGCCGCGACCCGCGCGAAGGACAAGCCCCTGCTGGTCGTCATGGACGCCCGGCGCGGCGAGGTCTATTGCCAGGCCTTCGCCGCCGGCGGCGTGGCGCTTTCCGCTCCAGCGCTCCTGTCCGTCGACGACGCGCGCGCACTTGCCGCCGGCCACGACGGCGACATCGCCGGCTCCGCCGCCGCGATGCTGCGCGAAGATGCCCTGCCGGAGACGGACGCGGTCGACATCGCCGCCGTCGCCCGCCTCGGCGCCCGCCTCGATCCCGAGGAGCACCGGCCGAAGCCGCTCTACCTGCGCGGCCCCGACGCCAGGCCGCAGGCGGGCTTTTCGATCCGGAGGGCCTGAGGCGCGATGTCCTTCGCCGACTATTTCACCCGCAAGCCGGCCTTCGACATCTTCCCGCTGGAGACGGACGACGCAGGCCTCGCCGCGACGCTGCACCGCGCCCGCTTCTCGCGCCCGTGGAACGACGGCGAGTTCCATGCGCTCCTCTCGCAGGAGCCGGTCTTCGGCTTCCTCGCGCTGCGCGAGGGGATGCTGTCGCGCACCGCCGGCGGCTTCGTCCTGGCGCGCGCGACGGCGGGCGAGGCGGAGATCCTGTCGATCGGCGTCGATCCGCAATACGAGCGCACGGGCCTCGGCTGGCGGCTGATGCTGGCGGCATTGCGCGAGGCGAAGATGCGCGGCGCCGAGCACGTCTTCCTGGAGGTGGACGAGGGCAACGCGCCGGCGCGCCGCCTCTATGAAAAGCTCGGCTTCGCCAGGGTCGGCGAGCGCAAGGCCTATTACGCCGGCCCGGACGGCAGCCGGTCCACGGCGCTTGTCATGCGGCTTGATCTTCGCTAGTTCCCCTTCGGGGGGCTGAACGCAACGGGGACCGGTCGCATGGCGGACGTCGAGAAAACGCTGGAAGAGCTCTGCGTCGAGCGCGGCATGCGCATGACCGAGCAGCGTCGCATCATCGCCCGCGTGCTGGAGAGCTCCGCCGACCACCCGGACGTGGAGGAGCTCTACCGCCGTTCCGCGCAGGTCGATTCGCGCATCTCCATCTCCACGGTCTATCGCACGGTGAAGCTGTTCGAGGACGCCGGCATCATCGAGCGCCACGACTTCCGCGACGGCCGCTCGCGCTACGAGACCGTGCCCGAGGAGCATCACGACCATCTGATCGACCTCAAGACCGGCACCGTCATCGAGTTCCATTCGCCGGAGATCGAGGCGCTGCAGGAGCGCATCGCCCGCGAGCACGGCTTCCGCCTGGTCGACCACCGGCTGGAGCTGTATGGGGTGCCGTTGAAGAAGGACGAGGAGTGAGGCGCAAATCATGATCGCCTGGCTGCGCATCGCCCTGGCGGTCCTGGTCGTGGCGGCGGCGACCTTCGTGCTCCTGCCGTTCCAGCTCGTGGCGCTGCGCTTCGATCTCAGGCTGCGCCGCTATATCCCGCGCCTCTGGCACCGCGTCGCCTGCCGCATGATCGGCCTCAGGGTGACGGTGCACGGCACGCCGGAGAAGAGCCGCCCGCTGCTGATCGCCGCCAACCACGCCTCCTGGAAGGATATCCTCGCGCTCGGCTCCGTCGTCGACGTCGCCTATGTGGCGAAGGCGGAGGTGCGCGGCTGGCCGATCTTCGGCACGCTCGCCCGGCTGCAGGCGACGATCTTCGTCGACCGCGGCGAGAAGCGCAAGGCCGGCGACCAGGCGGACGAGATCGCCCGGCGGCTCGCGGGCGGCGAGATCGTCGTGCTCTTCCCGGAGGGCACGACCTCGGACGGCAACGGCCTCCTGGAGATCAAGACCTCGCTCTTCGGCGCGGCCGCCTCCGCCGTTCCGCACGCGCCGGAGGGCGTGGTGCATGTCCAGCCGGTCTCCATCGCCTATACCGGCGTCCACGGCATGGCGATGGGCCGCTACCATCGGCCGATCGCCGCCTGGCCGGGCGACATCACGCTCACCCCCCATCTCCTCGGCGTGCTGCGCGAGGGGGCGGTCGACGTGGAGATCGATTTCGGCGAGAAGATCGAGTATCGCGCGGACAGCAACCGCAAGGCCGTCGCCCGCGAGGTGGAGGCACGGCTGCGCGCCATGCTGATCTCGCGCCTGCGCGGCCGGTGAAAAGGCTTCAATTTCCCGCCTTTTTCCACTAAGGAAGCGGGCATGAGCGAACAGGCCACCTCCGCCAACACCCGCAAGGTCTTCGTCAAGACCTACGGCTGCCAGATGAACGTCTACGACAGCGAGCGCATGACCGATGCGCTGTCGAGGGACGGCTATGTGGCGACGGACGTGCTGGAGGATGCCGACCTCGTGCTCCTCAACACCTGTCACATCCGCGAGAAGGCGGCGGAGAAGGTCTATTCCGAACTCGGCCGGCTGCGCGAGATGAAGAAGGGCCGGGCTAAGGACGGCCGCGAGCTGACGATCGGCGTTACCGGCTGCGTGGCGCAGGCGGAAGGCAGGGAGATCCTGCGCCGGGCGCCCGCCGTCGACCTCGTCATCGGCCCGCAGACCTATCATCGCCTGCCCGAGGCTTTGCGGCGTGTGAAGGGCGGTGAGCGCGTGGTCGAGACGGACTATGCGCTGGAGGACAAGTTCGAGCACCTGCCCGCGCCGGACCGGGCGCGGACGCGCGCGCGGGGCGTCACCGCCTTCCTGACGGTGCAGGAGGGCTGCGACAAGTTCTGTACCTTCTGCGTGGTGCCCTATACGCGCGGATCGGAGGTCTCCCGGCCCATGGCGCAGATCGTCGCCGAGGCGGAGAGGCTCGCGGAAGCCGGCGTGCGCGAGGTGACGCTGCTCGGCCAGAACGTCAACGCCTGGCACGGCATCAGCCCCGACGGGACCGAATGGGGCCTCGGCGACCTGCTCCACCGCCTCTCGGAAATAGAGGGTCTGGCGCGCCTACGCTACACCACCAGCCACCCGCGCGATATGGACGAGAGCCTGATCGAAGCGCATCGCGACCTGCCCAAGCTGATGCCCTACCTACACCTGCCGGTGCAGTCCGGCTCCGACCGCATCCTAAAAGCGATGAACCGCCGCCACACCGCCACCGACTATGTCGCGCTGATTGCGCGCATCCGCGCCGTCCAGCCGGACCTCGCCATTTCCGGCGACTTCATCGTCGGCTTCCCCGGCGAGACGGAGGAGGATTTCGAGGCGACGATGCGGCTCGTCGAGACGGTCTTCTATGCGCAGGCCTTCTCCTTCAAATACTCGATCCGCCCCGGCACGCCGGGCGCCGAAATGGACGGCCATGTCGCCGAGGAAATCAAGGCGGAGCGGCTCGAACGGCTGCAGGCGCTGCTCTTCCGCCAGCAGCGGGAGTTCGCCGCCCGCTGCGTCGGCCGCGAGATCGACCTGCTCTTGGAGAAGCCCGGCCGCCTGCCCGGCCAGCTCGTCGGCCGCTCGCCCTGGCTGCAGCCTGTGAATGTTGATGCAAAACTGTCTGGAATCGGTGACATTATCCGGGTACGAATCACCGACGCCGGTCCCAACAGCCTCTTTGCCGAGGCGATCGGCTGAGGACCGGGCCAAAGGAGCCTGAACCGCTTGAACGGACACGAATTGACGACGTCATCGCCGCGCCAGTCGAAGAACCAGACGACAGACGCAAATCACTTCGTGCTGACCTTCGAGAACAATCGATACGCAAGCGAGCTCTTCGGCCAGTTCGACCAGCACCTGAAGCTGATCGAGGAGCGCCTCGGCATCGACGCGCGGGCGCGCGGCAATTCCGTCTCGATCTCCGGCGACGTGGTGGCGACCAACCAGGCCCGCCGCGCGCTCGACTATCTCTACGGCCGGCTGCAGGGCGGCGGGTCAGTCGAGCTCTCCGATGTCGAGGGCGCCATCCGCATGGCGATCGCGGCCGACGACCAGCTTTCGCTGCCGACCATGGAGCGCAAGGCCAAGCTCACCATGGCGCAGATCTCCACGCGCAAGAAGACGATCGTCGCCCGCACGCCGACGCAGGACGCCTATATCCGCGCCTTGGAGCGCGCCGAGCTGGTCTTCGGCGTCGGCCCGGCCGGCACCGGCAAGACCTATCTGGCCGTCGCGCATGCCGCCCAGCTTCTCGAACGCGGCGCGGTCGACCGCATCATCCTCTCGCGCCCGGCCGTCGAGGCCGGCGAGCGCCTCGGCTTCCTGCCGGGCGACATGAAGGAGAAGGTCGATCCGTATCTGCGCCCGCTCTACGACGCCCTTTATGACATGATGCCCGGCGACAAGGTGGAGCGGGCGATCACCGCCGGCGTCATCGAGATCGCGCCGCTCGCCTTCATGCGCGGCCGGACGCTCGCCAACGCCGCCGTCATCCTCGACGAGGCGCAGAACACGACCTCGATGCAGATGAAGATGTTCCTGACCCGCCTCGGCGAGAACGGGCGGATGATCGTCACCGGCGACCCGAGCCAGGTCGACCTGCCGCGCGGGGTGAAATCGGGCCTCGTCGAGGCCCTGCAGATACTGAGGGGCGTCGAGGGCGTGTCCGTCGTCCGCTTCAAGGATGCCGACGTCGTGCGCCACCCGATGGTGGCGCGGATCGTCCGGGCCTATGAGGCGCAGACGGCCGTCCAGGACGAAAGCGAGCAGGTGGACCGCTGAGCGAGCTCGACATCCAGATCGCGGTGGAGGAGGGGGCCTGGCCCCCGGAGGAGCGTTTGCGCGCGGCAAGCGAGCGCGTGCTTTCCGCCGCCGCCCGTTTCCTCGCCCGTGAGGAGGGCCAGCCCTTCCCGGCGAAGGTCGCCCCGGAGGTCTCGCTCGTCTTCACCAGCGACGAGGACATCCGCTCGATCAATGCCGAATGGCGCGGGCAGGACAAGCCGACCAACGTGCTCTCCTTTCCGGCCTTCCCGCTGACGCCCGGCAAGCTGCCGGGGCCGATGCTCGGCGACATCATCTTCGCGGAGGAGACGCTTGTCCGCGAGGCGGCCGATCTCGGCAAGTCCTTCGACGATCACCTCACCCATCTCATGGTGCATGGATTTCTCCACCTCTTCGGCTATGATCACATGGAAGACGGCGAGGCGGAAAAAATGGAGGGGCTCGAGACTCGCATTCTGGCGGAACTCGGCCTATCTGACCCCTACGGGGACGATCCTGTCTGACAGGTCGGCCCGATTGACAGTTTGGAACGATGAGCGATTTCAGGAACCAGCCGGCGACGGCGGAAAACAACGAGGCGGACGCCTCGGGCGACAGCGAGGCGGGCAGTAGTAGCGGCGGCCCGCAGCGGCAGGAAAGCGGCAGCGGCGGCCTCTCGTCCTTCCTTTCCCGTGCGGCGCGCTTCTGGCGCATGCCCGACGCCTCCAGCCTTCGCAAGGACCTTGCCGAAGCGCTGATGACGAGCGAGGAGGGCGGCGAGACCGCCTTTTCGCCGGAAGAGCGGGCGATGCTGCACAACATCCTGCGCTTCCGCGAGGTGCGCGTCGAGGACGTGATGGTGCCGCGCGCCGATATCGATTCGGTCGACCAGAGCATCAGCCTCGCCGAGCTGCTCGTGCTCTTCGAGGAGACCGGCCGCTCGCGCATGCCCGTCTATTGCGAGAGCCTCGACGATCCGCGCGGCATGGTCCATATCCGCGACGTGCTCGCCTATGTCACCCGCCAGGCGCGCAACAAGCGCCGCGCGGGCACGAAGAACGGCAATGCCGCGCCGGCCGAGAAGCCCGCCCGCGCGCCGAAGGCGGAGTTCGACCTCGGCCGCGTCGACCTCACCAAGAGCGTGGCGGATGCCGGCATCATCCGCAAGGTCCTGTTCGTGCCGCCCTCCATGCTCGCCGCCGACCTGATGGCGCGCATGCAGGCAGATCGCACGCAGATGGCCCTCGTCATCGACGAATACGGCGGCACCGACGGTCTGGCTTCGCTGGAGGACATCGTCGAGATGGTCGTCGGCGACATCGAGGACGAGCACGACGACGACGAGGCGATGATCGTCCGCGTCTCCGACGACGTGTCGATCGCCGACGCGCGCGTCGAGCTGGAGGAGCTCGCCGAGACGATCGGCCCCGACTTCGACATCCGCGCCCAGCGCGACGATGCCGACACGCTGGGCGGCCTGATCTTCGCCTCGCTCGGCCGCATTCCCGTGCGCGGCGAGGTGGTGCAGGCCGTTCCCGGCTTCGAGTTCCACGTGCTGGACGCCGATCCGCGCCGCGTCAAGCGCGTGCGTGTCACCCGCAAGCGGCCGCATGCCGTGCGCCGGCGCGAGCGCAAGCCCGAAGGCGCGGAAGCGGCGGCCGGGCATCCGGCGGACGAGGCGGCCAACGACTGATCGCCGCGCCATTCTCCTTCCCCGCGAGACGGGACAAGCCGCCGGTTTTTTGAAAGACTGGCGCGGCTGATTCGGGGACATCATCGGGAAGGGGACGGGATGGAGCGGCTCGCAGGCAAGGTCATGCTGCTGTCCGGGGCAGGGCGGTCCGTCGTGGCGCTTCTTGCGGGTCTGATCGGGGTTCTGGCGCTGCCGCCCTTTTCCTTTCCCGCCGCGCTCTTCGTCTCCTTCACGCTGCTCGTCTGGCTGATCGACGGGGCGACGGCGGCACCGGGAGCGGGCGTCCTCGGGCGGCTCCGGCCCGCCTTCCTGACCGGCTGGCTGTTCGGCTTCGGCTATTTCACCGGCGGCCTCTGGTGGCTCGGCAATGCGCTGCTGGTGGAGGCCG
>Ga0206118_100822_pt1 | contig 11274 bp, 8 predicted proteins | sample 3A20Ametagenome_FD_177999 | JGI IMG/M metagenome (GOLD analysis project Ga0206118, IMG submission 177999) | Enriched microbial communities from leaf-cutter ant dump, University of Wisconsin, Madison, United States - 3A20A | ecosystem: Environmental > Terrestrial > Nest > Insects nest > Nest dump...
TCAGCTTGTCGAGGATGCGAACGCGCTCGCCCGCGTCGATATGACCGTCGGCCCGGGCGGCGGCAATCATGGCGCGCACCAGGATCAGCGCGAAATCGGCGCTGACGGCCTCGGGATGGAAGCCGGAATCGGCGGGCGGCGGCAGCAGCTCCGGCGCGCCGGCCTCCGCCGTCTCGGCCGGGCTCTGGCCGGCGCGGTAGTTCCTGTAGGCCTGGTAGCCGAGGCCGGCGATGGCGGCGAGGCTGCCGAGCTTCAGCGCCGAGCCCGCGACCTTGCGGCCGCCGTCGGTGCCGAGCAGCACGCCGGCAATGGCGATGGTGGCAAGCGGGTTGTCCTTGGCAAGCTGGCCGACCTGCTCCGCGCGGCCGCGCACGGTCCCTCCCGCACCCGGCACCTGCGAGCCGAGGAACTGGTCAAGCAACTTCTTCGCGTCAAACATCGGGCGTCTCCGTTTCTCCTGCCGATTGCAAGGCAAGATAGGAACGCCCGACGCCGATTACAAACGGCTCAGCCCTTGAGGGCCGCCGCTTCCGCCGCGAGCTTCGTGATGCCGGCCCAGTCGCCCTTGGCGACGAGGTCCTTCGGCGCCACCCAGGAGCCGCCGACGCAGACCACGTTCGGCAGCGACAGATAGTCGCGCGCATTGGCAAGCGAGATGCCGCCGGTCGGGCAGAACAGCGTGCCGGCGAGCGGCGAGGAGAGCGCCTTGAGATAGGCCGCGCCCCCGGCCTGCTCGGCCGGGAAGAACTTCAGGACCTCGTAGCCTTCCTCGCGCAGGCCCATCGCCTCGCTCGCCGTCGCCGCCCCCGGCAGCAGCGGCACGTCGCCGTCGGCGGCCGCGTCGATCAGCTCCTGCGTCGTGCCCGGGCTGACGACGAACTGCGAGCCGGCCTCCACGGCCGCTTCGTACTGCGCGGCGTTGAGGATCGTGCCGGCCCCGGCGACGGCACCCTCGACCTCGTCCGCGACGGCGCGGATCGCCTCAAGTGCCGCCGGCGTGCGCAGCGTGATCTCGATGGCCTTGAGGCCGCCGGCGACCAGCGCGCGGGCGAGCGGCACGGCCGATGCGGCGTCCTCGACGATCAGCACCGGCACCACCGGCTGTAACTTGAGGACGGAAAGGAGTCTGGCGTTCTTGTCGCTCATGGCTCAACCTTTAAAACGATTGAAATCGGCTCCGGAATACAGGCTCCGCGTCACTCTGTCGAGCCCAAAGCGGAAAACCTCGTCTTGTCACGGCGAGCTTATCGTGTAGTCTGCCCCTGCCCAAGCCCTTCCCGCGGACGAAAGCGACCTGATGGCCAAAGAAATCGAGCGGAAGTTTTTGGTGTCCGACCGGCGCTGGCGCGCCCTTGCGGACGAGGGCGTGGCGATCCGCCAGGCCTATATCGTCGCCCAGGAGGACCGGTCGCTGCGCGTGCGCCTTTACGGCGACGGGCGGGCGCGGCTCACCCTCAAGGTCGGCCATGCCGCGCTGGTGCGCGACGAATACGAATTCGAGATCGACTACGCCGAGGCCAAGGACATGCTGCGCCACCGCGTCGGCACCGTCATCGAGAAGGTGCGATACAAGGTGCCCTTCGGCCGGCATCTCTGGGAGATCGACGTCTACGAGGGCGTCCATCGCGGCCTGGTGATCGCCGAGGTCGAGCTCGCCTCGATCCACGACGAGCCGGAGATGCCGAACTGGGTCGGCCGCGAGGTCACCGGCGAGAGCCGCTATTCCAACCAGGCGATGGCCTTCGGCGCGGGCGAGAGCGCCGGCCTGCACAGGCTCGCCTGAGCCGCCTGCATTGCCTCCAAGGCGGCGACGCGCTATGGGACGGCCATGACCGACATCCCTTCCCATGACGACGGCTTCCTCGTTGCCGCGCTCTATCATTTCGTCGCGATCCCGCGCTTTGCCGAGCTGCGCGCGCCGCTGCAGGCGCTGTGCGAGGAAAACGGCGTGCGCGGCACGCTGCTGCTCGCCCACGAGGGCATCAACGGCACCATCGCCGGGCCGGACGCCGGCATCGCCGCCGTCATCGCTTTCCTCCGCGCCCAGCCGGAATTCGCCGGGCTGGAGCACATGGAGAGCCGGGCCGCCGACATGCCCTTCCTGCGCATGAAGGTGCGGCTCAAGAAGGAGATCGTCACCATGGGCGTCGAGGACATCGACCCCACCCGCTCCGTCGGCACCTATGTGGCGCCGGCCGACTGGAACGCGCTGATCTCCGATCCCGACACGATCGTCATCGACACGCGCAACGACTACGAGACGGCGATCGGCATGTTCCGCGGCGCCCTCGACCCGAAGACGAAGACCTTCCGCGAGTTCCCCGGCTGGGTGCGGCAGAACGCCGGCCTCCACAACAGGCCGAAGATCGCCATGTACTGCACCGGCGGCATCCGCTGCGAGAAGGCGACCGCCTTCATGAAGGCGGAGGGTTTCGACGAGGTCTACCACCTCAAGGGCGGCATCCTGAAATATCTGGAGGAGGTGCCGGCCGACAAGAGCCTGTGGGACGGCGCCTGCTTCGTCTTTGACGAGCGCGTCTCCGTCGAGCACGGGCTTGCCGAGGGCGAGCATCGGCTGTGCCGCGCCTGCCGCCATCCGCTGACGGCGGAGGAGATCCACTCTCCCCTCTTCGAACCCGGCGTCTCCTGCCCCCACTGCCACGCCACCCGCAGCGACGAGGACCGCCTGCGCTTCCGCGAGCGGCAGAGGCAGATGGATCTTGCGCGCAAGCGTGGGGAGCGGCATCTGGGGAAGTAGGGCGGCTGAAGCCACCCCCCTCTGCCCTGCCGGGCATCTCCCCCACAAGGGGGGAGATTGGATGGGGATACCGTTTCGCCCATCGCAAACGTGGCGGTTGAAGCAGGGAGCGCGCCTCCTGCCGATCTCCCCCCTTGTGGGGGAGATGCCCGGCAGGGCAGAGGGGGGTGGCTCATCGGCATGGCCACGCCCTTACCCCGCCTTGTGGTTCCCCTTCGGAAACTCACCCGCGAGCGCCGCATACCATTGCCCGCTCTTCTTCACCGTGCGCACCTGCGTCTCGTAGTCGACATGGACGATGCCGAAGCGCATCCGGTAGCCTTCCGCCCATTCGAAATTGTCCATCAGGCTCCAGGCGAAATAGCCGCGCATCGGATAGCCTTCCTTGATCAGGTCGGCCGTGACGGCGAGATGGGCGGCGACGTAGTCGAGGCGCGGCTGGTCGTCGACTTCGCCGTCCACGACCTCCATGTTGTAGCAGGCGCCGTTTTCCGTGATGTAGCAGTCCGGCAGGGCATAGGCGGCATTGAGCTTGCGGATGAGGTCGCCGAGCGCCGGAGCCTGGATCTCCCAGCCGATGTCGGTCTTCTCCGCACCTGTGCGCGGCGCGTCGACGGCGGCCGGGAAGATGGCCTCGGGCGCGGGATCGGCGGCAAGCCGCATCGGCGTGTAGTAGTTGAGGCCCCACCAGTCGAGCGGCTGGGAGATCGTCTCCATGTCGCCGGGCTCGATGGCCGGCATGCGCTGGCCGAGCGCTGAGAGGAAGCGCTCCGGATATTCTCCCTTGAAGACCGGGCCGAAGAAGACGCCGTTGTGGAAATCGAAGGCGCGCTCCGCCGCCGCCCCATCCGCGGCGCCGTCGCTCGCCGGATAGACCTGGTGCGCGTTGAGAACGAGGCCGACCGGCAGGTCCGCCCGTTCCGCCCGCACGGCGGCGACGCCGAGCCCGTGGGCGAGATTGGTGACGTGGAGCGCAAGGAGGGCGGCGTCCATGTTGCGCTCGCCCGGCGCGTGGATGCCGTAGAGATGGCTGAGCCAGACCGAGCACCACGGCTCGTTGAAGGTGGCGACGGAATCGAGCCGGTCGCCGAGCCGGGCGACGACGGTGCGCGCATAGCGCTGGAACGCATAGGCCGTCTGCCGCGCCGTCCAGCCGCCGTCGCCGGCAAGCATCAGCGGCAGGTCCCAATGGTAGAGCGTGGCGAAGGCCTTGATGCCGCGCGCCTTGAGCCCGTCGACGAGACGGTCGTAGAAATCGAGGCCCTTCTCGTTCACCGCGCCCGTGCCTTCCGGGATGATCCGCGGCCAGGCGATCGAGAAGCGGTAGGCCTCCACACCGAGCGACTGGATCAGGTCGAGGTCCTCGTCCAGCCGGTTGTAGTGATCACAGGCGATGTCGCCGTTGTGCCGGCCATGGACGCGACCCGGCATGTTGGAGAAGGCGTCCCAGATCGAGGCCTTGCGGCCGTCGGCCTTGGAAGCCCCCTCGATCTGGAAGGCGGCGGTCGCCACGCCGAACACGAAATCGCCGGGAAAACGCGCGGCAAGCGCCTTGGTATCCATCGTCATGTCATCCGTCTGCTGAGGAACTGCAACGTTGCAGTAAGGATGCACGCGAAAATGTCAACCGCCAAAAACGAAAAGGGCCCGCCGGAACGGCGAGCCCGCGAAGGCCGGCGGCGGGAACGGCTCAGACCTTGACCCAGGCGCCGTTCCGCTTCGAGGACTGCACGCAGGCATCGACGAAGAGCATGCCCTTGAGACCGTCGTCCACCGTCGGATAGAGGACGGCCGGGTCGACGGCGACACCCTTGCGTTTCGCGTGGATGGCGCGGGCGGCCTCGCTGTAGATATTGGCGAAGCCCTCCAGATAGCCTTCCGGATGGCCGGAGGGAACGCGGCTGACGCGGCCGGCCGCGGCACTGGCACCGGCACCGTTGCGGGTGATCAGCCGCTTCGGCTCGCCGAAAGGCGTGTACCAGAGGTAGTTCGGATCGACCTGCGACCATTCGAGGCCGCCCTTCGTGCCGTAGACGCGCACCTTGAGGCCGTTCTCGTTGCCGGGCGCCACCTGGCTGCACCAGAGCAGACCCTTGGCGGCGACGCCGCCCTGCGCCTTGAAGCGCATCATCACATGGGCATTGTCGTCCACCCGGCGGCCGGGCACGAAGCTGTCGAGATCCGCGGCGAGCTCCGCCAGTTCGAGGCCGGAGATGAAGCTGCCGAGATTGTAGGCATGGGTGCCGATGTCGCCCGTCGAGCCGCCCGCCCCCGTCTTCGACGGGTCGGTGCGCCAGGCCGCCTGCTTCTGGCCGGAGGATTCGATGTCCTCCGTCAGCCAGTCCTGCGGATATTCCATCTGCACGAGGCGGATCGCGCCGAGATCGCCGTTCCGCACCATCTCGCGCGCCTGACGGACCATCGGATAGCCGGTATAGTTGTGGGTGAGCACGAAAAGCGCGTCGCTCTCGTCGGCGAGCTTCTTCAGCTTACGCGCATCGGCGAGCGTCGCGGTCAGCGGCTTGTCGCAGATGACGTGGATGCCGCGCTTCAGGAATTCCTTCGCCGCCTCGTAATGCACGTGGTTCGGCGTGACGATCGCCACCGCCTCGATGCCGTTCTTCAGCTTCGCCTCGCGGATCGCCATCTCCTTGAAGCCGGGATAGCTGCGCGAGGAGTCGAGCCCCAGGTCGCGCGCCGACTGCAGCGCCTTTTCCGGCGAGGAGGAAAGGGCGCCGGCGACCAGCTCGAACTGGTCGTCGAGCCGGGCGGCGATGCGGTGGACGCCGCCGATGAAGGCCCCCGCGCCGCCGCCGACCATGCCGAGCCTGATGCGCCCCTCGCGGGCCTCGCCCGCGCTTCCTTCGATTGCCATCGTGTGTTCTCCCTGAACGTCTGTCCTGCTCCGGCGGCGGGGCTCAAAGCCCGAGCATGCGCCGGTTCGCCGCCTCGTCGGTGCCGCTTTCGGCAAAATCGTCGAAGGCCTTCTCCGTCACGCGGATGATATGGGCGTTGACGAATTCCGCCCCCTCGCGTGCACCATCCTCCGGATGCTTCAGCGCGCATTCCCACTCGACCACGGCCCAGCCGGAAAAGTCGTTGGCGGCCATCTTCGAGAAAACCGCGCCGAAATCGACCTGCCCGTCGCCCAGCGAGCGGAAGCGGCCGGCCCGGTTCACCCAGCCCTGGAAGCCGCCATAGACGCCCTGCCGGCCGGTCGGGTTGAACTCCGCATCCTTCACATGGAACATGCGGATGCGGTCCTTGTAGATGTCGATATTGTCGAGATAGTCGAGGCATTGCAGCACGTAGTGCGACGGGTCGTAGAGCATGCAGGCGCGGGCATGGTTGCCGGTGCGCTCCAGGAACATCTCGTAGGTGATGCCGTCGTGCAGGTCCTCGCCCGGATGGATCTCGTAGCAGATGTCGACGCCGCAATCCTCGGCATGATCGAGGATCGGCTTCCAGCGGCGGGCGAGCTCGTCGAAGGCCGTCTCGACGAGACCCGCCGGACGCTGCGGCCAGGGATAGACGAAGGGCCAGGCGAGCGCGCCGGAGAACGCCGCCACCGCGCCGAGGCCGAGATGGCGCGAGGCGGTGATCGCCATCTTCACCTGCTCGACCGCCCATTCCTGGCGCGCCTTCGGATTGCCGCGGACCTCGGGGGCGGCGAAGCCGTCGAAGGCCTCGTCATAGGCAGGATGCACGGCCACGAGCTGGCCCTGCAGGTGGGCGGAGAGCTCGGTGATCTCGACGCCGTTGTCGCGCGCCCGGCCGGCGAGCTCGTCGCAATAGTCCTTGGAGCCCGCGGCCTTCTTCAGGTCGACGAGGCGGCCGTCCCAGGTCGGGAGCTGCACGCCCTTGTAGCCGATGTCGGCGGCCCATTTGGTGATCGAATCCCAGGAGTTGAACGGAGCGGCATCGCCGGCGAACTGGGCGAGGAACAGGCCCGGCCCCTTGATCGTCTTCATCTGTGGCTTTCTCCCGTAAAGCCGGCCGCTCTCCCCGGCCGGTGCTGTGCCTGAAACCTGCGGTACGTACTGCAACGATGCGGACCGTACCGGCCTTTCCGGAGGCGGGCAATGCGATTCCTCGGAAAATGCGAAAAAATCCAGACCCAAAGGGAAAGGGCGAAGGCACGTCGCCTCCGCCCTTTTCGCGGTGTCGTCAGCGGTGCGGAACCGGCCGCCTCAGGCACGGCGGCGCATGGGCGCGGACCGTTCGCCGCCGGCCGCCGAGACCGTGAAGCGATCGACCAGCGCCTTGAGCGACGCGCTGATCTGCATCAGGTTGTGGGTCGCCGCGTTGGTCTCCTCGACCATGGCCGCGTTCTGCTGCGTCATCTGGTCCATGCTGCCGACGGAGGTGTTGATCTCGGCGATGCCGGCGGACTGTTCGCGCGCCGAGCCGGCGATCGCGTCGATATGGGCGTTGATGTTGACGACCTGCTCGCCGATATGGTGCAGCGCCTCGCCGGTCTTGTTGACGAGCGACACGCCGAGCAGCACGTCGGCGAAGGACTTGTCGATGAGCGCCTTGATCTCCTTGGCGGCCTCGGCGGATTTCTGCGCGAGCTCGCGCACCTCCTGCGCCACGACGGCAAAGCCCTTGCCGGCCTCGCCCGCCCGCGCCGCCTCGACGCCGGCATTGAGCGCCAGCAGGTTGGTCTGGAAGGAGATCTGGTCGATCACGCCGATGATCTGGGTGATCTTGCGCGAGGAATCCTCGATCGCGCCCATGGCGGTCACGGCCTGCTCGACCACCTCGCCGGAGCGCTTGGCCTCCTCGGTGGCGCTGCCGACGACGCGGCGTGCCTCCTCCGCCCGCTGCGCGGCCTCGCGGGAGATCGTGGTGATCTCCTCGACGGCGGCGGCCGTCTCTTCCAGCGACGCGGCCTGCTGCTCGGTGCGCCGCGCCATGTCGTCCGTCGCGTGCACCAGCTCGCCGGCATTGCCGGCCGCATCCTCGGCCGCCGTGACGATCGAGCCCAGCGTCGTGTCCAGCCGTTCGATCGCGGTGTTGAAATTGGCCTTGAGGCGATCGAACTGCGGGGCGAGCGGCTGCGTGATCGCCGCCGTGAGATCGCCCTCGGCAAGGCGGTTGAGCGAGGCGTCGAGCGCCGAGAGCGCCTCTTCCTGCTCGGCATTGAGCGCCTGGCGCTCGGCCTCGGCCTTTTCCCGCTCCTGCTGCAGGGCTTCCAGATAGACGGAGATCGCATAGTCCATGTCGACCATCGCCGCCTTCATGACGGCGGAAACCTCCTCGCCGAGCGCCGCCGCCTTCTTGCGGTAGAGCACGCCTTCGAGATGCTTGCCGATGACCGCCTTCAGGATCGATTCCATGACCAGCGCGTAGCCGCCGATATACCAGCGCGGCTCCAGCCCGAGGCGGGCATGGGTCTTGCCGATCGTCGTGACGGCATCGACATACTGCGCGTCGAAGCGGCCCGAGGCGATCAGCTCCCAATGCTTGACCTGCCGCCCCTTCGCGCTCTGGATATGCGCTTCGGCAGAGAAGAAGCGCATCGTCTCGGGATGCGAGCGGACCTTGCGATAGAAGGCGTCGAGCGCCCCGTCGAGCGAGGCGGAGATGGTGGGATAGGCATGCTTGAGCGCCGCACACTGCTTCTCGTCGAGATCGACGAAGTGGAGACGCTCCTGGAGTTGCTGTGTCTTGGTGTCCTGCGCTGACATCGGGGTTCCTCGTGGCTGGATGTCGAACCACCGTCGGCCTTCGCTCCCGGCATGTAGCGATTTTTTGCATATAAGAGTAAAAAAACACTATAGATTGTCTCAAATTCTAAATATTTTCGGTCTAACTGCTGAATCCGAAGAAAGATGACATGATACAATTACAACTGTACGCAACCGTACAGTTTGTCGCACGACCGCAAATGTGCCTTACCTTACGTGAGGCACTATACGCATGTATAAATTCCGGAAGGGCAGAGAGAAAATAGCCGGCGGTGCAATTGAAACGGAAAGGGCGCCCGAGGGGCGCCCTTTCGCAAATGCCGCGGGATGGAGGCCGCTCAGACGTAGCGGTTGACGACGTTCTCCAGCAGTTCCTGCCTGCCCGAGCGCGGCTTCGGATTGATGCCGGCGGAGAGCACGTAGGCTTCCAGGTCCTCCAGCGAGGAGCCACCCTTGAGGACCTTCTGCGCTTCCGGCGCCTGCCAGCCGGCATAGCGCGCGTCGAGCGGGCCCGAGAGCGCCTTGTCCTCGATCATCCGCGCCGCCGCCTTGAGGCCGCGCGCGCAGCAATCCATGCCGCCGATATGGCCGATCAGCAGGTCGTCCGGCTCGATCGACTGGCGGCGCAGCTTGGCGTCGAAATTGGTGCCGCCGGTGGTGAAGCCGCCGCCGGCGAGCACCTGGTAATAGGCGAGCGCCATTTCCGACACGTTGTTGGGGAACTGGTCGGTGTCCCAGCCGGACTGGTAGTCGTTGCGGTTCATGTCGATCGAGCCGAAGACGCCGAGCGCATTGGCGAGCGCCAGCTCGTGCTCGAAGGAATGGCCGGCGAGGATGGCATGGCCCTGCTCGATGTTGAGCTTCACCTCGTTCTCCAGCCCGTACTTCTTCAGGAAGCCGTAGACGGTCGCGACGTCGTAGTCGTACTGGTGCTTGGTCGGCTCCTGCGGCTTCGGCTCGATGAGGATCGTGCCCTTGAAGCCGATCTTGTGCTTGTATTCCACCACCATGTTGACGAAGCGGCCGAGCTGGTCGAGCTCCTGGCCGATATTGGTGTTGAGCAGGGTCTCGTAGCCCTCGCGGCCGCCCCACAGCACGTAGTTGTCGCCGCCGAGGCGATGGGTGGCGTCGATGCAGGTCTTCACCGTTGCCGCGGCGAAGGCGAAGACCTCCGGGTCCGGGTTGGTGGCGGCGCCGCCCATGTAGCGGCGATTGGAGAAGAGGTTCGCCGTGCCCCAGAGCAGCTTCACGCCGGTCGCGGCCTGCTTTTCGGCAAAATAGTCGATGATGGCGTTGAGGTTCTTCGTGTTCTCGACGAAGTCGCGGCCCTCGGGCCGCACGTCCGCGTCATGGAAGCAGTAGAAGGGCACGCCGAGGAGCTGGAAGAACTCGAAGGCGACGTCGGCCTTGAGCCTGGCGGCATCGAGCGTGTCGGAGAACCACGGGCGCTCGAAGGTCTGCCCGCCGAAGGGGTCGCCGCCCGGCCAGACGAAGGTGTGCCAGTAGGCGACGGCGAAGCGGAGGTGATCCTCCATACGCTTGCCGAGCACGACCTCGTCGGGATCGTAGTGGCGGAAGGCGAGCGGATTGGTGCTGTCCGGTCCCTCGTAGCGGATTTTGGGCGTGTCGCCGAAGAAGCCTGTGCTCATATGGATGTCTCCCTGTTCATAACGTTCAGAGCGCCGTGGCGGCGCTGATGGCGGGGTAGAGGCGGCGGTAGCGCTGGTAGGCGTCCTCGTAAGATCCCGACAGCGCCGCCTCCGGCGCGACGGTCTCGGCGGTGGCGGGCGGCGTGCAGACGGCGAGCGGGTCGGCGCCGGTCGCCGCGATCAGGCCGAGGCGGGCCGCGCCGAAGGCCGCGCCGAAATCGCCGTCGGCGGGAATGTCGACCGGCAGGTTAAGCGCGGTGGCGATCGCCTTCAGCCAATAGCGCGAGCGCGAGCCGCCGCCGATGGCGGTGACGCGGGAAAGGTCGGTGCCGGCGGATTTCAGCGCCTCCAGGCTGTCGCGGATGGCGAAGGCGACGCCTTCCAGCACCGCCTGGGTGAGCACCGCGCGCCCGCTCTCGTGGCCGAGGCCGACGAAGGCGCCGCGGATGGCGGCATCGTTGTGCGGCGTGCGCTCGCCGGAAAGATAGGGCAGGAAGGCGACGCCGGAGGGTGCATGCAAGGCCTCGCCGAGCTCCGCCGTCAGGTCGGCTGCCGACGTGCCGGTGACGCGCGAATGCCAGTTGAGCGCATCGGTCGCCGAGAGGATCACGCCCATCTGGTGCCAGGTGGCGGGCAGCGCATGGCAGAAGGCATGCACGGCGCTTGCCGGATTGGGCAGGTAGCTGCCGTTGGCGGCGAAGAGCACGCCGGAGGTGCCGAGCGAGACGAAGGCCGCCCCTTCCCGCACCGTGCCCATGCCGCAGGCGGACGCCGCATTGTCGCCCGCCCCGCCGGCGACGACAACGCCCTCGCCGAGGCCCCATCGCGCCGCAAGCTCGGGCCTGAGCGTGCCGGCGCTGTCGGTGCCCTCGACGAGGTCGGGCATCTGCTTTTCGTCGAGATCGGTCGCGGCGAGAAGCTCGGCCGACCATTTGCGCGCGCCGGTGTCGAGCCAGGAGGTGCCGGCCGAATCCGACATTTCCGACATGTGCTCGCCGGTCAGCCAGAAGCGCAGGTAGTCCTTGGGCAGGAGCACCCAGCGGACGGCGGCGAAAATGTCCGGCTCGTTGTTCTTCACCCAGGCGAGCTTCGGCGCGGTGAAGCCGGGGAAGACGATGTTGCCGGTGATCGCGCGGAAGCGCGGGTCCGCGTCGAGCGCCGCCGCCTCGCGGTG